>Ga0193720_1000051_pt1 | contig 13027 bp, 8 predicted proteins | sample U2s1metaG_FD_143049 | JGI IMG/M metagenome (GOLD analysis project Ga0193720, IMG submission 143049) | Soil microbial communities from a riparian zone of the East river system, Colorado, United States - U2s1 | ecosystem: Environmental > Terrestrial > Soil > Riparian zone | place: USA: East River...
AAAAAGAATGAAGTCTGGCAGTTTCTTCGGGGAGCTGAAAAGGCGTAACGTTTACAAAGTTGCCGTCGCTTATGCTGTCGTCGGGTGGCTCTTGATTCAGGTTGCTACGCAGGTTTTTCCGTTCCTGGATATTCCAAACTGGGCGATTCGCCTCGTCATTCTTCTGACTGCGCTCGGTTTTCCTATTGCGCTGATTATCGCCTGGGCGTTCGAGATCACACCTGAAGGAATCAGGCGAACCGAAGATGCCGATGCTGCGGGCCAACGTTCGCGCGGCGGAATTTGGATGGCGCTTGTTATGATCGCGGCAGCGCTCTCGCTCGGTCTTTTTTTCCTGGGGCGCTACTCCGCTGGAAACCCGCGATCTCAGAACCGGGCCTCGCGCGGTTCCGGCGCGGCAAGCAGCGAAGCGGTTACAGCTGTTTCTGAGAAATCGGTCGCAGTTCTGCCATTGCTTAACGAAAGTGGTGACCCGAAGGACGAATATTTCTCGGATGGACTGTCGGAAGAACTGATCGCAGCTCTGGCACAAATCAACGGGCTTAAGGTCATTGGTCGCAGTTCGTCGTTCCGTTTCAAAGACAGGCATGAGGAACCGAAAGCGATAGGCGAGAAGCTAGGCGTAAGCACGCTCCTCGAAGGAACGGTGCGCAAGCAGGACGATCGCGTGCGCATCGTAGCTGAACTCGTGAATGCCGCGGACGGCATCGCGCTCTGGACGCGAACGTTCGATCGCGAACTGAAAGATATCTTCGCTGTTCAGGAAGAAATCGCTCGGGCCGTCGCTGAGTCCCTAAAGGTGACTTTGCTCGGACCCGATTCCGCTCAAAAAAGTGCGCCGACAAACGTGGAAGCGCATAACGCTTACCTCCAGGGCCACTTTCATTTTCAGCGTCGTAATCTCGAAGACTATCGCAAAGCTGTGGGCTACTTCGATCAGGCGATCCGGCTCGATCCCGATTATGCCTTGGCTTACACCGAGCGCTCCGAAGCCTGGAGTTTTATTGGAGACCTCACCGGTCAACATGAGCCAGCATGGTCAAACGCGCGGAGCGATGCGGAAAAGGCAGTCGCGATCGCGCCTTCGCTGGCCGAGGCACGCGCGGCCCTCGGATGGGTTCGCTTTTTTATCGATTGGAAGTTCGCCGAAGGAATAACCGAACTAAAGCGCGCGAAAGAACTCTCGCCCGCCAATCCCACCGCAAACGATCTGCTGGCGCGAGCGATCCTTTACCTGGGGCGGCTCGATGAGGCCGAGCGGCAGGCTCGCCATGCGGTGGAACTCGATCCTCTTTCCGTTATAGCGCAAGGTAATCTGGCGCGAGTTCTCTTCTTTGCAGGAAAATTGGATGAGGCCGATGCGACGGCACGCAAAGCGGCAGAGTTGCAGCCGGCCTCTGCTTCGAGTCATCGGTGGCAGACGCTGATCGCTGCGCAGCGCGGCGATGGCGAGACCGCATTGCGAGAAGCGCAACTGGAGCCCGATGAAGGTTATCGCCGTTTCGAGCTCGCGCTCGCTCAATACGTGCGCGGCGATCGCGCAGCGGCAGACGCGGCTTTAGCCGACCTCATTGCCAATGGGCGGGATAACCTGGCCTATCAAATCGCTGAAGTCTACGCCGTGCGAGGTGAGAAAGACAAAGCTTTCGAATGGTTGCAAATCTCGTTCGACAATCACGATACAGGAACACTGACGCTTCTTGTTGATCCGCTGATGCGCGGCTTGCACGACGATCCTCGTTACAAGAACTTGCTCACCAAACTCGGTTTACCCCAAGCGTCATGAACGACAGGCCTTGCCTTTTCTCGCTCGGGCAAATGGGGAGCTTCTTTCGGCCCCCGTGGCGCTAAACCAATCGACCGGTCCTTTGCCGGATGGTTGTGAACCATCTCTTGATTTCCATTTTCAACGCCTTTGTTTAACTGATTCCTGTTTGTCATGACGACTACTTCTTAAATTGCTTTCAGGAAACATCTATTCAATGCGTCCGCCGCCATCCAAGCACGCTTCCAAGTTCGGGGTGATCAAGCTTCACTTTCGAAAAAGAACCCGCACCCTCACCTACGAACAAAAAGGCGGTTGGCAAAGCGCGGCGGACGTCAACGGCATCAGCCTCGATGCGCATATCCATGCGCTCTATGGGTTGGTTTTACAACACGCCGGGGAAAACATCCTCATGATTGGGTGCGGTGGCGGCACTCTCGGTACCATGCTGGCTCGAGCAGGAAGGCGGGTATCAATTGTTGAGATCGACCCGGTCTCAATCAGGCTCGCAAAGCGTTATTTTGGTCTGCCGCGACATATCGCATGTCATGTGGGCGATGGGTTGGCATTCATGCAAAAGAAACGCCGCCACTATGATGTGCTCATTGTGGACGCTTTTATCGGCGAGAACATTCCCGCCCACATGAAGGATGCGGCATTTTTTGAGGCAGCGGGTGACTGCCTGCAACGCAACGGCCTGGCCATGGTCAATGTTTGTCTGGAACGGAAGTCAGACCTGACGGCAGATAAAATTGCTGCGGGATTTAAAGAAAGGGGTTGGTCCGTGCGCCTTTTGGATAGCCCAGGCGCGGAGCGTAACGCCATTGTGCTGGCGGGAAGGGTGAAGAACCTGCGACGGCCTACGTTGCTGCTCGTGCCTGAAGCCGGCGCGAAACAGACAGGCAAAGAATTGAACGCCATGCGCTTCCGCCGACGACGGTCGATTTTCCGAAACCGCGAAAGGGTCCGGTGACAGCTGCTAGACTGCTACCGCCTCACCAATCTTTTGACGAGAAGATACACAGGGTAGCTGACTGCAATTCCTATCATAGCATACAAGCTGTTTTGGGTGCTACTCACGATGAAGGCAATCAACAGCAGACCGGCTCCAAGAAACACGATTGCTGGGAGCACCGGGTAGCCGCGCGCTCTGAACGGTCGCGCAAGGTCCGGCTCTCTCCAACGCAAAATAAAGATCGTGCCGAAGGCCGTTACATCTACCAGCACACTTAGGAACGCGGTAAAACCGAATAGCCTGTCGAAGCTGCCGACGCCTGTGAGCATGATGGCTACCAGGGCAGTTACGAGCAAGGCGGTGGTAGGTGTGCCTCCTGTATTTATTCTTGCAGCGGAATGAAAAAAGAGCCCATCGCGACTAAGAGCGAACATCACTCGCGGCGTAAAAAGGAAGGAGGCGTTGATAATCCCAAGGAGGGACACTAACATGATGCTGGTTACGATCTGGCTGCTATAACCGCCGAAGATGAGCTGAGCGGCGTCTGCCGCCGCCAGTTTCGAGCCTGCTAGCTTCGACATCGGTAACGCGTGCAGTATGGCGAGGTTGATGAGCACATAGATCGCCATCACCAAAGCCACGCCGGTAAACAGCGAACGAGGAATGCTTTTCGCGGGATCGGTGTTCTCCTCCGAAAAGTAAACCGGCGCATGCCAGCCGGAGTAAGTGCCAAGAATGCTTTGCATCGATAAAGCGATAGCCACAAACAAAAGCTTCGGATCGGAAAACAGCGACGGCTTTGCGCTTGGGGCAATGCTTAGCTTCGGGCTGAAAACAAAGCAGGCAGCGATGATGACGAAGAAAGCGAGGACTTTGAACAAGCTCATGATTTCCTGAGCCCGGCTACCCACACGCAGACCGAGCCAGTGAAACGCGGTGAAAAAGATCAGCACGGCAATTGCCGCCGGCGTCATGACACTGGGATTATAAGAGAAGACTCCAGCGGCGTATTCGGTTAACGCAACCGCCAAATATGCCATCGAACTGGTGCGAAGGAGCCAATCACTCCAGCCAACAAGAAATCCACCGAACTCACCGCAAGCCCGCCGAGCGTAAACGTAAGGTCCGCCGTCCAGCGGCAGCATTGTCCCGAGCTCAGCATACGTATTCGCACCGGCGAAAGCATACAGTCCGGAAACTATCCATACGGCCATGATGAGTCCGCTGTGGCCGAGCTGGGCCGCGACGCTGCCGGGAATCCGCAGAATGCCAATCCCGATTGTTCCGCCAATGCCTACCGCCACGCCAAAGGTAACCCCGAGGATGCGAAGCAGCCGTTCTTTACTTAAAGAGGGCGAATCAACAAGAGCTCGGTACGTCTCCATGTGTTCGCCTTAGCTGATTCAGCGCCGGACAACAAGAGCGTAGCACCAGGTCCCTGCGTCTGGACTTTGCTCTGCCTTCTGTACAGTTAGCACTCGATTATTAGCCAAGCATGAATCTAAGCAATTTCCTAGCCGAGCTGAAGCGGCGCAACCTTTCGTAATCGCATATGGCTGATGAACAGCAAGCGAAACAGCGCCTGGAAATTGCGCACGTGCTTTTCATCGACATCGTCGGCTACTCCAAGCTGCTGACCGACGAACAATCAGAAGCGCTTCAGGAGTTGAACCAGGTTGTGCGCAGCACCGAAGCGGCGCGCGAGGCGGAGGCTGCAGGAGCGCTTACGGTTTTGCCGACGGGCGATGGCATGGCGCTGGTTTTCACCGGGTCCGTGGAAGAGCCGGTCGAGTGCGCCTTGGAGATTAGCCAAGCCTTGCGCGCGCAGCCGAGTCTGCCGGTGAGAATGGGAATCCACAGTGGCCCGATCCATCATGTGAAGGATGCAAACGGTCGCGACAACATCGCCGGTGTAGGCATCAACATCGCGCAGCGAGTGATGGATTGCGGCGACGCCGGCCACATCCTCGTGAGTAAACGCGTCGCCGACGATCTGGCGCAACAGCGTCGATGGCAGCCGTATCTTCATGAACTGGGCGACGTGGAAGTGAAACACGGAGTTGTTGTCTCGTTAGTTAATCTTTACGCCGAGACAATTGGCAATCCCACGCCGCCGACGCGACTCGGAAAAACGCGCGGCAGCATCCCGGGCTCCAGAGTTGGGACGCGCAAAAAACTCTCTCCCCTCGCCCGAGCCATTTTCGTTATCGCGATTTTGCTGCTCATGCTTGCCATCGTGTCAGTGATTTTCGCTCCGGCGATCATGCGCACGCTCGACCGGGGCCGGTCAGCGGCACTGCCTCAACCGACCGCAACACCGCTCCCTTCTTTGGTCGATACCATTAAGAGTGCAGTGGCCAAGCAGATCACCGATGAGTTGCAGGGCGAACTTTCTCGTAAGAAAAACGCCGCGGTCCAACCGTCCCCTGCCGGTTTGGCGGTCCCGGACAAGAGCATTGCAGTTCTTCCGTTTGATAATCTTAGCCGCGACCCGGACAACGCCTACTTTTGCGAAGGCGTGCAGGACGAGATTCTCACTCGTCTGGCAAAGATATCAGACTTGAAAGTCGTTTCGCGTACATCGACGCAGCATTTCAAAAGCTCTCCAGATAATCTGCCGCAGATCGCGAAGCAGTTGGGTGTGATGCACGTCCTCGAAGGCAGTGTGCAGAAGTCTAACGATCAGGTGCGGGTGAATGTGCAGCTGATCAACGCGCTGACCGACGCGCATCTTTGGGCCGACACATATGATCGAAAGCTTACCGACATATTCGCGGTCGAAAGCGAGATCGCGAAAACTATTGCCGAGACGCTGCAGTTAAAGCTCACCAGTTTGGAGAAAACGTCGATGGCGAAAACGCCGACCGTGAATCCAGAGGCCTACGAACTTTACCTTAAAGGGAGGTTCTTTTGGAACAAACGCACCGGCGCGGACCTCAAGACTGGCGTCGACTATTTCAAACAAGCGATCGCGAAAGATCCAGGCTACGCTCTCGCCTACGCGGGATTGGCGGATTGTTATGTGCTTTTCCCCGGGTATGGCGCAAGCACTCCACAGGATTCCTATCCGCTTGCGAAAGCCGCGGCGACAAAGGCGCTCGAACTGGACGGCTCGCTCGGAGAAGCGCACGCGTCCCTCGGGCAGGCGATCATGTTTTACGATCTTGATTTTCAGCAATCGGCTAGCGAATTTCGACGGGCCATCACGCTAAATCCCAATTACGCCACGGCGCATCAATGGTATGGCAGCGGTCCGCCCATGATCACCGGCGATTTCGAGACTGCGATCGTGGAGCTCAAGCGCGCACAACAACTCGATCCGCTTTCCTTGATCATCAACGCAGATCTCGGCGTCGTCTTTTTCAATGCCCGGAAGTACGATGAGGCGATCGGGCAATATCGCAAAGTCATCGCAATGGATCCGCATTTCTATTATGCCCATTGGAACCTCGGCATGGTTCTGGAGTTAAAAGGAGAGCTCAAGGAAGCCCTCGCCGAATACACCAAAGCCGCCGAGCTAAATGATGATCCGCTGGTTGTAGGTTTGCTTGCGCGAGCCTACGCGAAACTGGGCCAGCGCGATCAAGCCTTGCAAAAGCTGGAGCAATTAGAGCAAGCCGCTACGCATCGCTACGTGGAAAACTACGCTTTCGCCTTCGCCTACACTGGGCTCGGAGAAAACGACAAGGCGATCGATTGGCTGGAGCGTGCCTACCGTGACCACACCGATCCTGAGATCATCGTGATCAAAGTCGATCCGATGCTCGACTCGCTGCGCGGCCAACCGCGCTTCGATGCGCTGGTGCAAAAGTTGTTCGGGAAACAGTGAAGATCGAGAACTTTTTCGCCGAGCTGAAGCGGCGCAACGTTTACAAGGTCGCGGTCGCGTACATTGTCGCCGGATGGGCTCTCTCACAGGGAGTCGCCCAAGTTTTTCCGGTGTTTGATGTTCCAAACTGGGCCATTCGCTTGATCGTACTGTTGATGATTATTGGTCTTCCGGTTGCACTCGTACTCGCATGGGCGTTTGAAATCACGCCGGAAGGAATTAAACGAACGGAAACCGCCGACCGCATGCCGGCGTCGAGCCGACCGAAAAAACACACATGGATCTACATCGTTGTCATTGGAGCGATTGTCTCGCTCGGATTGTTCTTTCTCGGCCGCTACACAGCGATCAGCGGAGCGCCTCGACAGAGCCAGGCGGCTACAGGAATTCCAGAGAAATCAATCGCGGTGTTGCCGTTCGATAACCTCAGCCGCGACCCGGATAACGCCTACTTTGCCGAAGGCGTGCAGGACCAGATCCTGACCAATCTGGCGAAAGTGTCGGATTTGAGAGTTATCAGCCATACCAGCGTGCGCCAATACAAAACCGGGGCAGAACGGAACATGCGCGAAATCGGGCGGCAGCTTGGCGTCGGTTACATCATGGAAGGGTCGGTCCAGCGCGCCCGTAATCGCCTTCGCATCAACGCCGAACTGATTGACGCGCGCACCGACGCGCACATCTGGGCCGAAACGTACGACCGCACTGCGGCCGATTTGTTCGCTATTCAAAGCGAGCTCGCGCAGTCGATCGTCACGCAGTTGAAGGCGAAACTATCGCCGCAACAGAAGGCCGAGATCGAAGAACGGCCGACGCAGGATCTCGACGCCTTCGAACTTTACCTTCAGGCGAAGACAATCATCGACAGTTATGTCAACGCAACCGATGTGCGGGCCGCGCTGCTCGAGGCGTCGAAATCGCTGGACGAGGCAATCAAGCGCGACCCGAACTTCGTCTCCGCATATTGTTATGTCGCGCGCGCGAACGCCCTTCTGTACTTTTTCGATCTCGATCCAACGCCAGAGCGGATCACCCTGGCCAAAAATGCCGTGAACAATGCGCTGCGGCTTCGTCCCGATTCAGCCGAAGCGCACTTCGCGCGCGCCGATTATCTCTTCCGATGCCTCCGCGATTACGATCGCGCGCTCGAAGAACTTGCTATTGCGCGGCCAGGTCTGCCGAACAGCAGCCCGTTTTTTATTCTTTCCGGTTATATCAACCGCCGCCGCAATAATTTTCCGCAAGCCGAACGCGATTTCTCTACCGCCTTCGCGATCGATCCACGCAATCCGAATGCTTACAATCTTCTCGCCGACACTTACGTGCTTGAACGCCGGCTGCCGGAAGCGGTCCACGTCGCTGATAACGTCCTCGCTGCCGGCGAGACAGTTCCGATCGTCTACTTCCGGCGCGCTTTGAGCATCCAATCCGGCACCGGTGACATTGGACCGCTGCGCGATGTTCTGGCGAAATATCCCGACATGGAATTTGCCGGCGGCCAAACTCCAAACCGTGTCTGGATAGCGATGCTAGACCACGACTTTGCGCGAGCGGAAAAATTCCTGGCCGATTCACCACGAAAGGATTTTCAAGACATCGACTTCAGCTTTTATTTCCCTAAATCGTGGTACGAAGGGATGATCGCGCGCGAGAAAGGCGACGGTGCGAAAGCGACGGCTGCTTTTCAAGAGTGCCGCGAAATTCTTGTGCAACGATTGGTCGTTAAACCGGAGCACGCGCGCACAATCGCCGTACTCGCGCAGGTTGATGCCAATCTTGGCCAAAAAGATTTGGCGGTTAGCGAAGCGCAACACGCCATCGATCTGATGCCGACATCGAGAGATATTTACGACGGCGCTCTGGTGTTGGAAGGACTCGCTCAGGTTTATACCTGGACTGGCGACCGCGACCGCGCGATCGAGACGTTGCAAAAGCTTGTGGCAATGCCGGGCTATACGAACTACGGCCGTTTGAAGCTTCATCCGTTGTGGGCTCCACTGCGCGGCGACCCTAAGTTTGAAAACATCATAACGTCTCTTGGTCCGAACTAAATTTCTTCAGGAGTTGGAAAAAGTATGGGCAATTTCTTTTTAGAACTGAAGCGGCGCAACGTTTACAAGGTTGCGCTCGTTTATGCGCTCGTCTCGTGGCTGCTAATCGAGATTGCGTGGATTGCGTTGCCGATGTTCGACGCACCTGAGTGGATGCTCAGCACACTCATCGTATTCCTCGCGCTCGGTTTCATTCTTGCCGTAATCATCTCGTGGGCTTTTGAAATGACGCCGGAGGGAATGAAACGAACGGCTGACATTACGCCGGGCGAGGTCCTCCCTTATTGGAGCAAACGGAAGTTCACGGCATTTGTCACCGGCGTTGCGGCCGTTGCGCTTGTGCTGCTTGCCTACCAATTGTTGCGATTCAGCCCGGTGTTCCAACAACGGTCTGCGGCAAAACGCACTGATAAAATTTTCATTCAGGGCAACCAGGCCGGCACGCAAACCGTGGAAGGCCAGGCCGACGGAGCGATGCGCGCTGAATATTCCTACAACGATCGCGGCCGCGGCGATCACATCATGGCAACCTGGAAACTCGATGGCGCGGGCGTGCCGGTTGAATACGAAGGCCGCGGCAATGATTACATGAAGGCACCAATCGAAGAACGTTTCGAAATAAAAAACGGCCGGGCGAGTTGGAAGAACCGCAGCGAACAGGGCGAGCAGCCCGTGACCGGCGAAGCGTTCTACCTGCCGATGAATGCGTCACCGGAACTTTTCGCTGTGCTCGGGCGCGCCTTGTTGAAAGCACCAAATCACAAACTCGCACTTTTGCCTGCCGGAGAAGCGACAATTGAACGAGCAGCGAGAGTAACATCGGGTAATTCCGAACTCACTGAATACCGCATCAGTGGCCTCGGATTTTCGCCGCGATCAATCTGGCTGGATCGACAGGGGCGAGCGGCATCGGTCTCCGCCTGGTTTTCTGTTCTACCTGAGGAACACGAGTCCGCGATTGATCAGCTCCGGACGGCGCAACAAAAGACCGATGCCGTCTGGTCGGAACGCATCGCTCGCACGCTGGCACACAAACCAAATGGCGGCCTCGTGATCCGCAACGCGCGCTTGTTTGATCCGCGCGATCTCAGCGTTACTCCGGGGATAAGCGTGCATATTAGCGGCGAGCGCATCGTGCGCGTCGCGCCCGATGCCGAGCTAAGACCATCGGCGAACGCGGAAATCATCGACGCGCAAGGCCGTTTTCTCATGCCGGGCTTATGGGACAATCATCAGCATTTCACTGACAACGACGGCGCGCTTGATCTCGCAAACGGCGTGACCAGCGCGCGCGACATGGCCAATGACACCGACACATTCTTGCAACGCGTGGAGCGGTTTGATAATGGCAGCGAGCTCGGGCCACGCGTATTAAAAGCCGGAATCGTTGATGGCACCGGCGAATTTGCGGGCCCAACCAAGATGCGCGTCGACACCGCCGAGCAGGCAATTCAGGACATCGACTGGTATGCCGATCACGGTTACGTACAGCTCAAGATTTATTCGTCAATTAAACCCGAGCTCGTTCCGGTTATGGCCGATCATGCGCATGCCCGCGGGATGCGCGTAAGCGGTCACGTGCCTGCTTTCATGTCCGCGCGCCAATTCGTCGAAGGCGGTGCGGACGAGATTCAGCACCTCAACTTTATCGTCCTAAATTTCCTTTTCCCGGAAGTGCAGGAAACGCGCAATCGCGATCGCTTCATCAAAGTGGCCGAGCACGCACGCGATTTTCCACCCGAGAAACCGGAAGTGGGCGAGTTCATCCAATTCCTTAGGCAGCATCACACCGTGCTCGATCCGACGATAAGCATTTTCGAAGCTCTCTTTTGCGGCAATCCGAGTGCGATCACGCCTGGTCTGGAACAAATCGCGCCCCGCTTTCCGCCGCAGGTGCACCGCGCGATGTTGAGCGGCGCGCTGGAGGTTCCCAAAGATAAAGAAGCAGCTTACCAAGAAGCTTTCCCGGCGATGCTGCGTCTGCTAAAGGCAATCCACGACGCGGGCGTGACGATTGTCCCAGGAACCGATGCGCTGGCCGGATACACGCTCCACCACGAGCTCGAGCTTTATGTGCAGGCCGGCATCGCTCCCGTTGAAGTTTTACGGATGGCAACGTGGACGCCCGCTTTGGTAATGGGTGTGGACAAAGACCGCGGCGTCATCGCCCCGGGGAAACTGGCTGACATGATTCTGGTCGATGGCGATCCCACGAAAAACATTCGAGACATCAACAACATCACTGCGGTAATCAAGGGCGGAAAAGTTTACGACCCAGCAGACATTGAGAAAGCCCTCGGCATCACGCCGCGCGAAACTCAGCCGAAGTAGCATATGAACTGGCAAATGGTCACAGCTATTGCTCAACTGGCGACAGTCGCCGTTGGGATTCCTTCTCTCATTTACTTCGCGGTCCAGATCCGTGAGCAGACCAGAGAGCGCCGCCAGTCGGCGGTGAACGCTCTCACGGTGCAATGGGGCGATCTGACAAAGGCATTGCATGAAAATGCAGAGTTCGCTGCGCTTTTTCTTCGCGGTGTGCATTCTTTCCACGATCTCGATGCCATCTCCCGGCTCCGATTTAGCGCGTTTCAAAATCGTTTCTTCAAGAACTTCGAAGGCATGTATTACTCGCGCCGCGAAGGGATACTTAGTGCGGAGTTATGGGATGAGATTGAGCGGACAATGAGGGATTTCCTCGCTTACGACGGGGTGCGCCAATGGTGGGAGACACGGAAACACTGGCACAGCGAAGTATTTGCCCGTGTCGTTGATGCAATTATCGCCCGACGCGACGAGCCCAAGGCCTACTCAGACTACAATCTGGACGAGATTGTCGTGCCGAAAAAATAGCGGCTGAGAAGATTGTTACGGCGGGAGAATTCAGTGCGCCTTACTGAAGACAAACATGTACGATCACGGGCTGGAAATCATCAGTTGAGTATCGAAGCAAGCCTTTATCCCAGCTGACGCGCACCTGCATCTCGGCTAGACTGTGCGAACTGCAAAACGGATCAGCCAATGAGTCAACTTCGAGAGTGGCCGCGGATTGCGGTGGTGGGTGCGGGTGCGGTCGGCGGTTATTTCGGTGGCATGTTCGCCCGCGCGGGCGCGCAGACTGTCTTCGTTGGACGAAGGCATTTCGCAGATGCACTGAATTCGAGAGGTCTCGTTCTGGATAAATCGCAAGGGCTAGAGCGAATCCGCGCCAGGGCGACCACCGAAATGAGCGCAGTTCGAGATTGCTCGCTGATTCTGTTTTGCGTCAAAGCAAACGATACGCAAGACACCGCAAATCAAATGGCTCCATTCCTTCGACCCGATGCGACGGTTGTTTGCCTGCAGAATGGCGTCGACAATGCAGATCAGGTTCGCGCTGCAGCGAATGTCATCGTGTTACCAGCCGCGGTTTACGTCGCGGTATCAATGCCGGAACCTGGTCGCGTAAAGCATCTCGCGCGTGGTGATTTGATAATCTTCCGAGAAAACAACAGAAGTGGCGAATCTCTTCATCAGCGCAGCTATACCGTGCCGGATCTCAGACAACATCGAAGGCGAACTATGGGTGAAGCTTCTGTGCAATTGCGCGTTGAATGCGATCTCCGCGTTAGGACATGCACGGTACGGTGAAATCGCGCAAAACTCCGATGCAAAACTGTTGATGCAACACATTGTCGATGAAGTGTTAGCGGTGGGTCAAGGCGGTGGCGTCGTTTTGCCGGGCATTCGCGACCGCGAATCCGGAATGGCGGCGGCAATGGAGATCGCCACGCAAATGGCCGACGCTCTGTCATCGACTGCGCAGGATTTAAATCGTGGACGGCCGACAGAGATCGATTCTCTAAACGGCTACATTGCCCGTCGAGGGGCAAAGCTTGGGATTTCCGCGCCGGTCAATCACGCGTTGTTCACGCTCGTGAAATTAGCCGAGCAAAAAGCTGTCATCTAACCAGCAGCGATTTTTTGCGAAAAAAAAGCTTGCAGGTGCGATGGTGTTGTAGTTATCTATAACACTACATGGGCAAGCAGTCGTTAACCGAGCCGCGCAAGCGGCCGTTTGCCGAACGGATGCCGCCCGAAATTGCGAATGAATCGTGAATGGAACGACAGTCAGCCGATTTATCGCCAACTACGCGATCGCGTTGTGCACATGATTCTGGACGGCGTGCTCAACGAAGGCGATTCACTGCCGTCGGTGCGCAATGTCGCGGCAGATTATCGGGTCAACCCGCTCACGGTGCTTAAAGCTTATCAGGAACTGGTCGATGAAGAGCTGGTCGAAAAAAGGAGAGGCCTCGGCATGTTCGTCAGAACCGGTGCGCGCAATCGATTGCTCCACGGCGAACGGCAAAAATTTCTTAACGAACATTGGCCGAGAGTTCACGCGACGATTCAGCGGCTCGGTTTGGATCCAAAGGAACTTCTCG
>Ga0193720_1000052_pt1 | contig 12948 bp, 8 predicted proteins | sample U2s1metaG_FD_143049 | JGI IMG/M metagenome (GOLD analysis project Ga0193720, IMG submission 143049) | Soil microbial communities from a riparian zone of the East river system, Colorado, United States - U2s1 | ecosystem: Environmental > Terrestrial > Soil > Riparian zone | place: USA: East River...
TCCTTCGGTAATTGCCCTTGGGCGGCTCCAAGAGCGGCTTCGCGTAACGTAGTGTGAAAAACTTCCTGCGCCTTGTGCGAGTCGCCCAGCATCAAGAAACAAAAGCGATAAAGTTGCGGCAGATTTTGCTTTCGATCCGGCACTCTAGTTTTCCCCGAAAAACTCAGCGCACTCTACGCACGTCACCGAGACCGACAAGGATAGATCAGCGATAGGCGGTTCCAAAGGAATCCGTTCAAAGGTGATGGTTGGATAGCCACTACTCGTTGCAGCAATCAGCGCGGTTTCTTCAAACGGCGCGCTACTTCTTCAGCGTTTCCTCGGGTATTAAACGCCGAAATACGAAAGTGACCTTCACCTTGTGCCCCAAACCCGGCGCCCGGCGTGATGACGACATTCAACTCGCGCAGGAGTTGGTCGAACATCTGCCAGCTCGTCAGGCCATCCGGTGTTTTCACCCAGATGTACGGCGCGTTTACACCGCCGAAAGTCTCCAGCCCAGCAGCGGCTGTGGCGTCGCGAAGAAGTTTTGCGTTTCCCATGTAATGCTCGACGAGAGCGCGCACTTGCTTGCGGCCTTCGTGCGAATACAACGCTTCGGCGCCGCGTTGCACCGGATAACTCACACTGTTGGATTTGGTGCTCCAACGCCGTCGCCAAAGCGGATGGAGCGGTAACCGGCGGCCGTTCTCCGTACGCGCGAGCACCGATTTTGGCATGACAGTAAACCCGCAGCGCACGCCCGTGAAACCGCCATTCTTCGAAAAGCTGCGCAATTCAATGGCATACTCGCGAGCACCCGGCACTTCGAAAATTGAGTGCGGAATATCCTGCTCCGAAATGTACGCTTCGTAGGCGGCATCAAAGAGCAGAAGCGCCTCATGTTCGCGCGCGTAGTCGACCCAGCGAGAGAGCTGCGCGCGCGATGCTACTGCCCCGGTTGGATTGTTGGGAAAGCACAGATAAATCAGGTCGACATGTTCCTTCGGCGGCTCGGGCACAAAACTGTTTTCCGCTGTGCATGGCAAATAGAGAATGCCTTCGTAGTTGCCGTCTGTCCTTGCAGGACCGGTGTGGCCAGCCATCACATTTGTGTCGACGTAAACCGGATAGACTGGATCGGGGACGGCGACCTTGTTTTGACCGCCGAGGATATCGAGAATGTAACCGCAATCGCATTTTGATCCGTCCGAGATAAAAATTTCATCGTCGGCAATTTCGATGTTGCGGCCGCGATAATCGTTCTGCGCGATGGCCGATCTTAAAAATTCGTAGCCCTGCTCCGGACCGTACCCGTGAAATGTCTCGTGATACCCGAGCTCTTCGACAGCGCGCTTCATTGCTTCGATCGCCACGCGCGGGAGCGGCTCGGTCACATCCCCAATTCCGCACCGAATTAAACGCTCGGCCGCCTTCGGATTGGCTTCACAAAATTCGCGGACCCGGCGCGCCACTTCTGGAAACAGGTATCCGGCCTGAAGTTTCAGATAATTTTCGTTTAAATAAGCCATCTCCTTTGGCGAACGGCTGCGACCGCCAAACGTGTACAAGTTTAGCGGCGGTCATAGACCGCCGCTACAGGAGAACTCGCCAGGCGCAAATCAGTCGTTCTTCGCGACGGCGTCCCAATTCACCACGTTCCACCAAGCCTTGAGGTAATCGGGCCGTCGGTTTTGATATTTGAGGTAATAGGCGTGCTCCCACACGTCGACGCCGAGGATCGGCTTGTTTCCATCCATCAAGGGGCTGTCTTGATTCGGCGTCGAAATAATTTCGAGCTTTCCACCCTTGTTAATCAGCCATGCCCAGCCGCTGCCAAATCGGCCCACGCCGGCAGCGCTGAATTTTTCCTTGAACTCGTCGAAGCTCCCAAAGCTGGACTTGATGTCGTCAGCCAGTTTGCCTTTCGGTTCGCCGCCTGCATTCGGCCCCATGATTTTCCAGAAGAATGAGTGATTAGCGTGCCCGCCGCCGTTGTTGCGCACCATTGTGCGAATGTTTTCCGGGACGGCATTGAGATCGCTGATCAAGTCTTCCACGGATTTCTTCTCGAGATCGGTGCCTTTGATCGCCTTGTTAACGTTGTCGATATAAGCCTGGTGATGCTTGGTGTGATGGATCTCCATCGTGCGCGCATCGATATGCGGTTCCAAAGCATCGTACGCATAAGGTAATTTTGGTAATTCGTAAGCCATAATACTTACAGTTAGATCGAATTACGCATTGCGACAGGTTTTATTTTTCGCGCCAGAAGAACTTTCATATTGCTCGATCTAATCTGATTAACACTTCGCTTTAGCGAGGTGTTACGTGGAGCGGTGCATTCTAACCGCTTTAGCAGTTTTTTTGCAGGACGAAAACCGCTAAAGCGGTTGCTGATGCTTTCTTCCGGTCCACCCTGCTGAAGCGGGGCGTTAATGAGAGTCAACTACTGCAACGATAAAAGCCCGCGCGCGTGCCCAGATCGTTGCGGTAGTTCACGTACGTCGCGAGAGCCAGTAGAGGAAAATTCTGGCGATACATGTCGTACTTCAAATAAAACACGCCCGGAAAACCGGTGCCTGTGATTTGCTCTTCATCCCACGAGCCGTCGGGGTTTTGTGAGCGAAGCAGGTACCGCAAGCCCCGCTGAATACTCGGCCGATCAAGATCGCTGCATGCACATATTCCCATGATCGCCCATGCTGTTTGCGATGCGGTGCTCTCGCCTATGCCTTTAGTGGATGGATTTTCGTAAGTCCCGCAGGTCTCACCCCACCCGCCATCGTTGTTTTGACAGCTCTCCAGCCAATCACGGCCGCGCAGTATCCAGTCCTGCGTCATATCTTCGCCGATTGCGCGCAAGCCGCGTAGTACCTGCCAGGTGCCGTAAATGTAATTTACGCCCCAGCGGCCATACCACGAGCCGTCCTCGTCTTGAGTAGCAATTAAATATTTAATCGCGTCGCGGACGCACCTGGCGTTGCGATCGAATCCGATGTAACCAAGCAACTCAAGGGTGCGCGCGGTCAGATCGCTGCAGGTTGGATCCAGAATCGCGTTGTGATCCGCAAACGGCATGTCTTCCAGCCAAGGAGTTGTGACGTTTTTGTCGAAAGCTCCCCAGCCGCCATCGTGACATTGGAAACTGAGCTGCCAACCAAGCGCGCGACGAAAGAGCTCGTTGAGTGACTGCCGATCTTTCGGTTGAACTAGCCGCAATGCCATTAAAACCATGGCCGTGTCGTCGGTGTCCGGATAATAAATATTGTTGTATTCAAACGCCCAGCCGCTGGCTTGCGGATACGGATTGTTAACTGCCCAATCACCACGGATGCGAACTTCTTTCCCGATCAACCAATCCGCGGCCTTCTGCAGCGCGGGATGCTCTGGCGAAACGCCGGATTCCGCCAGCGAGATGATGCTGATAGCTGTGTCCCAAACGGGAGACAGACAGGGTTGAATACGAAAATCTTCCGGATCATCGACAAACAGCCCCGCAAAATCTTTTTCCACTTTGGCGTAGACCGGATTCGTTTTGGTATAGCCGAGCACGCGTAAAGCAATCAGGCAATTCAGCATCGCTGGATAGACGGCGGCAAGGCCATCGCTGCCTTCACCAATCCGTTCAATCATCCAGCGTTCCGCTTCTTCAAGCGCGCGCCAGCGCAGCGGCCGAATACGAAGCGGCCGCAGAAATTTGAAAATATCATCTACTCGCAGAAAGAAATTCCGCCAGGTCCAGAACTTCTCGCTCCGAGGCAAACGCAAATCGCTTTGCTCAGTGCCGAGCGGATAGAGCTCGTGTAATTGCTTGTCGCCAGGCAAAACGCGAGTGGGTTTGAAATGATTGATTATTGCCAGCGGCACAAGCATGGCGCGGCTCCATGACGACATTTTGTAAATGTGAAATGGCGCCCAACCTGGCAAGAGAACCATCTCTACCGGAATCGCGGGCAAATATTGCCATGGGAACTGGCCGAGCAACGCAAGATAAAGCTTGCTGAACGTGTTCATCTGCGGAATGCCTCCGCGACGCATGATACTGGCCCGCGCCTCGCGCATAAACGGCGCGTCCACCGAACAACCGGCGAGTTTCAGCGCAAAATATGCTTTGACTGACGCGTTGATCTCGCTCGGACCGCCATGATAAATATTCCAGCCACCATCGGGCAATTGGCGTTTGAGAATGTGGCGAACGCATCGACGCTGCAATTGAGCATCCACTTCGCCGCACCAGTGCATGAAAACGACGTAATCCGAGCAGAGGGTGCTATCGACAATCAGTTCGCCGCACCAATGGCCATCGGGCTTTTGCTGGCGCAACAGATTCTGTTGCGCGCGCGTGATCGCCTGCGAAATCTCTTCGTCTGCTGCCGAGTAGGACTCGGATATTTCCGGTTGCGCGCTTGGCAGTACTATCAACTCTCTGGACGGTTCCGGCATTTCGGACTCTTAGGAGGCTTGCGCAGTTGGTTCTGCCCGCTTGCCCGTGAAGTGACCGTTTCCTGAACTCACACCATTAAAAGCGAGCACCTCACTGCCCCGGCCAGTAGGTTTCGGCTTCGCGCCAAAATTGAATTTGATCGTTTTCCAAGTATCGCCGCGCTTCGCTTGTAGTCCCAACGTCGCTGTCGGTTCGTAGCCGCAATGCACCATGCAATTTTCGCAGCGGCTGTCGCGCGCCACCCCATTCACGACGCCATACCTGTCCCATTCCGTTTTTTCCAGCAGCTCGGCGTAGCTTGAGTAATGGCCGTCCGTCATCAAATAGCACGGGCCTTTCCATCCACGAATGTTCCGGGTCGGAATAGCCCAGGCTGAGCACGTCAAATCACGCTTCCCTGCCAGAAACTCGAAATACACAGGAGTGCCGAAAAACGTGTATCGCTTCATCCATTGCTCGACTTTCCGAAACTTCTGAATCGTCATAGAGCGGGTGAGGAAGAAGTTTTCCGGACGCAAACTCAGGCGTTTGATCATGTCTTTCTTGGCGGCATCGTAGTCGTAGCCCGGCGTGATAGTATGGCCATCGACTCCAAGATCGGAAAGATAATCGAACATCTGTTCGATCTCTTGCATGTCGGTTTCCTTGTAAATCGTCGTGTTGGTCGCGACCTGATAACCGAGCACCTTCGCCATTTTGATCGCCAGAATGCATTCCTTGAAAACGCCTTCGCGTTCGACGATCAGATCGTGCGTTCGCTCAAGACCATCGACGTGGACGTTCCAGTACATCCATCCACTTGGCGCGATAACGTGATCGCGGATTGCGGATTGCGGATTGCGGATTGTTGCTGCGTCTTTCTCCGAAACCAAACCCTTGGAAACAAGGACGTCGAGCTTCTCTTCCAAATCTTTCCGCTTTCCGGTTTCAGCATTCCGCAATTCTTTGGCCATCCACTCGCGCATTTTCTTGCGCATAAACATGGCGTTCGTGCAGATGTAAACGATTCGCTTTTGCGCAAGCAGCCCTTCGACTAGCGCCTCGATGTGCGGATAGATAAGGGGCTCGCCCCCACAAATTGATACCATCGGCGCTTTGCATTCCTCTGCCGCTCCCAGGCAGTCCTCCAAGCTCATCATGTCCTTGAGTGACGTGGAGTATTCTCGAATGCGCCCGCAACCAGTGCATGTCAGGTTACATGTATGCAGCGGTTCGAGCTGAAGGACGGTGGCGAATTTCTTCGTGCCACGGAGCTTATGCCCGATCACGTAGGCCGCGATTTTCGCTGTGAGCGGTAAAGGAAATCTCATTGGAGCGAGGATAGTAACAAGACGTTCCGGTGTGTCAATCACCCGAGCCAAGCGCCCAGTAGGTTAATCTGAATCGACCTCGGCGCCTTGTTTGGACTTGATCGCGCACACAATACTCGGCGATTCCGCAAAAGCAAAATAAAGCTGCGACTGAAGGCGATTTGTATGGTTTAATAGGACGCAAGTCTATCTCTGGAAGGGAACTATAAATCATATGAAAAGATTACTCTTAGCAGCATTTGCCGTCGGCCTGATCGGCTGCGCAGAACAGCCTGCACCACCGCCCGGCGTGGCGGTAACGGGCGGTTACACTTACTCCCGGTACGCTACTACGGCGGAAGCGTGGGGATATCGAAACCCGGTTTACAAGAATTGGACGACGGAGCAACTGCAGAAGCGCCGCCTGGATCTCTATGCAACGCAGCCGTTCACTCGGACTCGCCAAGAGGTGCCCGCGTACATCTATAGCGGGATACCACTTCCACAACAGGACGAGATCAAGGCAATCGAGACTGAACTCAACCGCCGTTATCAGGCCGGTGATAAAACCGCAGAGCTGAAGGAATTCTGGCCGTCAGCACGGAGACATATCGCCAGCGGCGCACGTTTCGAATCAGGTTTTTAACTTCAATATCGAAGTGATCTAACCCGGCGGGAAGCCGGGGTGCGAGGTACATCCGAAGTTCATTCTTGCTCGCCTCGATTACACGCCGTGCCAGCCTCGGCGGATTAGACTGACCGCAATGGCAGCAAGAAGGAGAGCGACAATCTTCGATACGCCGCGCAAACCCTGCCTCCCCATCCAGTGTGCGACCAGATCGGCATTCCAGAAGGAGATCGCAACCAGGCCAAGATTGACCAAGAGCGAGAGCAGAGTAAACACCACCCCAACCGTATCTATAAGGATCAGCAGCGCAGTAAGCAGCGCTGGTCCGGCAATTAACGGCATTCCGAGCGGGACAACTCCAAAGTCGTCACTCGCTCCGCGGTCAGCTGACCCAACGTTAAGCAATTCGCGACCTGCCAGCCCGAGAAGAATAAGGCCGCCGGCGACTTGGAAGTCCGCAACAGTAATTCCGAGCGCGACGAAAATAATTTTGCCAAGGAACATAAACCCCACAGAGATACAAAGAGCCGTGAAGATTCCCACGAAGCCCTGCCTCTGCCGCTCTTCACGTGAAGCACTCCCGGCTAGACCCATAAATACCGCCACAAGCCCAATTGGATCGATCGCGACAAAGATAGGAATAAAGGCAAGGAAGAATTTCTGGATCATCGTAACATGCGTTTCCAGATGCAGGTCGCCACAGAGGAACACAGATGAGCCACAGATTCATCAAAATTCGTTCTGCTATCTCTGAGAATCTGTGTATATCTGTGGCCGATTCCACCTTGTCCTAGTCGTATGAAATCATCTCTTCTTTGTCTCCTATTCATTGCTTCTACTTCTTCGAATTTGCTGACTGCCAACCTGAAAACTGTCGATGATTTTCGTGCGGCTGCGGCGAAGGCAAACGCGGTGCTGACGATTCCTGATTGGGAGCAAACACCGGAGGCAGTCGAGGCTTCCATGAAGGATGCAATCGCAAAGGCGAATGCTGCGCTGGATCAAATCGGCGCCCAGGATCTCGGCAAAGTTACCTTCAAAAGCACTATAGTCGCGCTGGATGATGCCACTTATCAGGCCGGACTCGCCGCAAATAAGGCTACGATTATAAAGGAAACAAACACAAACCCCGCAATGCGCACCGCGGGAGAAAATGCGGTCAAAGCTTTCCAGGAATGGGCGGTCGGCATTGATTATCGCGAGGACGTTTACAAGGCGATCAAAGCTTTTGCGGATACGCATCCAAAACTCACCGGAGAAGACGAAAGGCTCCTCAAGGAAACATTGCGCGATTATCGGCGCGCCGGTCTGGAGCTACCACACGACCAGCGCAGGGAAGTCGAACAACTGCGCAAGGAACTGTCGAAACTCGGCACTGATTTCGACACCAACATCGTGAAGGCGAATGCGCCGGTCATGTTCACAAAGGCCGATCTCGATGGCCTACCGGACAGTTTCTTCGCCTCGCCCGGCATCAAAACCGGCGATGACGTTTACACGGTGATGGCAAACGTCACCTGGCAATTCAATACGGTCGAGGAAAACGCAAAGAGCGAAGCGACGCGAAAGCAGCTTTACCTTATTCGCGAGATGCTCGCCAAAGACACAAATGTTCCTCTCCTCAATCAAATGCTCGCGCTCCGCAACAAGATCGCACTGCGCCTTGGTTACAAATCGTGGGACGACTACCAGACGGAAGTCAAAATGGCCAAGACCGGCGCGAATGCGGAAAAATACATCAACGATTTGGTCGCCGGCAGCCAGCCGAAATTCGATAGCGAAGTGGCAGAATTACAAAAATTGAAGGCCGCTGATACAAACGATCCCAACGCTAAAATCGAGGTATGGGACTGGCGCTACTACAGCAACCAGCGCAACAAACAAAAATACGCCGTCGATAAGGAAGCGTTGCGTGCGTATTTCCCGTTCCAAAAAGTGCTCAACGGGATGTTCAACATTTACCAGAACATTTTCGGTCTGAAGTTTGAGAAGATCGTCGCGCCCTACAAATGGATCGATGATCTTCAGCTTTATCTGGTTACCGATTCCGCCACGGGCGAGCCGCTTGGCATGTTCTACCTCGATATGTTTCCACGCGAAGGAAAATTCAATCACTTCGCACAGTTCGACATCATCAGCGGCAAAATGCTGCCGGATGGAAAATACCAGCGACCGACAGTCGCTTTGCTTTGCAATTTTCCGCCTGCGACCGCCGATAAGCCTTCTCTGCTGACCCACCAGGACGTAGAAACTTTGTTCCACGAGTTTGGTCATGCTCTGCATTCGATTGTTACCCGCGCAAAGTACGGCCGCTTCGCCGGGACGCACGTCCCCGGTGATTTCGTCGAGGCACCCTCCCAGATGTTACAAAACTGGGTTTGGGATAAAAAAGTGCTCGATACGTTCGCGGCCGATTACAGGGACCCCTCGAAAAAGATTCCCACGGAAATCGTCAAAAAAATGAATGATGCGAAGCTGGCAAACGCTGGTGTTCTTTATCGGCGCCAGTTCGCATTTGCATCGCTGGATCTCGCTTTGCACAATCAGCACCCCGAGGATCTGCCTTACGATTGCGTGGCCGTATCGAATCCGATCCTGGAAAAAGTCTTTCTGCCAATTGATCCAAGCACCACATTTGTTTCCTACTTTGGACATCTCAATGGCTACGATGCGGGTTACTACGGCTATGCGTGGGCCGATGCGATCGCAGCCGACATGGCGACCGTTTTTGAAAAAGCGAAGGACGGCTACCTCGACAAACAAGCCGGCATGAAATTGCGCCGCGAGATCTATGAGCCGGGCGATTCTCGTGACGTCAACGTTTCCATCGAGAAATTCCTGGGCCGCAAACAATCGATCCAGCCGTTTCTGAAGAAGATCGGCATCGGGCCAGAGGAGAAAAAGAAAGCGCCCGCTGGACCGTCGCAGGAAAGCCGATAGTCGCCTGTTGCGTATCGTCCGAGTTCGGCGTTTGACACAAGCGCCGCTACAACGTCTGCGTATACGGTGAAAATGCGATGGTGGTTCGCTGTAATCCTTTGGTTCAGTGCGACGCACCTCTTTGCGACCGATGAATCGGCGTTGCGTTTGCAGCCGGCGCGGGATGCGATCACGCCCGACGGGCTGCTCGCGCACATCAAAGTTCTTGCATCGGATGAGTTTGAAGGGCGCGCGCCTGGGACCAAAGGCGAAGAACTTTCGGTCAAATATATCAGTGATCAGTTCAAAAAAATCGAATTGAAGCCAGGAAATCCCGACGGGACATACACGCAGGAAGTTCCTCTGGCCGGGATCAAGAGCGAATCGCGAATGTCATTTACGATCGGGGACAAAACGATCGATCTGAAATATCCGGATGATTTCGTTGCTTCATCGGCACGTCTTCAACCGGAGATCAAGGTCGATAAGTCCGATGTGGTTTTTGTCGGATATGGCATCTTCGCGCCGGAGTACGGCTGGGACGACTACAAAGATGTCGACGTGCGCGGCAAGACCTTACTGATGCTGATTGGTGATCCTCCAATTCCCGATTCAAAGGATCCATCCAAGCTCGACGAGAAGATGTTCAAAGGAAAGGCGATGACCTATTACGGTCGCTGGACCTACAAATACGAGATCGCAGCGCAAAAAGGCGCTGCGGCGGCGATCATCGTCCACGAAACTCAACCCGCAGCTTATCCGTGGCAGGTCGTGAGATCGAGCTGGGGCAAGGAGAATTTCGAGCTGGATAATCCGAACAAGAACATGGACGCAGTTTCGGCGCGTTCCTGGATCACGCTGGATGTTGCAAAAAAAATAGTGGCCGATTGCGGGCAGAATTTCGAGGCGCTCAAGAAAATTGCCGTCGCGAAAGATTTTCGGCCGGTGACGCTGAATGCCAAAGCTGGAATCCAGATCAAGCAGCAGATTCGCGAGTTCAAATCGCCCAACGTCATAGGCAAACTCGAAGGAAGCGACGCGAAATTGAAGGACGAATACGTTATTTACACCGCCCACTGGGACCATCTCGGGCGTCACCCCGAATTGCAGGGCGACCAAATTTTCAACGGCGCAATCGATAACGCATCAGGTGTGGCATCGGTCATTCAAATCGCGGCTGCATTCATGAAAGTAAATCCGCCGCCGAAACGGTCGGTCTTGTTCATGGCAACGACCGCCGAAGAAGCGGGACTACTCGGCGCGAAATTTTATGCCGACCACCCGCTGTATGCGGCGGAGAAAACGCTTGCCGACATCAACATCGACGGCGTGAATCCGTGGGGCAAAACGCATGATCTTGAAGATCTGACCAATGGCGATTCAGCCTTGGACGACTTATTAGGCCAGGCCGCGGCGCGACACGGACGCGTAATGAAACCCAACAGCGAACCGGAAAAAGGCGGGTTCTACCGGGTCGACAGTTTCGAATTCGCCAAAGCTGGTGTGCCCGTGTTGCACGCAGCTCCCGGGATTGAGGTCATAGGCAAACCGCCGGAATATGGAAAACAGAAGCGCGATGAATTTGTAGCGAAACATTATCATCAGCCGTCCGATGAAGTTGATCCCGGCTGGGACCTCTCCGGCGCCGTGCAAGATCTTCAACTTCTGTTTGAAGTCGGCTACCAAGTCGCCAATGGCGGCAAATTGCCAGAATGGAAAGCGGGAAGCGAGTTCAAGGCGAAGCGCGACGCAATGCTGAAGAAGTGATTGGCTTCGGCCCGGCGGCCATCTTATCGTCAGCACTCGTATCATGGCTACCTGAAGAATCCCTTTATTGCGCTAAGCAACAAGTGGGACTCGTATCTTACCCCCGTGGGACGGCGGCCATATCAAACTGTGGTCACGCAACACTCTCTCGCAGTTGTTGAGGGAAGCAGGTTTCCGCGTCGTTCGCTTCATTGCAGCGAGTAGAGTGCCTTTCCTCTGGAAGAGCATGATCATGGTTGCACAGAAGCCAGAAGAACCTGGCCAACGGTACCTACGACCGCACCGAAACTGAGTTGCAATGCGGCGGATTAGATGATTGAGTCGGGCTTCGCAAATCTGGAAATCTGAATGGGCTCTCTTAAGAAAAGACGGAAATCAAAAATCGCCAAGCACAAGCGCCGCAAACGCATGAAGGCGCATCGGCATAAGAAACGTCTGCGTTACAAGGTGTAACCTGCAAGGTTCTGGCGACCACAGAACGCCCAACGTGCAACACCAGGGTTTGTATAATTGATGTTGAGGGTTTGGTGTTGAATACGCGATGCGTCTGCGGCGAGGCGCGTGCGCTCTCCAGAGGAGGCGGTTTGCCGAACGTGCCGCAGAAAGATAAGATTAGAGCCATGAAGGCGCCGAAGAAGTGGTCTGGTTCGCCACTTCGATGTTTGCTTGTACCATTAGTTCTTCTCCTTACGGCGAATGCATTTGCTGACCCGATTACGAAAACTTCGCCGGCAAAAATTCCGCGCCCGCAGCAGTCAAAACAAAGTGTGTGGCAGGATGATTCGCTCAATGTAAAACGACCTTCAGACCTCGCTTTGCGTCCCGGAGGCGAACGCAAGGCTGGCGCGCTCACGCATTTTGTTGAAGGAATGGTTTTCGAAGAAAACGGCGAGATGGATCGCGCGCTGGAGGCCTATCGCAAGGTACTCAACGTCGATCCGGGCCAGTCGCAACTCGCCGCGCGCGTAGCGGGCTTGCTGATACAGGACGACGATTTTCCACAGGCTATTGACGTGCTGAAAGACGCAATCAAGGCGAATCCGAATAATGCCGAGCCTTATCACCAACTCGCGTTTATTTATGCGAGGTATCTCAAGAAAACAGACCAGGCGATCGATTATGCCAACCGAGCCATCGCACTAAATCCAGCAGACGTGGAAGCTTACCAGCGCCTGGTCGAAATCGAAATTGCAGCCGGACAAGAGAAGAAGGCGCTCGAAGCTCTGGACCGTGCCACCAAAGTTCGCAGTAACGATCCGAATTTCTGGATGCACCTCGGAAAGCTTTACGTGGCTATTCTTTTCAAGTCTGACTCGCAGCCGAAACCGGACGAATTGAAAAGGGTCAATGAGATTTTCAAAAGAGCAGCCGAACACGCCGGAGACGACCCCGCGATCCTCAAGGACGTAGCAGACTATTACGCGGCATCCCAGCAATTGAAGGAAGCGATCCCGCTTTATCTGCGAGTTCTGGAACTCCAACCAGAGGACGCAAATGCGCGAGAGAAATTGGCGACGGGTTTTGTTCTGACGAATCAGCGCGGCAAAGCGGTCGAGATGCTTGAGCAAATCATCAAAGAGCACCCCGACAAATATCAGCCCTACGATCTACTGGCACAGGTCCTGGATGACGAAGCGCGATCATTGCAGCGCGAAAACCGCATTGACGAAGCAAAAGCGAAGTTTGCAAAAGTGGCCGCGAATTATGAGCAAAGCCTGTTGATAAATCCAAACCACGCCAGCACCTATTTGCATTTGGCAGCGTTGCTTGTCGGACCCTTAAAAGACCCAAGTCGGGGGGTACAATTGTTAGCAGACGCTCGGCGCCGATTTCCAGGCGCGCCGGAGATTGTTTACTACCTGGCGATCGCTCAGCGCGAGGCGAAGCAGAGCCAGCAAGCCGTGGCAACTTTCGAGGAG
>Ga0193720_1000054_pt1 | contig 12835 bp, 8 predicted proteins | sample U2s1metaG_FD_143049 | JGI IMG/M metagenome (GOLD analysis project Ga0193720, IMG submission 143049) | Soil microbial communities from a riparian zone of the East river system, Colorado, United States - U2s1 | ecosystem: Environmental > Terrestrial > Soil > Riparian zone | place: USA: East River...
TCGTCGTCGGTCATGGAAGGGCGTCTACCATCTAACGAGAATTAGGGGAACAATTGTTAACCTAATTCGAGAATCGGGGGCCGCCTCCTTGCCGGCATTTGGTGGTCCAGCGGGCTGCGAATGGCAAGACCCGGTCTGTTGAGGACATGGGTGTAGATCATGGTCGTCGACACATCCTTGTGTCCGAGTAGTTCTTGAACGGTACGAATATCCTGGCCGTTGTTCAACAAATGTGTGGCAAAGCTGTGCCTGAAAGTGTGACAGCTGGCGGCTTTGCAGATACCGGCGCGTTGGATGGCGACTTTAACAGCTTTTTGGAGGTTTTTCTCCGAAATATGGTGACGTCGCACCTGACCAGAACGCGGGTCGGTTGAAACTTTGGCGGCCGGGAACACGTATTGCCACGCCCAAGAGCAATCGGCGTTAGGAAACTTTTCCTCCAGAGCAAACGGTAAGTAGACGCGACCGCGCCGATTGGCCAGGTCACGCTGGTGGAGTTCTCGCGCACGCTCCAAATGGAGTTGAAGCGGACGGCGCAAACTTTCGGGCAAAACGGTGACGCGATCGCGCAATCCTTTTCCGTCGCGCACCGTAATGTGGCCGTAACCGAAATCGATGTCTTTGACGCGCAAGCGCACGCATTCCATGAGCCGCAGACCAGCACCGTAGAGAAGTTCGGCCATGATGCGGTAATCCCCTTTGAGTTGTGCGAGAACGGTACGCGCCTCGCCGGGCGTGAACACTACGGGGAGCTTTGCCGGGCGCGTAACGCGCTGGGCGTTATCGATGAAATCGAGTCTTCGCTCGAGAACCTGCTGGTAAAGAAACAACAGTGCACTGAAAGCCTGATTCTGAGTGGAGGCGGCGACGCTCTTTTCGACGGCCAAATGGGTGAGGAATTCGGTGATCTCGCGCTCACCCATTTCGTTTGGATGGCGTTTCTGGTGAAAGAGGATGTAGCGCCGAATCCAATCGACATACGCTTGCTCGGTGCGGATCGAGTAATGTTTCACTCGCAAATGCCAGCGGACGCGATCCAGTAACTTCGGAGAGGAAGCCACAGCTGCGGTGGAGGGCGACACGCTTAGATCGTGTCAAAATAGTTGCGCGATGGCAAGCCACGCGCTTCGGCGAAGAATGGTCACGCAAGAAGATTACAGTGGGATCTACGCGGCAGCTGAAAAGCAGAGCAAAATGCTCAGCGGATTGCGCAGGTCATTATCCGAGGCGTAGCTCTCAACCCTCAACTCTCAACGCTCTTAAGCCGGAGCGCCACCGAGGGCGCCGGGGAGCGGCGGGGTAACGTCGGGTGCGGCTACGACTTGCTTGGGCGGTTTTTCTGGTGACATTTTTTTGCCGGGCGGTGGCGCTGCGCCTGGCGGCGGATTGATCAATCGGCCGTGCTCGACGATCTCTTTAAGTTGTGAGCCGTCCAGAGTTTCAAATTCCAGCAGTGCCTTCGCGATTGCTTCGAGTTTGTCGCGATTCGCTGTGAGCGTTGTTCTGGCGAGCTGATGGGCGTCATCGAGCAGTTTTTTCACTTCCTGATCAATTTGCTCGGCAGTCGCCTCGCTGTAATCGCGCGCGCGAGAAATGTCGCGGCCCAGGAAAACGTAATCCTCGTGATCGCCATATTCGACCATGCCCATCTTCTCGCTCATGCCCCATTCGCAAACCATACGGCGCGCAATTGCCGTAGCCATTTTGATGTCGCCACGCGCCCCATTTGTGATGTCGCCAAAGATGATTTCCTCGGCAACGCGGCCACCCATGCTAACTGCAAGACCGGCGAGTAATTCGTTTTTGCGATTTGTGTATTTGTCTTCCTCGGGCAGCCACATGGTCGATCCAAGTGATGGTCCGCGCGGGATAATGGTGACTTTATGGAGCGGCTCGGTGTGCGGAAGAAGTTCGAGCAACAGCGCGTGACCCGCTTCGTGATACGCGGTGTTCTGCTTTTCTTTTTCGCTGAGCGCGAGGCTGCGGCGCTCCTTGCCCCAGCGAACTTTATCGCGCGCTTCTTCCAGTTCGGCGAGCGTGATCCCCTTTAACCCGCGACGTGCCGCGAGCAATGCCGCTTCGTTGATCACATTGGCAAGTTCCGCGCCGGAATAACCAGGTGTGCCGCGTGCGACCACGGCAAGATCGACGCCTTCGGCGAGTTTCACTTTCTTGGAGTGAACGCGCAGAATTTCTTCGCGTCCTTTCACGTCAGGCAGATTGACTGTGATCTGGCGATCGAAACGTCCCGGTCGCAACAACGCCGGGTCGAGAACATCGGGGCGGTTGGTGGCCGCGATGATGATCACGCCTTCCTGCGTATCGAAGCCGTCCATCTCAACGAGCAAGGCATTCAATGTTTGCTCCCGCTCGTCGTGGCCGCCGCCTACACCGTGGCCACGATGACGCCCGACGGCGTCAATCTCGTCGATGAAAATAATGCACGGCGCGGACTTCTTCCCCTGCTCAAACATGTCGCGTACGCGCGAGGCGCCGACGCCTACGAACATCTCAACAAAATCCGAACCGCTGATGGAAAAGAACGGAACATCCGCTTCGCCTGCAATTGCGCGCGCCAAGAGTGTCTTACCCGTGCCAGGCGGCCCGACCATCAGGACGCCTTTCGGAATGCGGCCACCGAGTTTCTGAAATTTTTTCGGGTCGCGCAAAAACTCGACCAGCTCCTGCACTTCGTCCTTTGCTTCCTCAACACCAGCGACATCGCGGAATGTGATCTTATTTTTGTCACGGGCGAGCATGCGCGCCTTCGATTTGCCGAAATTAAGCGCGCCTTTTCCAGCCATGCGGATTTGCTGGCGAAACAGGAAATAAAGCACGAGCAAAAAGAGGGCGATCGGCAAAAAGCCAACCACGGTTTGCGCGAGCATGTTCGATTCCGTCTTGATCGCGGGCTGAACGCCGGCGTCGGTAAGCTTTTTCTGCAGATCATTTGTGAAATTCAAATAGACTGTGGTCCGAAACGGCACCGGCTGAGACGGCGCCGCGCCCATTCCCTGGCGGATGTACGCGCCGCGCAATGTTTGCGTCGGCCGGCCATCCTCAACCACCAGCTGGAGAGGATAATTTTTGTCGTTAACGATCTGTTTGTTCTCCAGCAGCTCGAGAAAACGGTTGTAAGGCACGTCTTCGACAGGTTGCATTCCTCCCCGGTAAAAGAGCATCGCCATCGCAATCAGACTGAAAGCGATCACGATGAGAATAACGCCGCGCCAATTAAAATTGGGCTCGCTTCCGCGAGATTTATTCTCCTTTTGAGAGTTGCGATCGAACTGAGGCATAAAAACTGTTAGGGGTTAAAAATTACCATGAACAAATGGCAATGCAAAACAGGCGAAGGTGTCCTGCTCATGTTGGCCGCCGCAGCAGCTTTTGAGCAGATCAGAATCATTTGTCATTAAATCATTAGTCATCCGTTCGAGCTTCGTCGTTCGGTATTTCGTCATTTGTTACACTTGTGTATTCGTGGCTACGCATTGCATCGCTTGCCGGTTTCGGTTAAAATCTGCACCCTACTCTTAACATGGCAGAGCTTGTTTCATCAGTCGCAGATAAGATCGACCGCGCCGTACAGCGGGTGACCCCTCTTGCTTATCGGGTGCGACGAACTGGCCGCCGCTGGATGCGCCGGGCAATGCGCAAGCCTCGCAGCGTCTCCGAGGGCCCAAATTTGTTGCCCTTGTTGATTCAGGTACTGGCGAGTTTTACCAAGGCAGACGGGGTCATACTCGAGGAAGAGATCGACTCAAGTCTTGGTTTCCTGCGTTACGATTACCCAGAGGCGGTTTACTCGGAGCTGCGACAGTTGTTCCGCCAGGCGCTTTACGAGCAGCAGGATCTCGCGGCCATGGCTCAAAAGCTCGGCGCACAACTGAGCACCGAACGGAAGATCATGCTGGGGGTGCAGCTGTACGATCTGATCTCGCAGGCCGGTTTGAAACAGGAACAGGTGGTTGCCTTCTATTCGTTCATGTCGCAGATGGGCATGGCCGCGCAAGCGATCGACATTGTTTATCAACTCAACGCGTCAGAGGACTCGGACCCCTCGATCTATCAGCATGGCGCGTCACCACTGGAATCGCTTTCTTTCGGGCCCAACGGCAAGGCAGATATAATATTTAAGAACCTCAGCGAAACCGATTACCTGATGGCGTTTCGTTATCACGATTTGATTTTGTTGAAAAATTACAGCGGCCAAAACGTCTCGGTGCGCGGGAGACCATTGGTGCGCGGCGGCTTCTGCCGAATTTATCCTGGCCAGCGCATTTTGGTAGGCGACCAGGTGCTCAGCTACCAGGAACTGGCGCAGTATTTCAACGCCAAGAAGAACGTTTCGCTTCCACAGATTTTCATCCGTGTGAACAAGGAATCGGATGAAGTGGAACTGGAACGCTCGCGAACGCGTGAAAGCGCGCTGCGGGTCACCTTCGGATTGAACGTACGAGTGAAGGCGTTGCGGGATGTGAATGCCGAGCTCAACGGAGTCAGATTGAAAGCCGGCACACAAGTCGAGGCCACGCTCGAGGACAGGATTGTTTTCCATAACGACAGCGAAATGGATTTGAACGATCTGCGCCGGCGTGCTCGCGCCTTGGGCGGGCGCTTCCAACTAAAGGCGTCCAAATCGGAATATTTGGTATCGAATGACCCGAGCCGACTCCAAGCTGATGATATTCTGCTGTCGCCGGGCACGAGCGGCGATGTGGTACTGAAGATTTTCTGCGACTACGACCAGCGCGTGGGCGTGCTGGAGGTCATCGAAGCGGATCGGCCGATCATGGTAGGCGACGAGACCGTGCGCGCGACGGCGCAGCTCAAAGACGGCGATACGATTCGAATCGATGTGGGACAGGTTTTGCGGTGTAACTTTTCGGAACGAATCATCGAGGAAGAGCGCAACATCATTCGCACCCTCGAGGTAAACGAAGTCACGCACCGATTTGGCAAGGGCGAGATTGGCTTGGAGGGAATCTCGTTTTGCATCACGCGTGGCGAGCTTGTTTGCGTGATGGGTGCGAGCGGTTCCGGAAAGAGCACGCTGCTGCGAGTGCTTGCCGGTCAGCTGCAGCCAACCAGCGGAGACGTCATCCTCAACGGCCAGTCGCTTTATCAGAATCTCGACGTCTTGAAGCAGTATCTCAGTTATATGCCCCAGCAGGACGCCTTCGACGAGCACCTCACAATCGGTGAGAACCTGATGTTTGCGGCGGCGATTCGCGCGCCGCACCTCTCACGGCGCGATCGCACCCGGCGCCTCGATGCAAAACTAGTTGAGCTCGGATTGGGCGAACGGCGTGATGCTGTCGTCGGCAGCCCGGAGAGCAAAACGCTGAGCGGTGGCGAGCGCAAACGCCTCAACATTGGTCTCGATATGATCGGGATCTCCGATGTTTATTTGTTCGACGAACCGACTTCCGGCCTTTCCTCAAAGGATTCCGAGCACGTCATGGAAATCATTCGAGGCCTGGCGCACAACAAAATCGTCATGGTCACGATTCACCAGCCCAGCTCGAAACTCTTTCAGATGTTTCACAAAGCGATCCTGCTCGACAAAGGCGGGCGCCTCGTCTTTTTCGGAACTCCGTCAGACATGTTGCGCTATTTTGCGGAAGCGGAACACCAACATCAGTTCGGGGCCGAATTAGGAGCATGTCCATCATGTGGAACGACTCGTCCGGAATTTATTTTTGATGTGCTGGAGACGCCACTGCGCGATTTAAGCGGAGATATCATTTACGAGGAAAACATCCGCGGTCAGCTCGTGGCGTCACGTCGTTATTCGCCGGAATTCTGGCGCGACAAGTATGAGGCGTTCCGACTGATTCAGGACGTCAAGCAAGTTTCTCTGCGTCAGGAGCCGGCTGATCCGTTAACGATCGCACCCGTTCAAAAAAAGCGGCTCCCAGTCCGCTGGCATGATGAGTGGACTCAGTTTCGCACGCTGCTACGCCGTTCTTTTCTGAGCAAACTGCGCAACCGCGCGAACCTGGTCATCACGATTGGGGTTTCCCCCGTGCTCGCGCTACTGATAGCGACCATCCTGCGCTATTCAGAGAACGGGACATACGATTTCGCTTCTGCCTATCATATCCCGACCTTTTTATTTCTGGGTCTCATCGTGGCGATGTTTCTTGGCCTGACTAACAGCGCCGACGACATCATACGGGATCGGCCTGTGCTGCAACGGGAGCGCAACATCAAGGTTCGATTGTCTTACTATGTCGTTTCGAAGACTCTCACGCTCGGGGTGTTTGCCCTTATTCAGTGCATTCTGTTTGTTCTAATCGGCAATTCCCTGCTCCAAATCCGCGGCATGTTCTGGATAGATCTCGGGATCATGTTCATGACCGCGATGAGTGGCGTAGCGCTGGGTCTGCTCATCTCTTCGCTGGTGGCCGATCCGAAAACGGCGGCCAACATCGTTCCGCTCGTTTTGATTCCGCAGATCATCATGGGTGGTGCTCTCATCAAATACGAAGACATGAACCGGAACCTTGGTCTGCTTTACTCGCTTTCACATTGGATTTCCGAACATCCGAGCACGGACAAGACACTGAAAACCGAGAGCAAACTGCAGGTGCCATTGGTCTGCCAGTTCATCGCCATGCGCTGGTCGTACGAAGAGATGGTTGTCGCCCAGGCCAAACTCAATCCGCTTACGCGGCGGCAAGATCGGACTAATGATGAAATTCAAAAGCTCGCGCCCAAAGCGAACACGCCCGAGCAGCGCGCGCGTCTCAATGACTTAAAAGACGTCCTAGCATTGCTCTCCGGCATCGAAGCGCGTTCTGCCAAGGATATCGATCATTATCTAAAGCTGGTGGACCCCGTTATTTCCGGGAGACATCGATTCGATCGCTCGCTCTTCAAGGACGCCAACGGCCCGGTCACGGCCGAGCAGATCTATGTTAACCAGAAGGTTTCCGACCTCATCTCAAAGGCCGAGATGGAACAGAACGATTATCGCCGCGGCAAAAAACCTAACGTGTTCTTTGGCCTGCAGAAACGTTACTTCGGATCCAAAATTGGCGTGTTTACATTTAACACGGTGGTTCTGATTGTCTCCGCACTTGGATTGCTTGTTGGGCTGCATTGGATTTTGCGAAAGCAATTGGAAGTAGTGCGAAGAACCTAATTCGGACCTTTATTAACACCGCGCTTCAGCGCGGTGGCATCGCTTGGAAACTGCTAAGCAGTTTGGAAACTTACTTCGCGTCTGGCACCCAGCTAAGCAGGGTATTAATGAAAAGTTGCTCCAGCGACGTTGCCGAGGAAAATACAGGCCACCATGAGCAAAGAAAAGAATAGTACTGCGCGCCTAATCGTCGCCGCCAGCGAAACCGACCCCGACATGCTCTACGCGACTAAGTTTTGGGCGCCTGATCCGTTCATTTTTCTTCAACGCCGCGGCAAGCGCACGCTGGTCTTGAGCGATTTGGAAATCGATCGAGGCCGCAAACAGGCCGACGCAGATGAGTTCGTCATGTTCAGCGAGGTTGAGACCGAAGTGCAGGGAAAATCAAAAAAGGCGCCGCCTTATGAAAAAGTGCTCGCCCGTTTTCTCAAGAAACGCGGCGTGAGATCCGCAATTGTTCCCGCAAATTTCCCACTTCGCTACGCGGAGGAACTTGCAGCGAACAAAATCCATGTTCGCTCAACGAACGGAATCTTCTGGCCGGAGCGTGAAGCTAAATCTGACAAGGAAGTCAAAATGATGGGACACGCCTTGCGGATCACGGAAAAAGGGCTCAAACGCGCGATCGAAGTGTTGAAGCAATCCAAACCTGCCACCGGAAAGCGATTACGCTGGAACGGCAAAACGCTGACTTCCGAAATGCTCCAGGCCGAAATTGATTCCGCGATTTTACGCGCGGGCGGCATTCCCAATGGCACAATTGTCGCCGGTGGCGATCAGGCGTGCGATCCACATGAGCGCGGCTTCGGGCCGCTCTACGCAGATTCGTTGATTATTCTGGATGTCTTCCCGCGTGACGCGAAGACCGGATATTTTGGCGATATGACACGTACCGTGCTTCGCGGGCGCGCCAGCGACGCACAACGAAAACTTTGGGCAACGGTGAAAGCTGGACAAGCCCTCGCCTTAAAGAAAATCAGAGCCGGCGCGGACGGGATGACGATTCACAAGGCGATCCAGGAATTTTTCGCCAGCCGCGGGTTCCGGACGGAGATTCGCAAGGGCAGACGAGTGGGGTTCTTTCACGGTACCGGGCACGGTCTGGGTCTGGAGATTCATGAGCATCCGCGTTTACAGAAAGTGACGCTGAAAGATCGCCAAGTGCTCACGGTCGAGCCGGGGCTTTATTATCCCGGACTCGGTGGAGTGCGCCTGGAAGATGTTGTTTTGGTTACGAAAACGGGTTGCAGAATTCTGTCGCGGTTTCCTAAACAGTTGGAAATTTGATCGGATTCCAAGGAGCGGCGGTCTGGGCGACCCCGAATGCTTTCGGGGCTTGGAAGCCGCCGCGCCTTGCTGCAAATGAACGCGCAACGTCTCTCGGCGTCTAATTACCCTGCGGCAAAGTGACAATTCGCTTTGCCGCGTTAAATTAAAATCGACATGTTTTACCCATACGGCTTCGGTCTTGGATCTCACTGGCTGCTCTACATCGGCGTGCCATTGATCCTGGGAATCTGGGCACAGATTCGGGTGACCAGCGCGTTCCGAAAATGGGGCGAGGTGCGGGCAAGCTCGAACATCACCGGCGCGGAGTGCGCGCAGGAAATTCTGCGGGCGGCACAAATACCCGATGTGGAAGTTGTCGAGACGAACGATTTTCTTGGGGACCATTATGATCCAAGGGACAAGAAACTGCACCTGTCGAGCAATGTTTATCACACGCCTTCGGTAGCGGCGCTAGGCATTGCCGCGCATGAGACCGGTCACGCCATTCAGCACGCCAGGGCATACGCGCCGCTGAAAGCACGAATGGCGGTTGTGCCCGTTACAATGGTCGCGTCGCAACTGTTGCCGTTCATCGTTATTGGCGGCCTTTTCTTTGGGATCACCGGCCTGATTACGCTTGGGATTTATTGTTACTTGGTACTGGTGGTTTTCCAATTGATTACGTTACCGGTGGAATTCGATGCTTCACGCCGCGCGAAAATAATTTTGCGCGAAATGGGAATCGTGCAGCCGGGACAGGAAGCTGCCGGTGTGAACAGCGTCTTGAACGCAGCCGCGCTCACTTACGTAGCGGCATTTATCGCTGCGCTGGGCAACTTGCTGTGGTTAATGTCGCTCCGCGATCGGCGGTGATCGGCGGCCCGTTGCAAAGATGAACTCCTCAGTCGCATTACCTGCTCGCCGGATCTCCGATTTGTTGTCGTCGGGTTTCGAAGCTCGTGCTAAATCTAAGCGCGACGCGATGGACCAGCCGAGAACCGACCCGGATCAGGAGTTGGTCAAGCGCACGCAGGCAGGCGATGCGGGCGCTTTCGACGAGCTAGTCATTAAATACACGCCGCGTCTCTACGGCCTCGTCTATAACATGACCTCGAATCATGAGGATACGAATGACCTTTTGCAGGACATTTTCGCCAAAGCCTACAAAGCGATTCGCGGGTTCCGCGGCAAATCGTCCTTTTACACCTGGATTCATTCTATCGCGGTAAATATGTCGCTCAATTTTCTCAAGAAGCGCGGCCGCCGGTTTCAATTGAGTCTGGATGATGTGGACGCGAGCATTCAAAACGACAAGGAATTCCTGGAACTGACGGCGACGAGTAGTCCCGTGCGCGAAGCGGATCTCTCCGAGCTGCAGCGAAGATTGAACGAGGCCATGATGAAATTGTCTGATGAACACAGAGCCGTGGTGACCATGTTCCATATTCAAGGGATGCCCCACGCGGAGATCAGTAAAATCTTGCGTGTTTCGGAAGGAACAGTACGTTCCAGGCTCTTCTACGCGAATCGGCAGTTGCAAAATTACCTGGATGAATTTCGAAAAAATCCTGTTTCGTAATCCGCTCTAAAAAATGGACGAATTCAACGATAGCGAAATCGCGAGGCTGCTTCGGTTGAAGCGCTACGAACAACCGCCGCCCGGATATTTTGAGAATTTCCTGCATGAATTTCATCGCCGTCAGCGCAATGAATTGCTTCGCCAGCCGCTTTGGCGCATTTGCCTGGAACGGGCTCACAACTTCATGTTGCAGCTGAATGTTCGTTCTTTGACTTCCTATCCTGCTGCCGTCAGTGCGGTCCTGGTTTGTGCCGCAGTAATTTCAGTAAAGATTTATCAGCAACCCGAGACGGCTCGCGTCGCTCTCCAGAGTCCGCCAGCCATATCGGTGCCGGCGAGTGCCGAAGGAGAATGGAACCTTGCATCTCCGGTCGCCACGCAAATTCTCAGGACGCAGCCGGTTCGCAGTTTTCATGAAAGCGCCCAGACTCACCGAGCCGCACCCCCGCGTTACGTGCTCGATAGCGTCCCCGTGAGTTATGAGCCCACTTTCAGATTCTAAGCGCAGCTTAGTTGTACTCGCCCTGATCTTCTGCTCAGGCGGGAGTTTTCTCTTTGCGCAGGAGCAGTCCGCTACGCCAGCCAGTGATCAGAGAGATCTCTTTGAGCGTGCTATTGCTCAGGTGGAGTCGACCAGAGCAATTAGCCATCAGCTAAAAGATGTCTTCCAGCGCGTCGCCAAAGCGGTGGTGAAGATTCATGGCGTCGATGAACACAGCGAAATTTGCGGCACCGGATTTTTCATCGACCCGACAGGCACACTTTACACCGCATATACAGTGGGAGGCGAAGCAGGAAATTTCACAATCGAATTCGGCGGTAAAAAATATCCGGCGCGCCAGCTTTTGGCAGACATCCGCAGCGGGACAGCCATGTTAAAAATAGATGCGGCCACGCCGGCTCTGCCGATTGGAAAATCTGAAGAACTGGAAGTCGCGAGCCCCGTCGTGGCGATCGGTTATCCTTTAGATTTACCGGAAACTCCCAACTGCGGGATGGTCGCAGGATTCGATCAGAAATATCTTGGCCGTTATTTTTCCACCACTCACTTGCGTGTGAACCTGCCGACACAACGCGGGGAAGCCGGGGCGCCGCTCTTGAACATGAAAGGCGAGGTTGTTGGCATCGTAGTCAGCAGACTCGAGAACACCTCCGCGTGTTATGCGGTGCCGATCGAAGCGGCGGAAAAAATCCGCAGCGACTTTGTTCGTTTCGGTGAGGCCAGACACGGCTGGGTCGGGATCAATGTTTCGGCGGCCCCTGAACCGGTGGAAGGTTCCCGCGCGGAAATGACCAAGATCATGGAAGAAACGCCGGCCGCCCGTTCCGGAATCAAGCCTGGGGACATTCTCTTACAAGTTGGCCGAAAAAAAGTGACTCAGCCAGAAGATGTGCTGGATGCTTCCTTCTTCATCACCGCGGGGGACACCGTCCCGATCACGGTGATGCGGGGCTATCAAAAACTGACTTTCCACGTGCAGGCCGCTCCTCATCCAGCCAGTCGAACTGGAGTAATGGTTGCCTCTCCTGCGACACCTGCGTTGAATCAGGCAATTCCGCTCTCGCTAGGCTCCGAAGAAGTGCCGCGCACGCCATAGCTGAAAGTAGGTTCCTAGGCTGAGTTGATAGTCTCCGCTGCAAGTGTATTTGCGGTAACGGTGGTGGATTTCCAACGTCAGAGCATTTTTCGGAACGCGGCTTCATCGAGAATTCGGATGCCGAGTTCTTTCGCCCTTTCGAATTTGCTGCCCGGTTCGGAGCCTGCGAGGACGTAATCCGTTTTCTTGCTCACGCTGCCGGTGACGTGGCCGCCAAGCACTGCGATTTTTTCCGTCGCTTCTTCGCGCGTCATTGAAGGCAGCGTGCCGGTCAGCACAAAAGTTCTTCCGGCGAGCGGCAACTCGGCTGCTTTCTTTGCTGAAACTTTTTCGCTCTTTGGGTGAATTCCTAATTCGTTTAATCGGCGCAGAATTTTCTTGCCGCCTGTCGACGCGAAGAAGTCGAGGACGCTCTCTGCGACTACCGGCCCCACTTCGGTGACAATGCCGCCCTTTCCCATCTTGCTCTTAGATGGTTTGGCAAAACCGGCTTTGATTAATCGTTCGGCGATCTCGTTAGATGATTCTCCGCCCTCCCGTTTTTCGTGATACTCCAACACGCCACGCAACAATTCTGAATGCGCCACATGATCGATCGTGTTGTGAAATCGGGCCAGCTCCATTGCAGTTGTTTTTCCAACGTCGGGAATAGCCAGCGCAAAAAGCCAGCGCGACAGCGGCAAAGTCCGAGCGCGCTCGATCGCGTTGATTGCCTTGGTCGCGTTCTTTTCGCCGAAAAGCCGCGGCGCTTCTTCGGTGCCCAGATTTAATTTGCCGAGTTGGTCGACCTTTAACTCGAAAAGATCGAGCGCCTCGCGCACGAGGCCGCGCTCGACCAGTTTGTCGGCCACAATTCCACCGACACTCTCGATGTCCAGCGCGCCGCGTGTCGCGAAGAATTCCACGCGCCGGGTCGTCTGTGCCGGGCACTGAAGATTTTCACAGCGCCACGCGACGAATTGGGGGTCACGCTGGATGGGACCGCCGCACACGGGACACTTGCCATGAACGTGTGCAGCAAAGTCGAACGGCTTTACATCGCGCGGACGCTTCGATTTGACGACTTCAACTACGGCGGGAATTACTTCGCCTGCTTTTTCGATCACGACTGTGTCACCGATTCGGATATCTTTGCGTTTGATTTCGTCTTCGTTGTGCAACGTTGCGCGACCAACCGTGCTTCCGCTCACGAACACGGGCTTCAGCACCGCTACTGGCGTGAGAATTCCAGTGCGC
>Ga0193720_1000057_pt1 | contig 12658 bp, 9 predicted proteins | sample U2s1metaG_FD_143049 | JGI IMG/M metagenome (GOLD analysis project Ga0193720, IMG submission 143049) | Soil microbial communities from a riparian zone of the East river system, Colorado, United States - U2s1 | ecosystem: Environmental > Terrestrial > Soil > Riparian zone | place: USA: East River...
TTCCTTTGCGCCCCGCGTTCCGCGAAAATAGAGGTAGCCATAATAGATCGCCACGCTGAGTAAAAGTATTTCAATCAGACTGCGCCAGCTCCTGAACCAGAGATCGATGAGTTGATGAATCATCCTGCCCTCCGAAGGATTGCCTCCGCTACGCGCAAGGCGCTCACGTTTTCTTTCACCTCGTGGACGCGGAACACGTCCGCGCCGCGGGCCCTCAAGAGCGCAGTCAGCGCGACTGCTGGTGCGAGCCTGTCTCCGACATCTGGCGAATCAATCAGCTTCGCCAGAAACGATTTGCGGGAAACGCCAACCACAACTGGGCGATCATGCACGCGAAACTGTTCAAGGTGCGCGAGCAACTCGAGGTTGTGGTCGAGCGTTTTCCCGAAACCAATGCCCGGATCAAACGCAATCGCCATGGGATCAATATTATAAACTATGGTGCGCCTATATTGTTGTCGAAAAAAATCAGAAATTTCCAAAACAACATCTGCATATCGCGGCTGGTTTTGCATGGTCCGCGGAGTTCCTTGCATATGCATGATGATGAACGCCGAGTTTGTTTCCGCAACTAGCGGCAGCATTCCTTCGTCCGCTCGTCCGCCGGTAACGTCGTTCACAATCGAGGCGCCTGCCTGAATCGCCGCGCGCGCGATGTCAGATTTCGAGGTGTCGATTGAAATCGGAATGTCGATCTTTGCTTGTAATTTCTCGATCACCGGAATCACGCGACGTAATTCTTCCTCTGCAGCGACGGGTTCGGCGCCAGGTCGGGTCGATTCTCCGCCGACATCAATGATGTGCGCGCCTTCTGCCGCCATGGCCAGCCCCCGCTCTATCGCTTTCTCCCGCGCAAAAAAGTTCCCGCCGTCGGAAAACGAATCTGGAGTGACGTTAAGTACGCCCATGATCAGTCCCTGCCGGGAAACGTTGAAAACGCGCTCCCCGATTTTCCAGATCCTCTCGCGCATCACGAGTGAGACTAATTCAAATGCGCGATTATTCGAACTGTGTGAGCGAGATGAACCCCGAGATTGAAGAGATGGGGCGGCGAGAATGACTAATGATGAAGGAATGACGAAATCCGAATGACGACCAGGCACAACCAAGGGTTGTCCCGTTATTTGACCATTAGAGCTTCCTTCGTCATTCGTGCTTCGTCATTTCTTCCTTGCGTAGCGACCCATCAATTCGCCCTGTGCAATCACATGACCTTTCATCGCCGCGTCCAGCTGGCTCCGCTTCGCGCCGGAACGTAAATCCAACTCCCGATCCAGCGCGAAAATCTTGAAGTAATAACGATGCGTACCAGAGGGTGGACACGGTCCGCCATAGCCCGATTTCCCGAAGTCGTTTGTTCCCTGGACTCCTTTTGGCGTGCTTCCTTCGGCAATCGTACTGATCTGCGGAGAAATGTTCCAAACCGCCCAATGTGTGAACAGTCCGCTCGGCGCATCAGGATCATCGACGATCAAGACGAGGCCTTTCGCTTCGGGGAGCACATCCGAAATCTGCAAAGGCGGATTGGTATTGGCGCCGTCACATGAGAATTTTGATGGAATGTTGCCACCTTGCTGGAAAGCAGAACTTGTGATCTTCATTTTAGCTCCTCCTGCAGCAAACGAAGCGATCGCGGCGAGCAAAATCGCCGATGCACCGGCAATAATCCCTTTCGGCATCGTTCGACCTCCGGTTGAAATCGCGTTAAGTCGTTAAACTTGACCCTATTGTTTCGCCCAAATGGCTATAAACGGACGTAAGATTCGAGAACAAGTTATGGCGCTGCTGGCGCGAAAAGATTACCGGCCGCTCGACAAGACCGATATCGCTCGCAAACTTGGCTTGACTGCCAGTGAACGAGTTGCATTGCGGAAAACACTGCGTGAGCTCGAGCGCGCGGGCCAAATCGCGCGCATCCGCAAGAACCGATACGTGCTTCCGGCTGAGGCGGACCTCATAGCCGGCAAACTGTCGATTCATCAGGTCGGCTACGGATTTCTCACACCAGAAACACCGGGCGGGCCGGATGTTTTCATCGCAGCAGAGAACATCGGGACAGCCATGCATGGCGACCGCGTGGTTGCGCGCATATCGCGCGATACGCCTGATGACCGCATCAAAGGGCGGCGCGAAGGACGTGTCATTCGAATCCTGGAGCGCGCTCACGATACGATCGTCGGCACGTTGCAGCGGTCGCGGAATTTTTACTATGTCGTGCCCGATGATCCCCGATTTGTGCACGACATCTATGTCCATCCTGAGCGAGATCAGCAGCCAGGGACATCCGCGAATGTTGGCGACAAAGTCGTGGTTTGCCTGGAACCCTGGGAATCGCGGCACGTCAATCCCGAAGGGGAGATCATCGAAGTGCTCGGGCCGGCCTCCGCACCTGGCATCGACATGCTCTCAATCATCCGCAAATATCATCTGCCTGCAGAATTTCCGAAGGATGTTTTGGATCAGGCGGAGCGGACTTCGGAAAGAATCGACGCACGACAACTGGAGGGACGCGAAGACTTGCGCAACGACTTCATCGTTACAATTGATCCTGATGATGCACGCGATTTCGATGACGCGATTCAAGTTGAAAAGACCAACAGCGGTTGGCGCCTCGGCGTGCACATTGCCGACGTCGCCACCTATGTAGAACCCGGGAGCGCGCTGGATCGCGAGGCGCGGCGACGGGGCAATAGCGTCTATCTGCCCGACAGGGTAATCCCGATGTTGCCGGAGCGGTTAAGCAACGGGGTCTGCAGTCTCAACCCGTTAGTCGACCGCCTGACACATTCAGTCTTTATTCATTTCGACAAACACGGAGTGGTGAAGAGCGCGCGTTTCGGGCGCAGCGTGATTCGCAGCGCGCACCGGCTTACCTACAAACAAGCGTACGCAATTTTAACATCCCCACCACGCGATCAGTTAGGTGAACGGCTGCATCTTGCGTGGGAACTCGCTGCCTTATTGCGGCGGAAACGATTCGACCAGGGCGCGCTCGACCTCGACTTTCCAGAGGTAAAAGTCTTGGTAGATAAACAGGGCCATCCCGTAAGATTGGAGCGCGTTGAAAACGACGAATCGCACCAGCTTATCGAGGAGTTCATGCTGGCGGCAAACGAGGCTGTCGCGCGCGAGCTTAAGAAGCGCGCGATTCCCACGATCTACCGCGTTCACGAAAATCCGGACCCGGAGAAACTGGGGGATTATCGAGAATTCGTTCTCAGCTTCAATTACAAGGTTGGGGATTTGACCCATCGTGCTGAGCTGCAGCGCTTGCTGGCGTCAATCCGTGGAAAGCCCGAAGAGCAAGCGCTCAAGGTCGCTCTGCTCAAAAGTCTGAAACGCGCGCGCTACTTAGCCCAGCCGCTCGGCCATTACGGGCTGGCTAAGGCAAATTACTTGCATTTCACCAGTCCGATACGGCGTTATGCCGATCTGGTTGTGCATCGTTCTCTTGGTAGGGACGGCACTCCGTTGCCGTCCGTCGGGACCCGAACCACCGAACGGCGGTCACGGAGTGACACGCCCTGCCATCCGTCGCGGCGTTCGGTCGGCGCAGCGCGCCACTCGCACCATCCCAGCATTGGAGAAATGGCTTCGATCGCGGAGCACCTTTCAATCACCGAGCGAACCGCGGCCGATGCGGAGATCGATGCCGCGCAAGTCAAGAAACTTGAATTTTTCCAGCAGCAACTCGACCAACGCAATCCGCAGGTGGATTTCTCGATTGCGCAGAGTTCGGAAACAGCCACGAGAGACCGGCGCTCCAAGGACGGCATCCGACATCCTTCCTCTCGCGCGTTGAAACGGTCGTAGATAATCTGCAAGCGTGGCAGATGCTTGCGATAGGAAGTGATCGCTGGAATTTGCGACACTGGCGAATCACCGCTACAAGAATTCCCATGACCGAAGCTACAGCCACTGCTGCTGCTGCTACTACTACTACTACTGCTGCCGTTGCTCCTCCGCGATACACACGGGCAAACCCGTTTCCCGCTCGCCTCGTCGTTAATCGTCGTCTCAGCGGCGCGGAGTCTGAGAAGGATACACGCCATTTCGAGATCGACCTGACCGGATGGGGCCTGAGCTTTGAAGTGGGCGATTCATTGGCGGTTTATGCAACCAATGATCCACAATTGGTTGAGGAAATTATTCGCGCACTCGGGCTCACCGGTGACGAACAGGTTCCCCGGCCGCGCGGAGAGCCAACAACTCTCCGCGAAGCGTTGCTCCGTGATTACAGCATCACGCAGCCCACGCCTAAGTTTTTGAGAGCCATTGCCCAACGGGCCTCCGCTGCGCCGACTTTGGGTTACCTTCTCGCTCCAGACCGCAAACACGACCTTGAGACTTACCTTTGGGGCATGGAAATAATCGATTTCCTCGTCGAACATCCCTCGGCGCGTTTCGCGCCGGAAGACTTTGTCGCCTTGCTAACGAAATTACAGCCGAGGCTTTATTCGGTCGCCTCAAGCTTAAGAGCCTATCCCGACCAGGTGCACTTCATCGTGGACGTCGTTCGTTACGAAAGTCACGGCCGCATACGTAAAGGAGTTTGCTCATCCTTTCTCGCGGAACGCGCTGATGACGTGCCGGTGCCCGTTTTCCCGAGTGTGGCAAAACACTTTCATCTGCCGGAAGACCCGAACACTCCGATCATCATGATTGGCCCCGGAACCGGAGTAGCCCCTTTCCGCGCATATCTGCAGGAGCGAAAAGCCGCCGGAGCCCCAGGTAAGAACTGGCTCTTCTTTGGGGCCCAGCACGAAAAGTGCGACTTTGCTTACGGAGACGAGTTCGAGGCGTTTGTAACGGAGGGACTACTCACACGACTCGATTGCGCCTGGTCGCGCGATCAAGCCCAGAAGGTCTATGTCCAGCACAAGATGACAGAGAACGCGGCCGAAATTTGGAAGTGGATCGACGCCGACGGCGCCTACTTTTTCGTGTGTGGCGATGCGCGCCGGATGGCTAAGGATGTCGATGCGACGCTGCGCAAAATTGTGCAGGAACAAGGCGGTAAAAACGTCGAGGAAGCCAACGCATACGTTGAGAAGCTCAAGAACGAGAAGCGTTACAAGAAGGATGTGTATTAAATGACTAAGCCCGAATGAAGAAGGAGATAGTCACGCGCCTGTCTCGGAATTTCCTTCGCCATTCGACATTCGTCATTCGTCTTTTTTTTCGTCTGTGGCATAGTAATTTAGAACCTTTTCCGATCGACGAGAGGAGCTCGTTCGTTCCAATAAATTCAGAGATTCCTCGACTTCGCTCGGAATGACAAAACAGGAAACTATGTACGAGAACACTGAATTCACGTTGAGCCGCGACTGCGAGGCGATCCAAATCCCGAGCGGCCAAAAGACAACAATCCCAGCGGGAACACAGGGCGTGGTCACGCAAAGCCTTGGTGGAAGTTACACTGTTGCCACGTACCAGGGGTTGGCGCGGGTTGCCGAGAAAGATTTGGATGCTCTCGGTTTAGAAAAACCGCAGACGCAAACAGCTCAAAAACCTGCGAGCACTACAAACGGGGAAGTTTCAGAAGAAGACGTGTGGAACCAGCTTCGTCAATGTTACGACCCGGAGATCCCAGTGAACATCGTCGATCTTGGCCTCGTTTACGATTGCCGGTTGATCAAAAAACCGGAAGGCGGCACCAAAGTGGAAGTGAAAATGACTTTGACGGCCCCAGGCTGCGGAATGGGACCGGCAATCGCGCACGACGCACAGAGCAAAATCTTAAGCATCGATGGGATCGATGAAGCCGATGTCCAACTCGTCTGGGATCCGCCTTGGAACCAGAACATGATCAGCGAAGCAGGACGGATGAAACTCGGAATGATCTGAGCTAGCGCCCGCGTTGCCTGTCATTCTGATCCCGCAGCGGCGGGAGAAGAATCTCTGATTATCTGGACGGCCAGCGCAATAGGTCACAGCCAGAGATGTTTCGCTCCGCTCAACATGACAGCCAAAAAGAGCGTGGTGATTGCTCGAATCAATGCGCACTGCGAAATTTTTCGCGAAATTTTCTATTCTCGCATTGACAACATCCGCCTGAATTTTACACTCGGCATCCCCCCCAATGCTTCCCGTTGAAAAATTCTGAGCGCGTTTTAGAAAATCAATATGCCTTTGACTAAACTCATCTTGACTGAAAATGTCCCCGGGCTCGGTGCTGAGGCCGACGTCGTCAAAGTCCGCCGCGGTTATGCGCGAAATTATCTTCTGCCGCACGGAAAGGCATACGAGGTTACGCCAGGCGCTTTGCGCCAGCTCGATGCTCTGAAGCAAAAGCGCGCTGAGCGCGAGGCGCGAGAACTAAACGAGGCAGAAGAAGTGGCGCGTCGAATCGGTAAGGCGCGGTTTGTCTTCACGTTGGAGACCGGCGAAACGGGCAAAGCGTTTGGATCAGTCACGGCGCAGGACATCGTGAACCGCATCAAAAACGAGCTCGGCTCGGAAATTGATCGGCACAAAATTGTTCTGGAGCGCCCGATTAAAGATACCGGTGAACACGAAGTGGCGATCAGGTTGCACCATGACGTAACCGCGCAACTTACGTTTCAGGTGAAATCCGCAGAAGAACCGAAGCCGGAGGCAGCGAGCGCCGAGGCTGAGGAGCCCAAAAAAAGACGATTTTTCCGCAGAACAAAAGAAGACAAAAAAGAAACGAAATAAATGGCGACTCAATCGTCCGCATGGACAGGAGAGAAGCCTCGTAAAGCGGGAAATGGCGCTGGCCGAGGTTCGGCGGCGCGAAGTGGCGAAAAAGTTGTCCCCATTTCGCCAACAGGTTCTGCGCAGGATATTCACCGGACGCCGCCGCACAGTGTCGATGCGGAGCAGGGCGTCCTGGGGTCGATGCTTATTTCGCCGCGAGAAACCATTGCAGAATGCGTCGAGAAAATTAACGAAGATTACTTTTACGTTCCTGCACACCGGACGATTTACGAAGTTCTCGTCGATCTTTGGAACGCGGGACAAGCAATCGACCTGATCACATTCACCCAAGTGCTGCGTGATCGGCATCTTCTTGACAGCGTAGGCGGCGCGGCCTTCGTCACCAGCCTTTTCACCTTCGTTCCAACCGCTGCAAATGTTGGGTACTACCTCGAGATCGTTCGCGACAAATACATCCTGCGCGAAATCATTGCCGCCAGCACGGAGAGCGTGCGGCGTGCTTACGAAGAGCAAGATGAAGTCAATAATCTGCTCGACGAAGTAGAACAGAGAATCTTCGCGGTCGGTGAAGACCGTTTTAAAGGCCAGATGCTTTCCATGAAAGACCAGGTCATGGAAGCAATCGAATCGATCGAGAAGCTTTACGAGCGCAAAGGCGGGATCACTGGGATCTCGACTGGGTTTGTCGAGTTCGATCGGATGACCAGCGGCTTGCATCCGTCGGAAATGATCGTAATCGCGGCGCGGCCGAGTATGGGAAAGACCGCGCTGGCCATGAACATCGCCGAACACGTGGCGATAAATGAAAAACTTCAGGTCGGCGTCTTCAGCCTGGAAATGAGCAGCCAACAGCTTGTGCAACGCCTGCTTTGTTCGCGTGCGCGCGTGAACTTGCAAAAAGTACGCGACGGATTTTTGGGTGAGCGCGATTTCCCAAGCCTGACTGCCGCAGCGTCGAAACTGGCGGAAGCGAAAATTTTTATCGACGACAGCGCAAGTCTCAGCATTCTCGAATTGCGCGCGAAAGCGCGTCGGCTCAAAGCCCAGCAGGATGTGCGGCTGCTTATTGTCGATTATCTGCAACTGCTAAGATCGACATCTCGCCGCGCACAGGACAATCGGCAGCTGGAAATATCCGAAATTTCCGCAGGGTTAAAAGGGTTGGCGAAGGAATTGAAGATTCCAATCATTGTGGTGGCCCAATTGAACCGGCAACCAGAGCAGCGCTCGGGTGGGAAACCGCGCTTGAGCGATCTGCGCGAATCGGGTTCGATCGAGCAGGATGCCGATCTGGTTGCTTTGCTTGTCCGGCCAGAACTCTATGAGGAAGACGAAGAAGCGCGTGTGGAAAAAGCCGGCGAAGCCGAATTAATCATCGCGAAGCAACGCAACGGACCGGTGGGCGAGATTCCGCTCACCTTCCTAAAGGAATTCACTCGCTTCGAAACTCGCGCCCGCAACGTGAGCCAATCGGAAGAAGCGTTTTAAACGTCAGGTTCTGGGGAGCGCGCGCGTCCCGCGTGCTGCCGATGGCGTCCTCGCCATTGCGAACTTCATTGTGAGTTCCGCTGCGCTAAGAGCGATCGAAGTTTAACTAAAGATTGTTTCGGCGCGACGCCGAAACCAACACGCGAGACGCGTGTGCTCCCCAGAGTCACGCGATCACGCGTCACAGACTTTTCGCAGCCTCGATCAGATGCTGCGCGTCGATGCCGCGCTCTTTCATCACTTCGGGACCCGGCGCACTCAGTCCGAATTCGTGCAGGCCGACCACTTTGCCATCGAGACCGACGTATTGATACCAAATCTCAGTCACACCCGCTTCGATCGCAACGCGTCTGCGACATTCGGCAGGCAAAATTTCTTCGCGATATTCTAAAGGCTGTCGATTGAAGCGCTCAAAGCACGGCATCGACACAACGCGCACGTTGTCGCCTAGTTCCTTTGCTGCCGTCAGTGCGTGCTGCAATTCGCTTCCACACGAGAGGATGATCAGATCGAGCTTGCCGGTCTCTTTTTTTGCTATATAACCACCGCGCAGCACTCCTTCGCGACGCAAATTTGGATCAATCTCGTTCAAGATCGGAACGGTCTGGCGCGTAAGCGCGAGCAGTGTCGGGCCTTCTATTCGCAGCATCGCCGCGACAAATGCGCCTGCGGTTTCCTCGGGATCAGCTGGCCGAATCACGTCGATGTCCGGCATCAAACGCACTGAGCTGATCGTCTCCACCGGTTGATGTGTCGGACCGTCCTCACCAACGCCGATCGAGTCGTGAGTAAAAATGTAAACATCGGGAAGCTTCGACAGTGCGGCCAGTCGAATGGCAGCACGACAATAATCCGTAAACACCATGAAGGTTGCGCCCGATGCGCGAAACAGCCCGTGATACGAGATGCCGTTCAGGATTGCGCACATCCCATGCTCGCGAATGCCGAAGCGGATATTGCGGCCGCCGGGAGTGTCTCGTGTGAAATCGCCGCCGTCCTTAATGTAGTTCATTGTCGATCCGTACAGATCGGCGCTGCCGCTGATCAACAACGGCATTGCTTTCGCGATTGGCTGCAACACTTCACCGCCGGCTTTGCGCGTGGCCAGCTTCGCATCCTTCGGAAACTCCTGAATCTTCTCCAGGAGGTCAGCCGGAACTCTTCGCTCAAGCCCGTCATCGAGGAGCTTTGCTTTGTCAGGGTTTTTCTTGCCCCACGCGGTGTAGTTTTCTTCCCAGCGATTGTAATCGGCGAGCAGCTTCGTTTTGTGCTGGGCGAAATAGTCGTACACGTCCTGCGACACGAAATAATGTTCCTCCGGCAATCCGAGAGCCTTGCGCGCAGCGTCGACAAATTTCGCGCCGGCTTCGCCATGCGCCTTGTACGTGCCTGCGACTTCAGGGATGCCTTTGCCAATGAGCGTGTGCGCGATAATGAACTGCGGTTTTCCGTTGTCGCGCCTTTTCGCCACGTTGAATGCGTCGAGAAACTCTTGCATGTCGTGGCCGTCGATTTCCTGGACGTCGAATCCATATGCCTCCATGCGTTTGCCGGTGTCTTCGCTCTGTGTGTCCTTGGCCGGGGCATCGAGCGTGACGGCATTCGAATCGTAGATGAAGATCAAATTATCGAGGCCCCAGTGGCCGGCGAGCGCACAAGCTTCGGAAGCGACTCCTTCCTGCATGTCGCCGTCGCTGCACAAACAGATCACGTGCTGATCGAAAATCTTGTGCTCATCGGTGTTGAAACGCGCCGCAGCCATTTTTGTCGCCATCGAAATACCGACCGAGTTGCCAACGCCCTGGCCGAGCGGTCCTGTCGTGCACTCCACTCCCGGAGTGTGACCAAACTCAGGGTGGCCCGGCGTCTTGGAATGCAATTGCCGGAAGCGTTTGATTTCCGACATCGGCAAGTCATAGCCGCTCAAGTGCAGCCACGCATACAGAAACATGCTACCATGCCCGCCGGAGAGGACGAAAATGTCGCGATTGATCCAGCGCGGCTGGTCTGGGTTGTATCTCAGCGCATACCCGAAGAGTACTGCGCCTATTTCCGCGCAACCGAGCGGCAAACCAAGGTGGCCCGATTGTGAGGCCTGCACGGCGTCCATACACAAACCGCGCGCCTGATTTGCAGCTTTTGGAAGAATTTCAGTGTTCAAACTCATGGTTGTTTCTATAAGCAGGGAAGAAGGGAAGGAAAATGATTTCGGACTTTCGCTTTTCTCGCTCCGCATCGAGAATTTTGTTCTGAAGCGAGTTTGTAACCGCCAATCGTGGAGATGAATCAGACAGCCATTTTGAACATCGTTGAGCGACTCGAACGCATGGTGACCAGGCTTCCCGAGAAGATTCGCCGCCCGGTCTTACGTGAGCTGACGCCATTAAAAGAATTGTTCCTGCAACAGCGCCCGCCTCGGTTCCTCTTCATCGGATCGAGCAAAGCGCCGACCCACAGAATCATCGACACGCTTTTTGCGCCGGGCGCGCCAGAGCAACTGAATGTTGCTCTGATGCCAGTGCATCGATGGGTCGATTGGGACATATCCGGGCATGGAACGATTTCCATCCTGGATGCCCGTGACGCAGCCGATTCCGCCACAGCTCAGGTCGAACAAGATCTCAAACGTCAGCCGCCCGACATCATATTCCTTTTCGACGAGGGGGAATCGAGTCCCGAAAGGCCAGCAGCCGGCAAGTCCGCCGATGTCCTGTTGCATTTCCAACATGACGTTGGCGGAGCGTTGGCCGACGCCAAAGTCATCGGGGTTTGCTTCGGATCGGAAAAGCGCGCTGCCCAGCTGCGAGAAGTTCTGAAAACGCAGCCAGCGATCCGCGATCGTTTGTTGAAGGTCATTCAATTCACCGACATGCATTCCGCTGAAGCGCGCGGGTTGTTGTCCGTTCTGGCAGAGAAACTCCCAAACCAAGGGAAAATCGAAATGATCCGAATTTCGCGCGATCGCGAAGCGCAACATCATGTCGCACAAATGCTGATAAAATCGACGACTGCGATTTGCACGGCAATTGGCGCGCAGCCCATTCCGCTGGCAGACCTGCCGATTCTCACCTCGCTCCAACTGATGATGGTCTCGGGAATCATGTACATCAGCGGCCGAGAACGAAGCTTGCGCGCTGCGACGGAGTTTATCGCGGCGCTGGGCGCAAATGTCGGAGTAGGAATGCTTCTTCGCGAAGGCGCCCGCGCGGTCCTGAAGTTTTTTCCCGGCTGGGGCAATGTGGTCTGCGGCATGATCGCCGGCGCCGGCACGTACGCAATCGGTCGTGCCGCGAGCGCGTTTTTTATCGGCGGCGTCTCACTGAAGGAGGCACGCCAAAAATATCTGTCGAACCGGAAGAAGGCCTCGCACAAGCTACGTTGGTCGGAGGACTCTGTGAGAGCCTCCAGGCGCATTGAATAACTTGTGAATAAGTTCTCGGCTCCTGCGGATTTTGTTCACAGAATCTTGTGAACAGATATACGAATTTCAAGTGCCACAGGGCGCGGCCCCCACGGTTCATATGAAGCTTTCGGAAATACGAACCGTACTTCGAGAAATACGTCTGTCACCAGCCAAAAGACTCGGTCAAAATTTCCTGCATGACCAAAATCTCGCCCGCTGGATTATCGATCAGGCCCAGATCACGCCCGACGATTACGTGGTCGAGATTGGGCCTGGGTTAGGCGCGCTGACTCGATTTATCCTTCAGAAAGACGCGCACGTTCTTGCAATCGAGAAAGATGCGCGCCTAGCAGATTTTTTGCACACAAACTTTCGTCATAAACGACTTGAAATACTCAACATGGATGCGCTGGACTTCGATCCGCGTTCTCTTTTTGGGCATCGCACAGTAAAACTACTTGGCAATCTTCCGTATAACATTTCGAGCCCGTTGCTGTTGAAGTTCCTTGAACAGCCAAATCCCATATCCATGTGGTTGTTGATGTTACAAAAGGAAATGGCTGCACGCCTTTCGGCATTGCCATCTACCCATGATTACGGAGCCTTGACACTGCGCGTGCGACTGCACCATCGCGTAAAATATTTGCGCACTGTTTCTGCAACCGTTTTCTTTCCGCAACCTGAAGTCGATTCAGCGGTGCTGCGAATCTTGCCACGTGATCCGCTTGAGTTGCCTCGGCGCGATGACTTGTTGCTTCTGAAATTGATTCGAGCCGGGTTTTCTCAGAGAAGAAAACAGTTGCGAAAACTGGTTCGCCAACACATCAATGACTGGGACACAGTCTCGCGCCGTCTGAACATCGCCGCTAACGCTCGCGCGGAAGAGTTATCATTACTGCAATGGATTGCCCTGGCCAATTCCATTGCGCCCCCTCCGCGACCTGAGACGGGCGTGATGATGGACGAGCGCTTCCCAATCGTCGATAAAAACGACCGAATTTTACGATATGCGAGGCGTTCCGAGGTGCATGGGAATAACTTGAGCCATCGGGCCGTTCACATCCTGATATTTAACCAAGCCGGTGA
>Ga0193720_1000059_pt1 | contig 12628 bp, 16 predicted proteins | sample U2s1metaG_FD_143049 | JGI IMG/M metagenome (GOLD analysis project Ga0193720, IMG submission 143049) | Soil microbial communities from a riparian zone of the East river system, Colorado, United States - U2s1 | ecosystem: Environmental > Terrestrial > Soil > Riparian zone | place: USA: East River...
GACACGCGGGGGGTTCCACGTCGGCTTTTGTTGTCCTAGAAAAATCGGCACGAACTGGTTCATGCCGGCGTTGGTGAAAAGCAGATTCGGTGCGCCAGGCAGCAGCGACGAAGACGGCACTATGGTGTGCTTTTTCTCGCGAAAGAAATCGAGAAACGATTGCCGAATCTCAGCCGAGGTCATCATTTTTTAACCACGAATGAACACGAATAAACACCAATTAGACAAAGCGGAAAACCCCGCACGCCTGACGTTGGATTTTTTCCGCGGTGGGTCGGCTGGTGATCGGCCGGACCGGCTCCTAGTCTTTCTCTTCGTCCAGTTTCGCTTTGACCGCGGCTTCGATTTCCTCGTAAAGCGCCTTGTCGTTCTTCAAGACTTCTTTCGCGGCGTCGCGACCCTGGGCAAGCTGCGTGCCTTTGTAGTTCAACCACGAGCCGCGCTTTTCGATGATTTGTTTCTCCAAAGCGACATCGAGCAGTGCGCCGGTCGAGGAGATTCCCTCGTTGTACATGATGTCGAACTCGGCCTCCGTAAACGGCGGAGCGACCTTGTTTTTGACGATCTTAACTCGGGTGCGGTTACCCGTGACGACGCCGTCGGTCTGCTTAATTGCGCCAATACGTCGGATATCGACCCGAACGCTCGCGTAGAATTTCAAGGCCTTCCCTCCGGGCGTCGTCTCCGGATTTCCAAACATCACGCCAATCTTTTCGCGGATTTGATTTGTGAAAATGCAGCAGGTCCGCGCTTTTGAGATGAGCGACGTGAGCTTGCGCAATGCCGCGCTCATCAGTCGCGCTTGTGCGCCGACCGTGGCGTCTCCGATCTCGCCTTCGAGCTCGGCTCTGGTGACGAGCGCAGCCACCGAATCAATCACAATTACGTCCAGAGCGTTCGAGCGCACCAGGGTTTCGCAAATCCGCAGCGCTTCCTCGCCGGAGCTCGGCTGAGACACAAGTAAATCGTCAAGATTAACGCCAAGTCTTTTCGCATACGCAGGATCGAGCGCATGCTCGACATCAATGAAGGCCGCAAGGCCGCCGCGCTTTTGCGCCTGCGAAATCACCGTCAGGGTAAGTGTCGTTTTTCCGGACGATTCAGGGCCGAAAACTTCTACCACCCGGCCCCGTGGAAATCCGCCCACGCCGAGTGCGCGATCGATCAAGATGTTGCCGGTGGGAATGACATCGATGTCGACAATTTTCTCGTCACCAAGGCGCATGATGGCGCCTTCACCATAATCTTTGGCTATCTGCTGAATCGCCAGATCGAGGTTCTTATTTCGCGCCGCGGTCAGTTTGTCAGCGGTTGTTTTTTCGTCGGTTTTTGTCGCCATATCAAGATGCCTCTAGTACGACTCTGGCAACGATTCGCCAAGTAGAAAAGCAGACACTTTTCGACTGAAGGAAAGAAAAAGGCCGCGAACTTTCACGTTCGCGGCCCAAAGTTGGCGAAGCTGACCGTTAAGAAACTGTGATCTTGCGCGGCTTGACGTGCTCCGCTTTGGGCAAAGTCAACGTCACAAGGCCCTGCTCGATTTTGGCGCTGATTTTGTTGGCGCCTATCGATGGGTCCAGCTCGAATGTGCGCCGGAAATTTTCGGGGCGCGATTCGTGATGAATCAGCGTTCCCTCTATTTTGGGAAGCGAACGCCGCCCGATAATCGTGAGCTCGTTGTTTTCGATGGAAATGTCGAGCGCGTCCTTGTTCACGCCGGGCATCTCGACTTCCAGCGTGTAGCCGTCTGAGCCTTCGATCACGCTCGAGGGCGGAACAATAAACTGTTCGGTCTGCGCGCGATCAGCATCGCGATTTTCACGTGTCAATGTATTCATGGTGAAATTCCTTTCAGTTTGATTTGATTAACTGACCTGAATTTGCTTCGGCTTCACTTCTTCAGCCTTCGGCAACGTCACAATCAGGATTCCATCGTGGTAAGTGGCGCTGACTTTGCTGGCGTCCACGCGGGTGGGCAACGCGATGCTGCGGCGGAATACTCCGACGTAGCGCTCGGTCCGCTCGGCCTTCTCACCGTCAGTGCTTTCGCGCTTTCGCTCGCCGCTAATCGTCAATGTCCCGTCGTGCAAAGAGATTTCGATCTCTTCCTTGCGCATACCGGGCAATTCAACCACAGCGACAATGTTGTCAGTGCTCTGGTGAAGATCGAGGGCAGGCGACCAGCCAGTAAAGAGCTGCCCCGCGCGTGGGAAACTCGACCACAATGGCAACTCGAAAAACGAGTTGAGCTCATCCCGCAGTGTGTTCCAGCGGTCCGGCGCCGGCCACGGCGTAAGTTCTGGAGCTTGATAGCGAATTAAACTCATAATTTTTAAGTCTCCTTTCTTGGATAAATGATTTTGTGTTCAGCGATTGTGGTAGCTCGGACTATGCCAAGGATTAAATTCAGACAATGCATCACCGTAAGATCAATGACAGGAAGGCCTTAACAAAGGCCACCAGCCATATCCTCAACACTACGTGGTGGTCTAATCTGACACACCTGAACCGGCAATAGCTGGAACCTCGCGACAAAATTGCACTGCCGCGTCGAATTTTCGTAGATAAACACTCCAGTTACTGTGCGATCTCGCTGTGCCTGCTAGCGCCTTGACAGTTCAACGATCAAGCGGTTACCAGTCGCGTCGTGAATCCTCCAAGTGAAGGCCGCCGGGAACTCGACTCGGTTGTGATTAACATCGAGCTCACTCTTGTCAGCATAATCCAGGGCGTTGCACTTTTTTTCCTCACGGACAATGCCCGCGTGCTCATATCGCTGTGGCACTGGGAAGCCTTTCCGTATGTCGTCGCGGCCTTATGCGTGATCTTTATCTTTTGGTCGCGTTCCGTCATTCACACCCTCACTCTAATTGGATGGCCACTGGAGTTCGGCCACAACTTTTTCTATATCGGTTGCGCCCTGGGCGAAGCGATTCTTTTCAGCCGCCTTGATAATCCTCTCGCGTGGTTTCAACTAAGCGCCGCTTACGCGTGCATTGTTTGGCTGCTCTTTATTTACGACATGCGGCTGATTCACACGCGCCTCGCCGAATCACGTGCCGATTCCCAGCGCGCCCTTTACGCCCGCGCCATGTCCGATCAGTTGCTTAATATTCGTTTGCTTGTTCCTCTGCTGATTGCGCTCAATGTTGTCTCTGCGTTCGCCATTTGGCGTTGGCCTGATTTGTTCATTGCACGTGCCGGTCACACCTGGTTGATTAGCACCCAACTTTTCTCCTTCATCGGTTACCTCTTTTATACCAGCCGCTACTTCAGCGCGATTGCGCCGCTTGTTTTGCGAAGTCGGCAGACAAATTAGCCCTGGCCCATAGTCTCGCCTCTCGAGGCAAACTCATCGCTCGCGATGAATTTTGCAGTCGAGATAGAGCACAACGAACGCGATTCCGAGCAACGGTTGGAGAATTCTCTGCAGAAGATTGAGCGCGAAAGCAGAAATATCGAAGCCCCGAGCCTGTTGGGCTTCAGTCAGTTGTTGTAGGAGCTTCTGGGGATCCTGTGTCGTCAGCACCTGACTGAAATAGTGGTGCAGGGTCGTCCATTCGGAAGCGAGCATGACTACCAGCACAAAGGCGAACCACAGCGATGCAATGAAGGCGCCGCGCCACAACGGGCGTTCAAACCACGGAAGATCGCCGACGCTACGCGCGAGATTTCTACTATAGCGTAGTGAATCGATGAATTCGGCGTTTTCGAGAACGGCAAACTGCTGCCAAAAGAGAACGTTCACGAAGAAACGGCTGAACATCCAAACCTGCAGAATGAGCAATGCCAGCGCGAAAAAGACCAACAACAACGAAGACGCGCCGGCAAGAGCGATGGCTGCAATCGCAAGCCCAAATACAATCAGCAGGAAGAACACGCCATAGACGAAGATGCAGAGCGCTGCAACGCGCGGCCAGAATCTGACAGCTTCATTTAACACAGCGATCAAACCCAGGCGGCGTCCGCTAGTAATTTCAACAGTGAGAATTTGGATGCCCGCCACATACACCGGCCACATCGCCATTGATAGGACGAACATTAAAAAGGCAAAGCTACCACCGGCGAGAACGCGCAAATTGCCGCCTGAGGCCTGCGGGGTTTGTATTAATGCAGTCGTTAACTGACTGCATACTGACGGCAACAACACTACAAGCGTAAGCCCAAGAAATTGAAAAAAGCCTTTGCGGTAAATCTGAAAGGTCTCGGCCAAAATCTGACCGAAGCTGCGTTGCTGGAGTTGTAGGGGCGCTTGTGTCAAGCGCCCGGCGGTTGGCACAACCGCCGCTTCATCAAACAATCCTGGAATCGCTGCCGCTGTACTCCAAAGATCGGCGCTCGCGGTTCGGGCTTCGTTTTCAGGAAGGAGCCGCCCCTCTTCCTTCCATTCAAGCAATGTATCGATATCCGCCGGGCCATACTCCTTTCCCTGCACGCGCACGATCCATTCTTCCGCCATCTCTTGATCATCAAGCATCATGCATCCAGAATCCAGCATCAGCCTCTCCAATGAAACTGCTGCTCATCGATGGTCATTACTACGTTTATCGGTCGTTTTTCGCCATACCGAATCTCTCCAATTCCCGCGGCGAACCGACCAACGCGATTTTCGGCTTTACGAAAACGCTGCGGCTAATGCTGAAACACTTGCAACCTGACTTAGGCGCAGTGGTATGGGACGAAGGTGTGCCGCAGAAGCGGGTGGAACTGCAACCCGCGTACAAGGAGACGCGCAAAGAAATGCCAAAGCCCATGATCCCGCAGCTCGAGTTCATTCAGAAACTCACACCTTTATTGGGCTTTAGAAACATTTCCCTCCCCGATACCGAGGCCGATGACCTGATGGGCTGTTATGCCCTCGCCGCATGCGAGCGGTCTGGGATGGAAGTCGTGCTCGCAACCAACGACAAGGATCTGTATCAACTCGTAGGCCCGTGCGTGAAAGTCTATACCACAGCGAAAGCGGACCTCGCGTCGCCCAAGGATGCATTCGCATTGCTCAGCGAAGATCAAGTCACTGCAAAATGGGAGGTTCCGCCCAGGCTCATTGGCGATGTTCTCGCGTTGACCGGCGATTCAGTCGACAACATTCCCGGGGCCGGCCTTGGCCGCAAGACCGCCGCGGCGTTGATTCGCGAGTTCGGCGGGTTAGAGCCATTGTTAAACAATATCGACAAGGTGAAAAGCGAGCGAACGCGGGAGAAACTCGCCAACGGTCGCGAGCAGATATTGCAAAACAGGAAAATGGTTGATCTCGATTGTCGCCTTGAATTGCCTGTGCCCATCGACCAGCTTCGAATCGAAGCCGATTACCCTGCCCTGATCGCGGCGCTGGAGACGTGCGAGTTTAAGTCGCTGCTCCAAGAGGTGCGCGACGAAGCCAATCGTGCTGGCTCTCACGTGCAGAGGCAGCTTCTTTAGTCAGTCCGGCGAGACGTGCCGGAAGCCGTCCTGAAAGCTCGGACGTCGTTGTCGTGTAAGCTGCTGATTAGTATCAACTAACGTCAGTCACGAATTTCTCGTAAAAAATTCGAACAAACCCTGCGACCCATTGTCAAAGTTAACAGGTTAAGGCGATTCGGGTGGTAGCACGATTTCTTAGATTCGTTGTTTCTCCTTAACGTGCGCTGCCCGAATCTTTTTTTGTACCTAATGGCGCCAAAGACGATGTTGGGGGACTTCGAGCGGCGCGACTTGCCAAGAACGACCCGAGGGCGCGTTTGATATAGGGGACCGGATAGACCCAATCGCATTTCGCGCGTATCATTCGCCATCTTCCTGCCCAGATGACGTCTGACCGTTACGATCCGATCGCCGCCGCCCTTAAAGAAGACATTGGCGACGGCGACGTCACGACTGATTTTGTCGTGCCGGAATCCCTGCACGCAACCGGACGCATCATTGTGCGTGAAAAAGCAGTCGTTGCCGGCACCGGAGCAGCTGCGGAAGTTTTTCGGCGGGTCGATCCTTCGACTGATGTCGAGATTAGTCACAGTGATGCCGAGGAGGTTGCGGCCGGCGACGTCATCATGGAAGTGCGCGGCCTGGCGCGCTCGATTCTCAAGGCGGAACGGGTCGCGCTGAATTTTTTGCAACGTCTCTGTGGTATCGCAACCCTCACGTCCGAATTTATTAATGCTATCGAGAACCATTCGGCCAAAATACTTGATACGCGCAAAACCACTCCTGGGTTACGCGCTTTAGAAAAAGCTGCCGTAGTTGCTGGTGGTGGTGTCAATCACCGTTTCGGTTTGTACGACATGGCGCTTATAAAGGATAATCACCTGGCTATTCTCGGGGGGCTCTCCACTTTTGCGGATCGAATTCGTCGCCTCCGGCAGGAACGACCGAACATCCGCATTGAAGTAGAAGCGGACGATCTCGAACAGGTCCGCGCTTTCGTCGAGATAGACGGCATAGATGTTATCCTCCTCGACAACATGACGCCGGCGCAAATTCGGGAAGCTCTGGCGTTGAGAAGGAACAATATCAAGTTTGAAGCAAGCGGCGGCATCACATTGAAAAACGTGAAGCGTGTGGCAGCCACGGGAGTCGATTTCATTTCCATTGGCGCGCTAACGAACGCCGCCCGCGCAATCGATATCGGGCTGGAAATGACGCATGTTCCAGGCTGAGATGTCGGATCGGCTGATCGCCGAGGAACTGCAAGCCCACTTCGCCCGCGCCACGATCGGCAGGCAAATCATTGTGCTCGAGCAAACCAGCTCGACAAACGACGCGATCTTGCAGGTCGCGACTGCAAACTCAAACCAAGGTTTGGTTCTGTTTGCCGAACATCAAACTGCCGGTCGCGGTCAGCGTGGCAACCGGTGGGAATCTGCGGCGGGCAAAGGCCTTTGGTTTTCCATCCTTTTGCGACCAAAAATCCAGATCAACGATTCTGGGCAGCTCACGATTTGGGCGATCGAAGCTGTTTCGGATGTTATACGAACCGAGTTTTCTCTCGAACCCGGGATCAAGTTGCCCAATGACATTCGGCTTTCCGGGCGCAAAGTAGCAGGCGTGCTGGTGGAGATGCGCGCGCAAGAGAAGGCGCCGCACCTGGCTGTCGTGGGAATCGGAATTAACGTGAATCAGTCACTGAAAGATTTCCCACCGGAATTGCAAAGCCGCGCGATCTCGCTTGCCATGGGGCTGGGAAGACCAGTTGATCGCCGACAGCTTGCAGTCGCACTGCTGCGAGACTTGGATAGAACGTATCGCGAACGCTTCACGGCCGAGGCGCTGCAAAGTTAGGACTGCTGCGCCAACCATTCGCGATAAACCTGCGGCGAAATCTCCGATGGCTTGATCTCGCTGCGTCCGCCCCAGAAAACGTTCGTGTACGAAACGGGTATGCCGCTCGACTGAAGATGCTGATCAATGGCCGCCTTGTGATTGAGGAGCAGTTGTTTATCGGTGCCGTGCGCCACAGCCATGATGTTAACGTTGTTAAATTCCGGTCCCGGTTCGCGCCAATAACAATGAGTTAAGATATGGTGACGGCCCACCTCGCCGCCCGCTTCAATTTCACGGCCGGGCGGCACCGCCCAATGAAACAACGCGTTGAACCGAGTGACACGTACACCGCCAGCCGATGGTTTGACATGCTCGAGAAAAGTTGAAAAGCGCCCGACAATTTTTCGCGCGTTCAGTTCTTCGGCCACCCGATAGAATTCTTTCAGTGATACGCCGGCTTCGTTCGCACGTGCAGCCCACGGCGACGGATTGATCTCTTCCGGAGTAAATTCGCGCTTGAGCGCGAGCAAGACACTCCACTCGTGCTCGCTAAGATCGACCATTTGCACCGGAATCATCTTCGCCGGCTGATCGGCCTTACTGCCCGGCTCAATTGTTTTGCGGCGAACATGACCGACTCCGAGAGTGAAAATTCCTTTCGCCGGCATCAGCCGAAAACGCTCGCCGCCGACTTTCCCTGCCAGCAATTCACAATGCGCTTGCAGCGAAAATCCCTGAGGAACCTTTACAGTCGTCCAAAGTTTGTAATCTGATCCGGCGCTGAGAGTATCAGTGGAGCGCAGCACCACATGACCTGAAAACGGATCGTGCTGAAACATCCAATCGAAGGCGGCCTCGATCTTGTCCTCAGGAACTTTCCACGCGACCAGCGCGCCCGCGGCGAGATTGGTTGCAAGCAGAGTTTGCCTGACGCGCCGGATCGTTCCTGCACGCAACATCGCGGCAACCCGCGCCATCACAATATCGACGCCTACACCTGAACGGGTTGCAATCTCCTCAAATGGCTCGGGCACAAACCCTTCAATTTTGTCCTCGGAAATCGCGAGAATCCTGGCGTTGATTGGATCGTTATGTTCTACCGGCAACATCCGCTGCTAATTAGCGCGTCACCGAGTAAATTGTCCAATACCATGATCCGATATCCGGATGACCTGTCCTTGCTCGAAGCGCGCAATTTGTTTTTTCGTGACGCGAAGCTCGGCTCGGATGGCGGTTATCGCGATCGCTGGGTGCGTGTTGAGACCAAGCCAATCCCTTTTTATTTTCCGAATTGGCCAGCGCGCGTCGCGGCAGCCCGATTACACGATTTGCATCACATCGCGGCCGAGTATGAAACAGATTGGCCAGGGGAAGCGGAAATTGCCGCGTGGGAAATTGCGAGTGGCTGTGCGCGTTATCATGCGGCGTGGATTCTTAACTTTGGCGGATTCGGTGCCGGGCTTGTCGTTGCACCGAGGCGACTTTTTCGCGCGTTCCTGCGCGGACGCCGCGCAAGGACAAATTTATATAAGAGTGGCTTCGATGAATCGCGGCTTAATGATATCACGGTCGGAGTGTTGCGCGATCAACTCGGGTTGCGCGCGGCGCTTCCATCCGCCAATACCGCCGACGTTGGGCTGTTCCTTCTTTGGTGCATCCCGTCCGTGCTTGCCTGGCTGCCGCTTCCGTTTCTCACTCTCATCCTTTTCTGGCTGATCGTGCGCTCGAAATTTTAGATTACGTTAAACTCAGGCCGCGCAAATAAACACGGCCGCAAAGTGACAGCTAGTGCCGGCGAGCACGAACAGATGCCAGACAAAATGGGCATAGCGCAGTCGCTCGTTCGCGAAAAATAAAGTGCCTACCGTGTAAGCAATGCCACCGACGACTAACCACAGCACCGCGGACCACGGAACCGCCAGCGCAAGCGGACGTATAAGGATGACTCCGAGCCAACCCGTCCCTAGATAGAGCGTCATCGCGAGCTTCCGATGACGCAGCGCGCCGCGCGTCGCTTTCATCACAACACCGAAAAGCGCGAGGGTCCAGACGATGCCGAGCATGGTTAGGCCGCCGGCACCGCGCAACGGGCCGAGGGCAAACGGCGTATACGTTCCCGCAATTAGCAAAAAGATCGCCGAATGATCCATTACTTGGAGAAAGGACTTCACAGGCGTCTGCGGCCAGGCGTGATAGAGCGTCGATCCGAAATACACGAGCAACATCGTCGCGCTAAAAATAACCGTACCAATAAGAAAAAAGATGTTGGCATGGCGGAACGCCGCCAGAAGTAGAATCGGCGTACCGATCATCGCAGCCACGAGTCCCATCGCGTGGCTGATACTATTTGCCAGTTCCTCACCAGCTGATTGCGTGCGGCTTGCCAAGGTCAGCGACTGGTTAACAACATTCATCCGCAAGCGTCATGCAAAGCGCACCGAGCGCTTTTGCCAAGCAAAAATGATGACTTCGTGTTAGGCATTGAGCGTTCGGTTTTTTCATGATCAAAGCGATTTTCTTCGACGCAGTCGGCACGCTTTTCAGGTTAACGAAGACCGTAGGCGATCATTACGCCTATGTTGGGAGCGAAGTTGGATTAGATCTGGACGCGCAAAATCTGGAGCGCGCGTTTCACACCGCCTGGAAACAAATGCCGCAACGCGCCGCCATCGACGCGCCGCGTGAGAACGACGACAAGGGCTGGTGGCGTGAGCTTGTCGATCTTGTCCTCGACCAAGTCACGCCTTCGCTGGGCGAATTCGATCGGGACAATTTTTTCGAAATCGCTTACGAACATTTTGCTGAAGCGGGGGTTTGGGAGCTTTACCCGGAAGTTCCCGACGTGCTTGAGAAATTGCAGTCGCAGTTCCAACTCGCCGTAGTTTCAAATTTCGACGGCCGTTTGCGCTTCATTCTCGAACACGTCGGCATCTCGAAATATTTCGTGCACGTTTTCGTCTCCAGCGAGCTCGGAGCCGACAAGCCAGACCCCGAAATTTTCCGGCGCGCACTCAGGTTAATGAAGCTTAACCCGAACGAGGTCCTCCATGTCGGCGATGATCCAAAACGCGACTGGGAAGGGGCGACCGCCGCAGCTTTGTCGATCTTTCGATTAGATCGACCAAAGAATTCGCTGCGCGATTTGGCCACGACTTAAAATTGTAGGGCAAGCGCTTCGCTTGCCAGATCTATGATTGGCAGGCGAAGCGCCTGCCCTACAACCTTGCGACCGGCTGCGATCTGGATTAAAAACGTTTCCCGCGAGGGTCGGTAGCTCAATCGGTAGAGCAGCGCCCTTTTAAGGCGTTGGTTCCGGGTTCGAGTCCCGGCCGACCCATCGCTTTTATCGTCTATCGCGGCAGGACAGTGATCTCTCACAAACACAAATGCATTTTTGTTGAGGTGCCCAAGACGGGCTCGACCAGCGTGAGGGGCATTCTGGGCAAGGCTTGGAAACCACATCTGAATCTGTGGCAGATCAAAAACCATATGGAGACGTATTGGACGCAATATGGCGGAAGAAAGAATCGGATTTTGGCTGGCCTGTATTTGTTGCGTCCGGAAGAGCAGCGAAAGAAAATCGGGCGCGAACAATTCGAGACCTATTTTAAGTTCGGCTTCGTGCGCAACCCATGGGACCGCGTTGTCTCGCTGTATGAGCGTACCGAAGCGCTACAGCTCAGAAACGAGATGACCTTCGAACAATTTGTGGATTGGATCGATTACAGCAGCGCAACCTGCGTTCATTCATCTCCGCATCGTTATCAATTGGATTGGTTTGTTGATTCCAACGGAACTGTGCTCGCCGATTTCATCGGAAAATTCGAGCGCCTGGACGAAGACTGGGCTTTTGTGGCACAAAAACTCGGTCTCGACGAAAAGTTGCCGCATCGAAGAGCCAATCCCCGTGACCGCCACTACACTGAGTATTACAATTCGCGGACACGCGATGTGATTGCCAACAAGTTCAAAGTGGATATCGAGCACTTCGGCTATGAGTTCTCCAAATAAAATAAAAGCTATCGTGCTTACGTGTGATCGGTTCCGCGCGATTACCCGGCATCTTATTTTCAAGTACGACCACCTGTGGCCGGATCATCCGTTCGTTTTTCACATTCCTTATCAGGAGCTTGGCGGAACCGACACCCAGCGCGTCAAGTATTTCACTTCTCCTTCGGACATTAAAGGCACTGTGTTGCATTTACTGGCGGAGATCGACGACGAAGAGTGGATTTACTGGTGCGTGGACGACAAATACCCGATCGAACTTCCCACAGACAAGGTCGCCAGTCTCATTTCTCACGCTATGCGCTCACCCGGGATCGATGGCCTCTTGTTCTGCAGATGCAGGGCAACATTGAGCAGCCCCTGGTTCACTCTTCACCCTCACAAAACTAAGAACCTATTTGGCGATGTCTACCTGGAGCGAAAGACTTGGTCCCAAATATGGATTCATCAAATCCTGCGCGCGAAAGTGCTCAGGCACCTGTTCACTCATTTGCCCGACCATATCCCAAACGCGAAAGTAATGGATGATCTGAAAGAGGAGGTGCCAAAGCTGCCCGAACACCGGCTGTTTGTGACCGAGAAAAATTTTGCAGTGTTTGGAGAGAGCACTCGACGAGGTGATATCACGCAAAACTGTTATGAAAGCATTGTGGACGCGGGAATTGAGCTGCCAGAATGGTTCCAACGTCCGACGGGCGAATATGTGACGCTTGGGAAGTTGTAAAGCTGCGCTAACACAAATTGCGCAGCCCATTTTCTACGAAACGTCGTCGCGCCCTTTAGTGTTAGGTATCGCCTTTTACAGTTGCTTTTAGCCATCACCGCGAAGGGTCGCCCTCGCGTGACAGACTCCGAAGAGCGACGCGGAGACACGCACGCACTCCGAAAGCTTGCGCGAAACGGTGATAGGTTTCTAATGATTTCGCACGGGGTGCTTTGAGTGCGATGCGTCTTCGCATCGCTTTCATCATGCATTCAGCCGATAAACTCATTGGAGTGCCCTGCGGGACGTTGCAGGGCGTTATAGCTGCTAAAACTTGTAACCGAACCGCTCGATCTCCGCGGCAAACCGCATCCGTACTAATTCGCGAAGTTCATCATCGTAGTACTTCGAGTAATGTTCGCGGCTGGAGCGGTTATATCGCGGTAGCGTTGACGGCGAAATGCCAAGTGTTCCGCAGACGGTGCGAAAGTCGTCCACCAAATTCTCGAAGCACATGATATAATCGACGTTAGCGAACGGGTCCTCTTCATCCGGATCCAGTCGCAGATAGTCTGCGACTGATACAGCTTTGGAAATTATCTCTCGGAATCTTTTGCGGTCCCAAGTCTCCGGACTTTGCGTAGGTGTAAAATAATACGAGACCATCCGATCCCACGG
>Ga0193720_1000061_pt1 | contig 12509 bp, 14 predicted proteins | sample U2s1metaG_FD_143049 | JGI IMG/M metagenome (GOLD analysis project Ga0193720, IMG submission 143049) | Soil microbial communities from a riparian zone of the East river system, Colorado, United States - U2s1 | ecosystem: Environmental > Terrestrial > Soil > Riparian zone | place: USA: East River...
ATCAATCTCCTCGGACGCGACGGAAATCTCACTCTTGTCGGCGCTCCGGCTGAACCGTTGAACGTCACTGCGTTCAGCCTGATCACGCGACGACGCAGTCTCTCCGGTTCTGCTATCGGAGGCATCGCCGAGACGCAGGAGATGCTCGATTTTTGCGGCAAACATAATATCACCGCTGACGTCGAAGTCATTCCTATTCAGAAAGTCAACGAAGCATACGAGAGATTGCTTAAGTCCGATGTGAAGTACCGGTTCTCAATCGACATGGCTTCTTTGAAATCGGAATAGCGATGCGATACTCCAGAACACATCCAACAAACGCTGCTGTATGTTGAGCGAAGCGAAACATCTCTGACTGTTGGCTCACGCCATTCGTTTTAGGGAAAATGACCCGAGATTCTTCGCTTCGCTCAGAATGACATTTTGAGACGCTAAGGAACGAATGAAAAAGCGGAAACTTGGGAATCTGGAAGTCTCGGCGATCGGGCTGGGCTGTATGGGAATGAGCTTTGGCTACGGTCCGGCCAAAGAAAAGAGTGCGATGATCTCGCTTCTTCAGAAAGCTGTAGAACTCGGGGTCACATTTTTCGATACCGCTGAAATGTATGGTCCATTCACGAATGAAGAACTCGTCGGCGAAGCGCTTGCTCCTTTTCGTGAGGAGGTGGTGATCGCCACCAAATTCGGTTTCAAAATTGGTCCCAAAGGCGAGCAGCTCGGTCTCGATAGTCGGCCGGACCACATCAAAGAGGTCGCCGACGCTTCGCTCAAGCGCCTCAGGACGGATGTGATCGATTTGTTCTACCAACACCGCGTTGATCCCGATGTGCCGATCGAAGACGTGGCCGGAGCGGTGAAGGATTTAATTCGTGAAGGCAAGGTCAGGCACTTCGGTCTTTCCGAGCCCGGAGTGCAAACAATCCGTGGCGCACACGCAGTGCAACCGGTGACGGCAGTCCAGAACGAATACTCACTGTGGTGGAGAAAGCCTGAAGAGGAAGTACTGCCGGCGCTCGAGGAACTCGGAATTGGTTTTGTTCCATTTAGTCCTCTGGGAAGAGGCTTTCTCACGGGGAAGGTCGACGAAAACACTACGTTTGACAGTTCCGACCTCCGCAGCACGCTTCCGCGCTTTACGCCGGAAGCACGGAAGGTAAATCAGGCACTGGTTGATTTGCTCAGTGAGATTGCAGAACGGAAGAAAGCGATGCCTGGTCAGATCGCGCTCGGATGGTTGCTTGCTCAAAAGCCGTGGATCGTACCGATTCCAGGCACGACGAAACTGAAGCGCCTCGGAGAGAACATTGGAGCAGCCGCAATTGAACTTACCACCGACGATCTTCGTGAGATCGATCGCGCCGCGTCAAAGATCAAGGTGCAAGGCGCTCGCTACCCCGAACACTTGGAACAATTGGCCGGGCGGTAAGGCCGTAACGAGTGAACCATATCTCAGGGAAGCACGAACGCGCGAAGGCAAGCCAAAATTATTTCCTGGTGCCCTAATTTCCTTAGAAGAGTGAAATCTAGCGCTCGAATTTTCCGATGCCGCGTTCGGGCAGGAAATACATCGCGGCCGGTAGCGCGATCATGACAAGGGCGACTGGCGTGTAAATGAACGCCATCGCAATGGCCGCGATGTAGATGACAAGGGCGATAAGATTCTTGCGCGCCATTCTTCTGTTCAACCGCTTAAACTGGAGTTCATGATGATGATGACGGGCGATTGATGCGCGCAGCAGGAAAAAAGAAAGCGCCCCCGCAGTCGAGACGGCGGCATAGAGGGCGACCGGAAAAGGCAGCGCATGATTGTCGCCGAGATAAACTGTGACCCAGGGGATAAGCGAGATCCAAAAAAGCAGATTCATGTTTGCCCAAAGAATGATCGCGTCCACGCGGCTAACGAGGTGAATGAGATAATGATGATTGACCCAGTAGATCGCGATGATGACGAAGCTAAGGACGTAAGCAAAGAAAGTCGGCCACATGCGCGCCAACGAAGCGGGCGTGGGATCGTGCGGCGCTTTCAATTCCAACACCATGATGGTAATGAGGATTGCCATCACGCCGTCGCTGAACGCTTCGATGCGGTTAGTTTTCATGCGAGATCAAAAAGTTGGCGACTGATGGTTAGTGGCAGTAGTTAGTCTCCGATTATCTTGACCAGCACTCGCTTTCGCCGTCGGCCATCGAATTCGCCGTAGAAAATTTGTTCCCACGGACCGAAATCCAGTTTGCCCTTAGTGATTGCGACGACGACGTCCCGGCCCATGATCTGCCGCTTGAGATGGGCGTCGGCGTTGTCTTCGCCGGTCCGGTTGTGGCGATAGCAGGAGGTAGGCGCATGCGGAGCGAGTTTCTCAAGCCAAAGTTCGTAATCGTGATGAAGCCCTGGTTCATCGTCATTGATGAACACGGAGGCAGTGATGTGCATGGCGTTGACCAGACAAAGGCCTTCGGTAACGCCGCTCTGGTGAACGAGTTCCTCAATCTTGGGTGTGATGTTGATGAACCCGCGTCGATCCGGCACTTCGAACCAAAGATGTTCAGTGAGCGATTTCATTCAGAGAGGTTGATGGTTAAGAGTTGAGTGTTGAGAGTCAAAGCTGAAGAGCATGAATGGAGTGGATGGGTTGAGCGACATAGAAAGTAGAATTGTCGCGACTTTCTCAATCACGTTCCAATTACGCGTTGTCACGGCGAAGCCAAACAGTGCTCGAAGATTTGATTCTGGTACTCTTCGCAGGCGGTTAAAAAACGGTTCGGATGCCCGGTAAGAGTTTTACGAACGATTTGAACGTAGCGAGGTGCGAGAGCTAGAATCACTGCATAACAGAACGTAACGCATGGATATCAGGATTCGGAAAGGGACACCTGCGGATGCCGAGATTTGCGGCAGGATTTGCTACGACGCATTCAAGACGGTTTCGGAGGCGCATGGGTTTGCGCCTGATTTTCCGGCGCCTGAAGTGCCGATTGGCTTGCTAACATCGATGTTCGCAAATCCAAAGTTTTACGGTGTCGTGGCGGAGATTGATGGGCGCGTCGTGGGCAGCAATTTTCTCGACGAACGCAACCCAATCGCAGGCGTTGGCCCAATCACTGTTGATCCGGCAGTGCAGAATCATGCCGTAGGCAGGCGTTTGATGGATGCTGTGCACGACCGCGCGGCGGCGAACAATTTTGCTGGCGTCCGCCTCATCCAAGCCGGATTTCACACCCGCTCACTGGCGTTGTATGCGAAACTTGGCTACGACGTTCGTGAACACCTGGCGTGCATGCAAGGCAACGCGCTCAACATTGCTGTCGAAGGGCATGTCGTCAGGCCAGCGGCAGAAGCGGACATCGAGGCCTGTAATCGCGTCTGCCGGGACGTGAACGGGCACGACCGCGACGGAGAGCTGCGCGACGCGGTCGCGCGAGGCACGGCCGCCGTTGTTGAGCATGAGGGTCGGATTAGCGGTTACGCGACGATCGTTGGTTTTTTTGGGCACGCCATGGGCGAGACAAACGCGGATGTAAAAGCGCTCATCGGCGCGGCAAAAGAATTCGCCGGACCGGGTTTTCTCCTGCCGACGCGCAACGGCGAGTTATTCCGATGGTGCCTAAGGAACGGTTTGCGAGTTACACAGCCAATGACTTTGATGAGCAAAGGGCTGTACAACGAACCAGTCGGCGCATTTCTGCCATCGATACTGTACTAATTGCGATTACTGACTGATTACTTTGCGGATTTCCTTAGCGGTCTTCTTTCAGAATCTTGGCGACTTTTTCAATCGTGTTCCAATTGCGCGTGGTGACAGGGACACCGAGGAGCTTCTCGATCTTGCCGAGATAGCTGATCGCCTTCATCTGGCGACGATACAGACCGAGGACTAGCCTGTCTTGGATCGCAATAACCTTCAGCAGCCAGTCGTCGTCCGAGGGCAGATTGAGAGGAAGAGGAAGATGAACCGGTTTGGCTGCTACGCTTACGAACCTGGTTATGTCCGGGCCCGACGGTTGCCGTGAAAATGGATCTTTTGATGCGAGGTTCATGATGTCGCGCGCGGGACAAATCATGATTTCGCATTTGAACGGCAACTTTTTCCCAATCGCTGCGCGCAGAGTCGATTCACTTACATCTTCGCGCACAACGAACGTTCCGACCGCGCCAATATTAACGACACCAAACTTCGCCAACTGTTTGGCGATGACGGCCGGTTGGCATCGATTCGCGCCACCGACATTCACAGCACGAAGAAATGCCACCGAACGCATTTGAATGATTTAACCATAGAAAACAAAGAGGACGCAGAGAAAAAGCATTCGGGATCATCGCATCATTTCAATTGATCCTCCGTGGAAGGAGCGTTCGGCCATATTCTGCTTTGTATCGCGCCAAAGCGATGGGGTCGCGCGAAGACGATAGGCAGGTTCGACGGTAATTGAGCCGGGTATGGTGTGGCATCTACTGCGCCCGTAGAGCGACGAGGGGGTCGACCTTTGTCGCGCGCAGCGCCGGAATGTAGCTGGCGAGGATTGCGACCGCGAGCAGCACGAGTGAGATCCCGAGAAAAGTGATTGGATCTGTCGGACTGATGCCAAACAGCAAAGTTTGTAGCACTCATGTTAGAAGAAATGCCGCCGCCAGTCCGAGAATCATACCTGTGCCCACAAGTTTGAGCCCCTGCTTGATCGTCATTTGCAACACGTCGCCACGCCGCGCTCCTAGCGCGATGCGAATACCGATCTCGTGTGTTCGTTGCGCTACTGAATAGCTCATTACCCCGTAGATGCCGACCGAAGCGAGCAGAAGTGCGAGGGTGGCGAACAAGCCTAACAACAGCATACTAAAGCGTTGCCGTGCGACTGCTTCCGCCACGATGTGCTCCATCGTGTCGATGTCTGCGACGGTCTGATCCTTGTCCACCGACCAAATGGTATCGCGCACTGACGCGGCCAGGCTCAATGGCTCGATACTCGTTCGAACGACAAGGGCGTTAGGCGCGAGATCTTTCAGCTGCCGATAGGTGAAGTACATCTGCATCTTCGGTGCGGCTATGAAATCGTTTTGCCGAACGTCTTTAACGATTCCAATAACCTCGCGCCACGGCGTGTTCGACGTACTTGAAACGGGCTTGAGGCGTCGCCCAATCGGGTCCTGTCCGGGCCAGAAATGTTGCGCGGTTTTCTCGCTGATCACCACCACGTTTTTAGAATCCGATTTATCCTGATCTGTGAAATCGCGGCCGCGGACAATAGGAATACCCATGGTCCCGAAGTAACCGGGTCCGATCGCCCGGAAGATTACGTCACGCCGTTGGTCAGGCGGTGGGTCTGCAATCAGCTGCGCAATTTCATATCCGTGCCGGGGCCGGTCTTCCAGCAGGGAGTTAGTTCGCGATCAGGAACTGGCGATGCCATATATTGCGATGCCATATACCGCCGGCACGACGGCTGTCAAACCAGAATCTCGTGCGTCGTGTCGACCGTTCTATTTGTAAGCGATCACGGCGCTGGATGGGAAAAAAGTTCTTGTCGCTTAGTCTATGGCGTCGCGAGCCTTCTACTGGGAGTTCCGGTCGAGCTGGAAATCATTTTCGAAGTAGCAAATTAAGAAAGCTCCATCATCCTTCATCATGCGGCGAACTACCGTAGCGCAAATCAGTTCGGTGATGCTGGCATCGTTTCAATTGTTTGCCCAAGGGAAAGAACGTCCTATGGAACACGCGACCTTTTATCGCACGACACAGATAGATGGCCTCTCCATTTTTTATAGAGAAGCTGGCCCAAAAGATGCGCCCACGATGCTCCTACTGCACGGCCTTCCATCTTCGTCACGAATGTTCGAGCCGCTCTTCGCCCGGCTTTCCGATCGCTTTCACCTTGTCGCGCCCGACTATCCTGGCTTCGGACACAGTGATTGGCCGGACCCAAAGAAATTTGCGTACACATTCGATCACATCGCCGAGATCATGAACCACTTCACCGAAACGCTCAAACTCTCGCGTTTCACTCTTTACATGCAGGATTACGGCGGCCCTGTTGGTTTTCGCATGGCACTGGCGCACCCCGAGCGTGTGGCAGCTCTTATTATTCAAGACGCTGTGGCGCATAACGAAGGCCTCGGCGCAAATTGGAAAACGCGGCGCGCCTTTTGGGCCGATCGCGCCGCGAACGAAAACGCGCTCCGCACAAATCTGCTATCGCTGCAGACAACGCGGACACGCCATGTGGGGAACGATCCGAACGTGGAACGCTACGATCCTGATCTCTGGACCGATGAATTTGCCTTTCTGAACCAACCAGCTCAGGCGCAAATTCAAAGCGATTTGTTCTACGATTACCGAACTAATGTAGACGCGTATCCAAAGTGGCAGGCATGGATGCGCGAAAAGCAGCCGCGCCTGCTGGTGATTTGGGGTAAGTACGACCTCTCGTTCGATCTTGGAGAGCCGGAACGTTACCGCGCGGAGGTTCCGAGCGCTGAAGTTCATGTTCTCGACGCGGGGCACTTTGCGTTGGATACCGCAGCGGACCAGATTGCGCAGATCGTCCGGGGCTTCATAAAGTAGCGGCGGCTAAGCGACCGCTGGAGCAATCGTGGGCAACCGGTGACCAGCTGGCTACTGACCCTTGTCGTTTACGGGCGCCGACATGCCACCGAGAATTTGCCATGTATCATGAGCGCGAATCCATGTGTGGGTGATGCGCAATACATCCGTCCTGACTTCGCTGTCGTCGCTCGCAGCCCAGGTGGCTTTGATTCGGTAATGGTTGATTGCGACGTCCCCGGTTACATGAATGGCGAGCTGCTCGATCGAGTAGGACTGCAATCTCACGCCTTTCGATGTGTTCGCCGTGATCCAATCTGTGATGTGATCTTTCCGGACGGGCGCTGAGCTAACAAGTGGCCAGCCAAGGAAATCCTCGTGCCATAGCGCGCGATACTTCTCCAGGTCGTTGCCTTTGACGTATTCCCAGTACGCTTTCTCCAGATTCCAGACTTGCGCTTCTTCTTTCGCTGAATCTTGTGCAAAAGCAGCTGTCGCGAGCACGAGCAGAAATGGAATGGGCTTTAACATTCCGCGATCATATTACTGAAGGCGTGATCGAGAGAAAATATTCTTCTCTTGGGGTGCAATAATGGCGGACAATCACAGCTTCACATTGAACGCCAACAATTTTGTCACTCGCCTTGTTCGGTTGCGCTGGATTTCCCTGCTCGTTGCGCTTTTCTTCTTGAGCGGACAATGGTTAAACGCCGATCCGGTAGGAGACTTTTTCAAGAAAGTTGGCCAGTCAGTTTCGAAGGCTTTCCAGCCTCAACCCCAGCCGGCGCATCCTCAAAGCGAGAAGACGCGGGTCTCTCGGCGCGCCACTTCCCGAAAATCAAATGCCGCCGCGCCGCAGCCGAGTGCACCTGAAGAAACACCACAACCTGCTAAAGAGGAGAAATCTACTCCCGGCATGCTGCCGGCTTCAGCCGCGCCTGTGGAAAAGGCAAAAGGAGATATGCCCTATGGAATTCCGGTCCCGGGCCGAAAGGGCATGGTCACAAGCCCTTACTTACCGGAGGGAAATTACATCGATGTCAGCGCTTTTGCGCCGGGCTCAGCTGTGAAAGATCCATACACAGGAAAGCTTTTCCGGGTGCCGTAAACGCATAATCAGGAACGCAGGAATGTAGGTAGGGCGACCACTCCTGTGGGCGCCGCTTCTTTCGGCGCGCAGAGGACTGCGCGCCCTACCAAAATCTTGTTTATTGCTTTGGGTTGATGCCAGTGATTTTCCAGAGTTTGTACGGTTCGGTGCGAGTCGATTTGCCGTTATTGAACCGCGGCATGTTCTCGATCTGTGATGCCGTGACGTACAAATCGCCGTTCGGTCCCCAGCTTAACGTGTCCGGCCAGAGCAAGCGCTTATCGGTGATGACTGGCTCGATCTTTTTCGATGCTGCGTTCCAGCGCACAACGCCGTTGTGTTCGAGATCCGTCAGATAAACGGTACCGTCCGGCGCCTCGAGCATTCCGTCGGGCGCGGGCGTTTGCGCAACGCTCTCGACTTTGGATTCGAGACCGCTCTTCGAAAGCTTCTCGTCTGTCAAGTAACTCGTCTTAATCCGGTAGAGCGTATGGTCGGTTAGCGCGTGATAATAAAGGTAACCGTTCTTGATATCGAGCGCGATGCCGTCCGATGCGATCTGCGGCGGACTTTTCTTCTGCTGATCTTTCCCGTCGATGACCAACTTAAGTCCTGGTTCAGATTTGGTAGATTGTGATCGTCGAACAATCGTCGCGCCTTGCCGCTAACAAGATCGACAACGATGATTGCGCCCCTGGCGGAGTCAGTAATAAACGCTTTTCGATTGGCGGTGTCGATGCGGACATCATTCAGATAACTTTTCGCGGGCGCGACATCTTCACCGAATGGAATTGTCTGCGTTAACCTTGTTTGTGCCGAGATCGACTTTGACCAACTTCGGTCCGCCTTTGACGATCTCCTGCATTTTCGGCGCCGCCGGATCGAGAATCCAAAGATTGTCGTGATCGTCGACGACGACGCTTTGCACACAAACGAAATGAGACTCGGGCGAACCCGGCTCGCCACTGCGAGTCCCTCCGACGGCGGATTTGTTCCATTCGTCATCCGGGAAGGCGCGCGGCTGGCCATTGACGATCTCGGCCACCGACAAGGGATGGTCGTCTGACCAATACGGAAAGTTAACGAAAATGCGGCCGGATCTTTGCGAGACACCGACACCGGTGACTTGCTGGTTGGGAAAACTGGCGACTTCCTTTAGTTCCGCAGCGAAACTCGTTGTGGCCATGGCCGCAACTGCGGCAACAAGGACGCGTGTGTTCATATAACAACAACGCGCCGCGTGTTGCCGCCAGTTTGGGTTACCTATGTATTCTTCACGTGAGATTCGTCTGGATAAATCGAGGACTGGCGTGGATGTCGATCTGACGGAGAATGGCGTCGCCGGAGTTAACGAACCGATGCGGTGTGTTCGCGGGAATGACCACGATACCGCCGGCTTTCACCTCGCGCGTTTCGTTTCCCACCGTGATGGTAACGCAGCCTTCAAGGGTAAATGCTATCTCCACGTAAGGATGCGTGTGTAACGGCGGGCCTTGCCCAGATTTGGCATTGACGATGTAGGCTGAGACCGGTGCGCCGTGTTTCTCCCCGTGAAATTCGTACGACATTCCGACAAATGGCAACTGCTCGAGGTTGATGAAGCTCATATCCCACTTTGCATCTGCCAGGAACACAGGAAAGCAAGAATGGCTGTGCTACGACCCGGGATTCGAATCGCGGCCAACGCAGCTGTTTTGCCAGTTAGAACGCTGTAGCGGCGGCGGAGCCTGCCCTGAGCTTGTCGAAGCGATCAGCCGCAATCTGTAATGAGTGATCCGCAATTCTCCGGGTCACTGCGGCACGTAAACCGCGTACCCGCGAGGCGGCGCCCAGAGATCAACCCAGCCGGACTCGTTAGTCCATTTTTCCTGCGGCAGCCCAAGATCGTCGCGTCCGCGCCACGCCGCCGGGACGAGTCGTGTGTTATTCCACCGTGTCTGAATCCACGCGCCGTTCCAGTCACCGCAGTTGTTTAGGATAAAAATCAGCCCGGTTTGCTCGCCGCTGCCTGGGCGTTGCATAACGTAGAGGTTATCGTCCACGAAGAGCACCTGCACCGGGCCAGCGGCATTCTGTTCATGAACTTTAATGAGCGCGTCGATGCCGCTTCGATTGTTGGGTTGCGCGAGATCCCAGTTGAAATAATCCTGCCAGAAGACACAGGGATAACCTTCGTGCGTGAGGATGAACGCGTAGGCGAGTAGCTTGTCGTTGACGATGGGACTGTCGCGCACGACATCGTGGTTTTCGACGAAGGTCACAGCCTGTGCTGGGCGGTCCAAAGCCAAGACTCCGCGCTCGGTAAGATTGCGGAGACTGAATCCATAACTGTCGCACAAGTCGCGCAGGCGCCAGCGGAGCGGAAAATCAAATGCACCGACCGGATTGTCGGACCACGCGTTAGTTTCATCGAGCCAATCACCAATCGTCCGTTCACTGTCCCAGCATTCACCGACCGCGTACGGCTTGAAACTGGTGCCGCCCCGTAGTGCGCGCAGTTCCTGGATCGAACGGACCATCCAGCCGCCATAACCCTTCACCATGTCGTAGCGGAATCCGTCGAAACCGATTTCTTCCAAAAGCCAGCGCGCATAGCTGATGAGCTCCATATAAACGAAAGGTGCGCGATGACAGAGGTCCGGCATGTCGCCGAAAGTTGCGCCGTCCCAGGTCTCATACCCGCTCGGATGAAAACATTTCCAATCACGCGAAAATCTGCCGCTCTTCGGTTCAAACTTCGTCCAGCGCGATTGGCCCTCGATGGGATTCAATTCTTGTGAATCGCCACCACTGTTGTGATTGAACACCAGGTCAGCATACAACTGCAGTCCTAGCGCGTGAGCAGATTGAATTAAATCGAGTAATTCAGCGTTGGAACCGAACCACGTCGGCACGCCGCCTTTTTGATCGAACTCGCCAAGATCATAGTAATCGTAAGGATCGTAGCCCATCGATTTCCACGACGCCGCCTTGTTCGCAGGCGGGAGCCACAACGCGGTGAAACCTGCCTGCGCAATCGCAGGCAGTTTGGATTTGATATAGCCCCACCATTGATGCTCGCGATTTTCCGCTTTGGGACAATCCCAATAAAACGCTTGCAACATCACACCCATAATTCGCGTTTGTCTCCCACGTATGAGAGCATAGCCATGCTACATGCCGAGCAATGACGAACAAGCAGCAATCGGAATTGCCGATCCTTTGGTTTGCTTGTTCCCCATGCCGCTGGACGGCTATCCTCCGGTGCACCGTGAAAAAGCAAATTCCTATCAATAACCGGGTTTGATGTCCACACGCGCAGGCGTAGGCTCGCGAAAAATAGGCACGACGCGAATGCGCCACTGTGTCTTCGGAGCGTCCGATAAGCGGATTCCTGGCAGTTGAAGCAATCGTCATGGCGAAGTCGTTTATTCCGGAGGGCTTGATCGACGCGATCAACGCAGGCGAGTGCATCGCGTTCGTCGGGGCGGGCTTCTCGGCGGCGGCCAAATTGCCACAGTGGCCGACGTTGCTGAGCCAGATTGCGAACACTCGAGCGCTCGACAAGAAGGTCAAGCTGCGTCATTACGTGCTCGGTCGGATCAAGGAAGGCTCGGCACACGCGCTGGACGAAGCGGCCCAGGTTCTCCAGGACTCGCTAGGCAGCCGTGAGTTCATGGCGCGGCTCGACAAGGCACTTGCCTTCCGGGGCATCAACCGCCGTATGCGCGAGCGGCTGCGCTATTTGCGGGGCATTCCGTTTCGAGCGATTCTGACCGTCAATTTCGACGACCTCCTCAGGGGCATGACGCCGTCGAGCGAGGCGTACCGCGCCGTACTACGGCCGAAAGGTTATCGCTGGTGGGATTCGTTCTTCTGGCAGTACGAGCCTAGGGGCGCGACGCTGGTCAAGCTTCACGGCGATCTCGGCAAGCCCTGGACGATCGTGTTCACGCGCCGAGGGTATCGCAAGCGCCTCTATAGCGACTACGCATACATGTCGTTCCTTCGGTCGGTGCTCGCGCAGCAAACCGTACTCTATCTGGGTTTCTCATTCGCCGACGCCTACTTGAATGAGCTGCGCTCCGAGGTGCTCGCGATGCTCGGACAAATTCGCGGATCGGCGCCGATCGCGTATGCCGTGTTGAACGACCTGCCGCAAGCCGCGCGTGAGCAGTTGAGGCGCACCGAAGGCGTCGCGGCGATCTCGTACAACTCGAAGCGGCCGGCCAATTACGCGGGTTTCGACGTGATCCTCAAGGAATTGCACGAGCGGACGAATCCGTCGTTTCGCCTGAGCCGTATGCTCGCGGGCAGACGCATCTTGTGGGTCATCCGAGCGGACTACGACGACAACGGAAGGTTTTCCCATGTTTTCGATCGACTGCAGGCGATCAACCGCACCGAGCGGGTTCGCATTGTTCGAAAGCAGGACGCGAGCGCAGGCATTGCCGCACTCGAGAAAGCGCGCGCACGCGGCGCCAGGTTCGATCTCGTCATCACACACTGGGGCAGGCCCAGCCCAAGCGGCCCGACGGCCGTGCAACTCCTGCGACAGATGCGCAGTCGTGGACTGGAGACACCCGTGATCGTTTTTGCGGCGAAGCACAACATCAACCGACGCAAACGACTGGCTCTCAGCCTGGGTGCGCAGGGCTACACGAACTCGTTCGAGGCACTCCTGCGTGCCATCGAACGCATCTTCACGCCGGGTGTAGAAACCGCGTGACGCGCGAGCCCGCTCACCGCGGCGCGCCAGAATCGTCGGGAGCCCGTCCGGGCGAGAGTGTGGGGGACGCTTGAGTCAACTCGTCGAAAAAGGAGCCGAGATTTACTCGAAGGCTTAACTGAGAAAGATAAATTAGGAATGAAAAAATCGATCCTGCCCGGCTGTGTTGTTGCGCTGT
>Ga0193720_1000063_pt1 | contig 12231 bp, 10 predicted proteins | sample U2s1metaG_FD_143049 | JGI IMG/M metagenome (GOLD analysis project Ga0193720, IMG submission 143049) | Soil microbial communities from a riparian zone of the East river system, Colorado, United States - U2s1 | ecosystem: Environmental > Terrestrial > Soil > Riparian zone | place: USA: East River...
AATCAGAGTCGAAATTATAATTTTTGTTTGGCGAAACAAAGGTTATAGCCTATTTAACTATAATCATCCCTCTTTTATTAAAAAAAAAATACATAAAAGGGATATAGAAGGTGAAAATAATCATATCCATAATCATATTAATATTAATATTAATAGGGGTTAATTAAGTTTAAATAGTGTTTAAAAAATTTTATAATTTTATTTTTAAATTTTTTCAATTTTTGTTAATATGGTGATTCTTAATAATTAAACTTAACTAAATAAATTTAATTTTATTTTTAACTAATGTATTAATATATAATCATTTACAAGTAATCAGATTCGAACTGATGATATCTACTTGGAAGGTAGAGGTTATACCACTTAACTATACTTGTTTATTTTTAATGTCACAGTTGTGAATATTTTTATTTACTCTTTTAAAGAGTAAGTAAATTTTATCATAAATTAAAAATTCTATAAAATTTTAATAAATTTCCTTTCTTTAGTTTATCTATTATTATTTATAAATTGATGCAGCTCAATAAGAGGTTACATTCATGCTTTATATTATAAATATAAATATAAATATAAATATAAATATAAATATAAATATAAATATAAATATAAATATAAATAATATTTAATCAATTAAAAACCACTCACTTTAAATAATATTCTTAATTATATTAATGAATTTAATATTTTATTTTTTTAATTGATATAATTATAATTAATTCAAAGTGATGAGGATATATTTTATTCTAATGTAAATTTATAAATGATATTATAAAAAATAAATGATGCCTTAATATAGGTACTAATATTTGAAAAATAATATATTTTATATTAATGCAATACAATTAATTTATATATTTATAAATATTACTATAGAACATTTAAAATTAAAATTGATATTAATCAATTTAGATCAATATCTTATTTACAAACTGTTAAATTAACAGAATTTTCTGATTTATCAGAAATATTTATGGAATTTTGGAATCTTAGAGATCAAGATTATCTTTCTATAAATCCATCACATATAGTCTTTACTTATAAAATTATAGACAATAATAATAATATTATTAAATCTAATAAAATTAATAGAAGTATTACTCTTAAAGAAACTATTAATACTATTAATTTTAAAGGATATAATCTACCAACCACTATGGATTATTTAAAATGGGGACATATTATATCTGAATCAAATGATTTTGCAATAGTTAAAAAATACAACTCTAATTCTATTTATCATATTAATATTAATATTCTTGAAAAAGAAGGCGGAGCAATTAATGTTACACTTAAAAAGGGGGGGTATAGATTTTTAATCACAGATTGCCAGTGATTTGAAAATGGTGGTGGTCATATATGAGAGAGAAAATTTTAGAATTCTTTCTTAATAGCTTCTATTATTTGAGGAAATATTAGTTATTCATTAAATTAGTTATATTTATTAAAATTGTAAAAGAGTCTTATGGAAACCATTAAGACTTATAACATTTTTAATGTTACTAATTTGCCTCTTTTTTCGAAAATTTAAAATTTATTTATAACAATGAACAAAATACTTAATTCACTTCTTAAACTAGCTTTTAAAGCTACTAATAACTTAATTATTAAGGTTATCCAATTTTCAAATATTATTACATTTAAACTTATTGTAGTAACATGTACATTAATTTATTTAATTTTCTTTTTATTTTTTATTTACTTTACTTACAAATCATATTTAATTTATTTACAAGAATTAACTCAAATGCAATCATTAAAAATGAGTAAAGATCTAGCAAAATTAATTTATGATTTTCCTTTAGTAAATGGTCATATAAATCAAATTCCTAATGAAACCATAGAATTAATTTATAAGATTAATGGATTTAATAATTACTCAGAATTTATTTATCCTATAAATAAAGATGTTGAAATGCTTCATCAATTATTAAATTATGAACCTGAAGTAGCTTCAAGATATTCATCTATGATTATTCAAGATATTATAAATAACAATGCTAAAGAAATAGCAGAAATTAGTGAACAATTAATAAAAAGAATTGTAAAATATTCAATACCATTAGGAGTTTTATCATTAACTTTTATAGGAATACACATTATGGAGCCAATTGCTTTATTAGCATAATATTTTATTATATCAAATTTTAGAGGGTTTGAATATATTTCTTTTCCCTTCCTGCCTCTTTTTTCTTAATATTTATTTTAAAAAATTAAATAACAATAATATTCATCTATAAAAAATATAATCATTATTATATTTCTACAATATATTATATATTTACTAAAAATAAATACATTTATTTAAATCAATTAATTTAAATTATCTTTATAAGGGGTTATATTAAATTTTTTTACTTAATTTAGTAATATATATTCTAATTACTTGTTGAAATGTAAATAAAGGTAAAATATATTTAGAAAAGATATAAACTGTAAGTAATAAAATTATAAATGAGAATAGTAATTGATTAAAGAAGAAAAAAGGTATTAATTGAGGCATGATTAAAATTATATTATATAAGGCTCTTAAATATTTAAAAGAACTATCTCTGCTTAATTAAGCTGTTATAGTTAAAACTATTTTTATAAATGAGATATTGAGGGTATCTTAATAATCACAGCTGTGACATTAAGAAATTGTTATTTTTTTATTAGGAATTATTGTTATTGAGAAGATGTTAACTAAATAAGTAATAACCCTGCTTTTATATTAATGAATTTAATATTTTATTTTTTTAATTTATAATTATATTATATTATATTATATTTTATTAATTTAGATATTATTATATATTTAATTATTCTATCTACTTTCAAATAATTAAAATTTTAATTAAAAATAGTATATTTTTAATATGGTTTTATAAATATTTATAATTTGCTGCTGCTCCATTGTATAAAAACATTTAATATCTAATTGTTTTTATATTCTCTTTTGGACTCGAACCAAAATTAACACTTTAGAAGAATGCAGTTCTAACCTATTGAACTAAGAGAATTTAAATTACATTTAGATAAATAAAGGTTAATAAATACAAAATCTATTTATTTAAAATTATTATACTTTATAGTACTAAAATTAAAAAATACTAATTGTATTAACTAAAATTTTATAATAATAGAGTTAAGAAGGAATTGAACCCTAAAAATGAGACTTTGCAGGTCTACTACAGAACCATCTGTAAACTTAACCCTCTAATAGAATGTTAAATTAAATTAATTAATAGTTATAATTTAACTTATACTTTTAATATAAATGTAAAATTAAAATAATTAAATATTGTTTATTTATATTAGTAAATATATTAATTAAAAAAAGTTACTTATTAAAAGTAGTTAATATTAACAAATAAATAAATATAAAAAGTAAAGCCCATAATTTAATGGTAAAATAATTTAAAAATTTGTAGAAGTTCAAATCTTCTTGGGTTTAAATAATATAATATAAAAAAAAATTATAGTTATAGTGTAAATAATTTTAATTAATGTAAATAAATTTAATTCTTTAATTAGTATACTTTTTATTTTTTCCTTTTTATTTAATACTTTATAAAATAATATTTTTTTCTAATATTAAATTTATTTATAATCATAATAAAACTTTAATCTTAATTTTAATATTGTTTTAATAAGGCAATATAATAAAGGTTTAATAATTTATTAATAATAAATTATTAAACCTTTTATTTAATCTTTTTAATTCTTAATTGAATAATAACTTGATTTAATATCTTGGCTGTATATTAAATCTTTAATTACAGTGATTTCATTAATATGTTGTATTTATATTAAAACAAAAATATTAGCTGCTGCTCCGCCCGCTAATATTTAAAATATAAATTATCTAATGAGAAATAAATATAAAACAAAATAAAAAATGATGAATACTAATTTAATGGTAACAATTATACAATTATTACTTAATTTAATAGATGTTTTATGTGTTATTCTTCCAGTTTTACTAGGAGTAGCTTTTATGACAATTATTGAACGAAAACAATTAGCAGCTCATCAGCGAAGAGTGGGTCCAAACACTGTAGGATATTACGGTGTTCTTCAACCATTTGCTGATGCGTTGAAGTTAATTCTTAAGGAAACAGTAATTCCTTCTCAATCTAATAAAGTATTATTTTATTTAGCTCCTATATCTACATTAGTATTTAGTCTATTAGGTTGGGGAATAATACCTTTCGGACAAGGATTAGCTCTTTCTGATTTTTCTTTAGGAATTTTATACACATTAGCATTATCTTCTTTAGGAGTATATGGTGTATTATTAGCAGGTTGGTCAGCAAATTCTAAATATGCTTTTTTAGGATCTCTTAGATCAACAGCAGCTATGATTTCATATGAATTAATTTTAAGTTCAGCTATATTAATAATTATATTATTAACAGGATCATTAAATTTTTCTACAATAATAGAAAATCAACAAACTGTTTGGTTTATTGTTCCATTATTACCTGTTTTTATATTTTATTTTATAGCAATTCTAGCTGAAACTAGTCGAACTCCTTTCGATCTACAAGAGGCTGAATCTGAATTAGTAGCAGGTTTTTTTACTGAACATAGTTCAGTACCATTCGTATTTTTTTTTCTTGGAGAATATTCATCAATAGTATTATTCAGTTGTATAACTTCTATATTATTTTTAGGTGGTTATAATCTACCAGAATTATTTATAAATGAATCTGCAATAAGTTTACAATCTATTATATTAGGATTAAAAACTTGTATCTTTTGTTTTTTCTTTGTATGGTTCAGAGCGACTTTACCAAGACTTAGATATGATCAACTTATAGAACTTTGTTGGTTAAATCTTTTACCTGTTGCAGTAGCTTTTATAATTTTAGTACCTAGTATATTAATGGCTTTCGATATTGCCCCTTTTTAATTCTTTATTTTTTATGACAAATAATTTAGTAATATTGACTAAAAATTTAAATTCTTTTTTAAATTTCTGTTTATTATTCTTTAAACAAAAATTAAATAATATAATATAGAAATTTTTAAATTATTTCAAAGAAGTAGACAATCATTTTTTTAACAACAGTTTGTTTTTTTTTTTTTTTTTTTTTTTTTTTTATTTTTTGTAAATATTTTTTTTATTTTATTTTATTAAATAAATATAATAAATACATAAATGAAAAATACCCTAGACTGAAAAATTTTCTTTTATAAAAAAAGTATTTTTATTTTTTTAAATAATAGAATGGTTAATGTGTGCATTTATATTATATATTATTATGTTTAATATTTAGTAGTTTAATAATTATTGGTGTTCCAATAATTAAATAATAAAAAATTGCTCCGCCTAAAAAGTGTATAAATTATAATAAACTAAAATAGTCTATTATTAAACTCCCTTTAAATATCCATATGAATTAAAAAAACCAATCATTTTTAATTATATTTTTTAATTTTATTCTATAACCCCTATCAGTTCTTTCTTTTTACTAAATCTATCTTTTTCTATTTTTTTTTTTAATTGCATATATACAATTGCTACACAAACAAAAGCCACTATAAAATATTTTTATTTAACTTAAACCTTTATATAAAACTAAAACATTAAAAGTAGTTAAGTTTAACAAATAAATAAATATAAAAAGTAAAGCCCATAATTTAATGGTAGAATAATTTCTTGATGAGGAATCTGTAGAAGTTCAAATCTTCTTGGGCTTAAATAATATAATTAAAAAAATTATAGTTATAGTGTAAATAATTTTAATTCTTTAATTTTACTGTTTAATTTAAATATTTTTTTTAGCAGTAATTTTTTTTTTTAATATTATAGAATTATTTGCTGCTGTTCAATTATAAGTTAATACTAATATTAATACTACTACTACTAATAATAAAAATTTAAATAAATTATTACTTTAATCCTAATTTAATTATATTTAATATAATAATACTTTAAAACTTTATTTATAATTTGATATCTTATCAAGGTCTTTATAATTAAAAGACAAATTTTAAAATTATTCTATGTTATTTTTTTAATTTTATATTTTAAAAGTTTAATTAAAATCTTAGAGTTTATAATTTATAAAAAAAAAAAATAAAAATATAAATTCTTTAATAAATTATTTTAATAATTAACAATCACATTAAAAAAAAAATAACATATTAAAAACTTAAAATATTAAAAAGTAACTAAAAAAAATAAATGAGAATATTAAAAACCCATGTTTTACTTAGATTGCTTAATTCTTATGTAGTAGATTCTCCTCAACCTGCTAATATCACTTATTTATGGAATTTTGGTTCTTTATTAGCTGTTTGTTTAGGTATACAAATATTAACAGGAGCATTCTTAGCAATGCATTATACACCTAGTGTTGATTTTGCTTTTAATTCTGTAGAACATGAAAAATCTCTATTGTGTTCTTTAAACTTCGCTATATGCTGGAACATCCTTAGAGCTTTTGGTACTTGATGTTATTCACATTAAGTGACAATCCAAAAGATTGGACAATCAGCAGGAAACCAAATTGTATATCCAATGCAAAAGTAGGATCCTCAGAGACTACACGCGAAGATCTCTTTATCTGTATAAAATTATAGTATAATTGAGATATGATATAGTCCGATCAACCATGAAAATGGTTGTTAACATGCTGAGTTAAATGAGTATAACAGCACTTGTTTATGGTTTATTTAATAGAAGCGAACCATCGCCAATGAAAAGAGAACAATTTTCAAGATGGCTAACAGGATTTATTGAGGGGGAAGGTAACTTCCAAGTCTATTTAGACAGAAGTTATTTAAGAGTAATGTTTAGAATTCGATTGCATATTGATGACATAGTTGTATTACAAAAAATACGAGATTTTTTAGGTGTAGGTAGAGTGGTCATTGAAGGTAGTAGTTGTCTATTTATTATTAGTGATGTGAAAAGTCTATTAACCGTTCTTTTCCCCTTGCTAAATAAATATCAATTATATGCTTCGCAACACAACTAAATGGTTAGATTACATTGACTTTAAATCTGTAGTATTATTCCTTTCCGAATCAGGTACTACACGATTATCTTTACCACAGTTAGAATGGATAAGAGGTATTATGTCTCAAATGAATTTGGGTCGAACACAGTATAATTACAATTTTATTCTAAAAATCATTGTAAATCCTTTTTGGTTATTAGGTTTTATTGAAGCTGAAGGAACATTTGGATTTAAAAACTTAAGTCTATATTTTCAATTGGGACAACATAGTAGAAACTCAATGGTATTGGATGCTATAGCTAGCTATCTACAATCACTTCCTAAAGGTTTCACATTTAGTTCTAAAACTGCAGCTCCAACTGTAATTAATAATTTAAATAATCGTACGTCTGTGTCAGTAATATCTATTGTTAATATTGATGCATTATACAATTACTTAATGTTCTTCTTATTAGATATACCATTTCAAACTCGCAAATCCGAAGATTTATTTTTTTGGTCTATTGCACTTCACTTAAACAAATTAGGGTACTTCTATCTTCAAGAAGGTCGTGTCTTAGTTTACAAAATTTCCCGATATGTAAATAAAGGGCGATACAGTACAAACCCTGACCTTGTTGTAGGTCCTAGCTTATCTGAAATTAATCAAGTCTTAGATATAAAACTACCTGTTACACTTCAACCTAATATGTTACATGTGGATCTAGCAAAAGCTTTTGCACATGTATTTAAACAAAGATTTATATGGGTGTATGACAATGGAGTATTATTAAGTGAAGAACCTTTCAATTCTTTTGCATCAGCCATGGAAGCTATTGGCTATTCAAAAACTAGTGTAGCTGCTAGACGAAGTATTGACACAGGAAAAATTGCTCCGCCTATCGGAGGATGTTATACTTTTTACTCAAAACCACTATAATTTTACTTATTTTATCATGCTTGCCTTTGTAGGATAACCTTACAATGTATTGTAATATAAAATAAGGCTGATTTAAGTGGACATGTTTATAACATAAATGATTATGAGAGATGTAAATAATGGATGGTTGATTCGTTATATCCATGCTAATGTGGCTTCGTTTTTTTTCATATTTGTATATGCACATATTGGAAGAGGATTATATTATAGTTCATATAAGACACCTAGAGTTTTAGTTTGGTCTATTGGAGTTATAATTCTTATACTTATGATTGGAACAGCTTTCTTGGGTTATGTTCTTCCTTACGGTCAAATGAGTTTGTGGGGTGAAAATAAGCCTTTAATTTTACTAATAGAAAGTTGTCAATTTTTAGGTATAAGTAATAAAACAAATTCTAAAATATTGGAAATTTTTATAGGTGTTTTAGATGGTGATGGTTATATCGAAATAGGTCCGCAAAAACAATTTAATAGTAAATCTACAATTAGAAGTAGAATTGTATTAAGATTAGAAAAAAAAGATAAAGAAATATTAAATTTATTTTCAAATAGTCTAAAGATAGGTAAAATAGATGAATTAAAAATTGTAAATCAATACAGATTAATTATATTTAAAACAGACATATTTAATATTATTTATCCTTTGTTAAAAAATAATAATTTTGAATTTCTAAATTATAATAGAAGAAGACAATTCTTTTTATTAAAATATATAATTGAGAATAAAATTAAATATTGGGAAGATGTGGATTTAAATAAAATAGATAATTTATTTGTAGAATTTAATAAAAAACAAAAACTTGGGTTTGTTGATATAATTAATTTATCGTATTTTAATAATTGGTTAGTAGGATTTACTATAGCTGAAGGTAGTTTTCATATTAAGAGTAAAGGTACTGCTCATTTTTCAATAGTACAATCTGGTATAGAAAATTATCAAATTATTAAAGCTATTCACTATTTTATTAAAGGTCCTGAATCATTAAATCACCAAATTAAACCTGAAAATTCTAAAGTTTATAGAATATCTTTTTCATCTAAAAAAGATTTAAATTTTATTATAAAATTTTTTGATCATAATTTATTAGGATTAAAAAAATTACAATTTGATAATTGGAAATCTTATATAATTAGTAAAATTAATGATAGCGCCCCAAATGTTATATTACATAAAGTATCTAATAATAATAATGATTCCAGGCTTAAATAAAAATTATTTATGTTTAATATATGGTTTATTACTAGGTAATAGTTTTATTATTAATAATAATTATGAAATTAAATTAATAATAGAAATAGAAGGTAAACACTTGTCTTATATGAAACATATACAACAAAAAATATCAAATTTAGGTTACTGTGAAGAAAAAATGCCTTTAATTAAAACAAAAATAGTTAGAAAAGGTAATTTAAATAAAATAATGCTATTACACACATATAATAATAATTATTATTTAGAATTATATAATAAATGGTATTTAGATAAATATAATAAAAATATACCTAATGATATTTTTAAAATTTTTAATGAAGAATCTCTAGCTTATTGGTTAATGACAGAAGGTAAAATTAGTAAAAATAAATTATTTGTAAATATGAAAAAATTTAATGATAAAGACATTAAATTTTTTATATTTTTTTTAGAAAATAAATTTAATTTACATCAAATATACTTAAATAATTATTGGTTAGAGTTTAATTCAAAGAATATTAAAAAAATTTACAATATTACTAAACCATATATTTTACCTTCTATGAAATTTAAATTTTTAAGTATTGGGCATTAGAAATATATTAATTATTAGATATTATTTTAGTTAATATAATATAGTCTTATTTATTATTATAATATGTAATACCTAAATAAAAATATTTTTTTTAATAAGGCGACATAATTGAAAACAGGTCAAAAATATTTATTTGTTATATATATAGACCGTAGGTAGTTTAGGATATCTCGACAGAGTGGTCCAATTATGGGTATCTGAAATGATGCTTAATGTGCACTCGAAATTTTTATTTTAATTAAAAAAAAAAAATTTTTTTTAATTAAACACAAGGCTTAGAAACTTACTTCTAGTTGTAATTAAATTATAATTTAATTACTTTAGAATAGTAAAGCACAGGGTATATTTGTAATAACAAATAATTTATTTCTAGCTAAATAAATTTCTTATTCTTTATTCAGAAAAATCTTAATACTTATTTTTAAATATGAGTTGAGCAAAGAAAAAGGATAAAAATATACAAATATATTATAAATTTTGGCTACTGTAATTACAAATCTTTTATCAGCAATTCCTATATTTGGACAAGATATTGTAGAGTTAAATAATTTCACAGAATATTTTATTATGGCAGCATTAATTCCAGTTTTACCTACTATAGGAATAGTTAGTATTCATGCATTAAAAAAAGGAAATAAAATAAGATTAGACAAAAGAGAATATTTATCAATTCCTTATCAATTTATAGCTTTTTTAGTTGGTTTAATAGATGGGGATGGATATATATTAGTTACTAGAACTACTAAAGGATTTATAACTATTAAATTGGTAATTACAATACATTTAGAAGATATTTCTACTTTAGAGTATATTCATTCTGTATTAAAATTAGGTAAAATTTCAATTAACCGAGATCATAAAAGTCCAAATTGTAGTTTAAAAATAAATAGAACAGATTTACAAGAAGTTCTTTTTCCATTATTATTACATCACGGTATATTCTTTTTAACTGATAATCGTAGAGCTCAATTCGATTTAGCTATGTTTATTCTTAAAAATGAAAAAAAAGTTTATGATCAATTACCTAATATAACAGAAATTCCTACATTTTTTAATTTACCTAAAAAAGCATCAGATTATATCAAATTACCTTTCTTTAATAATTGAATTGTAGGATTTACACAATCTGAAGGTTCTTTCTTTGTAAAAATAAATAATGATGGATGCTTTCAATTAAAACAAAAAATACATGTTTTGTTATTTGAAGCATTTAAATTGGTATTTGAGACTAACCGAAAAATTGTGATAGAAAATGGTATGTATAATCAATTTTCTGTCAGCTCTAAAATAGATATACAAAAAGTAATTAATTTTTTCTCCTTTTCAGGATTCCATCCTTTAATTGGTTTGAAAGGTATCCAATACTTAAATTGGTTAACAATTCTACGTAATAGTTCTCGTTACAGTAATCTTAATTTTCCTCAATAAATATAAATTCTAACTCTTATTTTCTGAATGTTTTAGCTTTAGAAAAGGTTTAAAAATAACATAAAGTACCTATGGTCATAGGTTGGCTAAATTATATTATAATAAAATATTTATGTGATATTAGGCTCCTTAAAACAGTAATGTTTTAGAGGCAAACGGGGAAAATTGCAAGAACATCTTAATTAAATTAACCACCGTAATTAAGACAATTTGCAGCGAAGCTTGATTCGGTATCATGTAACATTTGCCCTTATAAAATAAAAAGATGAATAAGAAAAGAAGTTACATAAAGGATCAAGAACGTTCAACGACTAATGAGTGAGTAATACCAACAATAAGCTCAACACGATAACCCCGCAGCCAATTTATTAATATAATTTGGTTGAATACATAGTCTAAGCATTGTCGTAAGACAATGAAGATATAATTAAAAATTATGTCATTAATAATCTGTAATTTGGGGTGGATTTTCTGTGTCAAATGCTACACTTAATAGATTTTTCTCTTTACATTATCTATTACCATTTTTATTAGCTGCATTAGCTGTAGCACATTTAATAGCTCAAATGTAGGGCCTTTATATTAGTAATAATATAATTAGAATCAAGCTATATGCTGGAAACTCCTAAAGCTTTAAGTACTTAATATGTAAATAAATGTTAGTAAAAATCTTAAAGATAGTTTAGTAATAGAAGCTAAATATAATGGACAATCAGCAGGAAACCAAATTATATTACATAAGAGTAAGATCCTCAGAGACTACACGCTTGACACCCTACAAAAAGGGTGATGATATAGTCCAATCTATACTGAAAGGTATAGAAATTATTGAAAAATTCTATGTTATATTTAACTAATTCTTTTCATTCTAGCATAAGCAATTTTGTAAAAAGAATCAGTAATGCAGAAAGACTTAAATTCAAATTGAATTCTTATTTAAAACAAATTTTAATAGGAAATATCCTTGGAGATATTCATATGAGGAGATTTTCTGAAAAAGCTAATGTAAGAATAATTTTTAGACAAGGTTATAAAAATGCTACCTATCTATTTCATTTATTTAGTTTATTTCAAGAATTTGTAATAACTCCACCATCAATTTCAGTTGTTTCTAATAAAAAAAAAAAAAAAAAAAAAAATAAAATAT
>Ga0193720_1000066_pt1 | contig 12175 bp, 10 predicted proteins | sample U2s1metaG_FD_143049 | JGI IMG/M metagenome (GOLD analysis project Ga0193720, IMG submission 143049) | Soil microbial communities from a riparian zone of the East river system, Colorado, United States - U2s1 | ecosystem: Environmental > Terrestrial > Soil > Riparian zone | place: USA: East River...
CCTTGCTACGCTGCTATTTAGCATCGGCCCTGCGCTAAAAGCGACGCGTGCCGATCTGGTTAATGATTTGAAACAACAGGTCGGCGAACCTGCTCGAATCGGACGTTTCAATCGTTTGTTTGCTCCTCGTCATATCTCGTTGATGGCACAAATCGCGCTCTCCCTCATGTTGCTATTCGCCGCTGGATTATTTTTCCGTGGCGCGCTGAAAGCCGCTGGCTTGAATCCTGGTTTTGTCGCCGCCGGCGATCTAATCACCGAAATAGACTTCACTTTGGTGAAGAAAAAACCGGCGGAGGCGCGACGTGAGATCTTTAACATTGTTCAACGTACACGCGAACTGCCCGGAGTTACTGCGGTCGGCGTCGCAACAATGTTGCCTTATTACAATTTCACCAGCACGCGCCGGATCATGTCAACGCGGACAACACTGTCTAACGATCCGAAAGCCCCCGATCCCGGTGCAACTGCGCTCTATACCGCGAGCACGCCGGGATATTTCGACGCGATCGGCGTGAAGTTGTTGCGTGGCCGCGATTTCACGCAGGCCGAATGCGAGGACAAAGACGGACGGCGCGTCGCCATCATCGACGAAGAGATGGCGAAGAAGCTTTTTCCAAATGAGGATGCGGTCGGCCGGCATGTTCGGTACACCATTCCACCGAAGGATGGATCGCCTAACGACATGGAAGTCATCGGAGTTGTCGGGACACATCGCCATGATGTTCAAAACGACACACCACTTACGCGATTGTTTGTTCCATTCGCGCAAGGCTACGCCGGCGATGTGTTCCTACACGTTCGATTCAACACCATGGATCGACAAGCGGTAGCCGGAATGACCCCGAGCATGCGCTCCACTTTGCACGAAATCGATCCGGACCTGCCGCTGCTGAGCATTGCACCATGGATTGATGTGATGGAAAGGAGCGTTGGCCTTTGGATCGTTAAATTGGGTGCAATCCTCTTCGGCATCTTCGGCGCAGTCGCGCTTCTTCTTGCTGTGGTAGGCGTCTACGGCGTGAAAGCGTACGCAGTTGCATGTCGCACCCATGAGATCGGCATTCGCATGGCGCTCGGCGCACATCGTAAGGACGTTTTCGCGCTCATCATGCGCCAAGGCGCGATCCAGACGGGGCTTGCCGTCAGTCTCGGACTTCTGCTTTCGTTAGGTGCAGGACGCGTGCTTTCACAAATTTTGTATCAAGTAAGTCCGAGCGACCCATTCGCGCTGATCACTTCGAGTTTGCTGCTAGCTCTGGCTACGCTGCTCGCCTGTTTTCTTCCGGCGCGTCGCGCCATGCACGTAAACCCAATTACCGCATTACGCACGGAATAAGAGACGGACAGATTGAGCACATATCGCCACAACAAGGGCTCGGTCATTTTGACATTCTCGTCCGCGAAATGGCAACTGATTGCCGCGCAAAGGACTAAGCAGTAGCCGGCGCGTCGTCTCAATCACGTTGCCCGCTTCATCGTACACGCGAATCACAGTACCATGTGACCGAGTGAACTTGGCAGCCTATTCGCGGTCAGCCAGCGCTTTGATTGATGATCGCGAACATTTTGAAAGGCAATCGTCTAGCAATGCGATAACTTCGTGCGTCGGCAACGCACGAGTTTCTCGCCAGAAGCTGATGCTTCGTGGTGCGCTGCTCGGCAAGTCGCCGCTCACCTCGAGATCGTTCGCGAATCTTGCGATCAACGAAATTCTTGAAGCTCTCCGGAATCCGACCACTACCGATTAACGGAAACTTGTCATTCATTTATTTTCCCTCCAAGTAACTCAATAGGAGTTAGGACGGAAGTTTTCCGGTTTCGATGGTCACTCCTATCTAAAGTACAAATGCATCGAATTTACTTCGACGTCCGGATGTGCTTGGGGGCAGTGGGAGCGATGGCGGTTAAAAAGCCATCGGATAACCGAACTCACCACTCTTTTAAATCGCCCATGTGTTTGTGCGTTTAGACCAAATCGCCAGTCGCATCGTAAACGCGAATCACAGCATTCGCTGAGCAGCTGTAGAACTCGGCGGAGGCGATTACGTTGCAGACTGCGTCCGGTGCTCGGTGCATTCTAAAAAATATTGTTTTTCAATCCACCTTCTAAAGTGATAATCTATCCGTTAAACGCGACGTAATTCTTCGCGGCTCTAGGGAATCTTTGAACGGGTATCGATTTGAAAGTAATGGAGAAACGCTGCTCACTTGGCTTTTTTTGTTTCGCGCTTTTCATCGCGTATGATTCGGCCTTCGCTGGTCAAATCGAAGCGGTCACTGAAAAAAACAAGCCCCTGATCAGAAAATCGTCCTCCTCCCGGTCCGCGCGGCGGTATCCGTGGAAGATAAACATTGTGACAACGATCTTCTGGATCGGTGAACAACCAGGAGGACATAATCTCACGCCGAATCGCACAAGTTCCTGGGACAAACAATGGACAAAAAGCTACGGCGGGTTTGATGACCCTAATCCTGCGTGTCGGAAGAATTGCGTCCCGGTGAAATTTACACCGCGGCAGAACCCGTTTTACTGCGCACTTCCTTACAACGACAAAGCACGCGTTGGCCACCACCCCGAAGCGCCTCGCGTTGTGCCGTGGTTTAACGAGGCGTACCAGGGCCCGGCAGTATCCACATGCAAAGATCGATGGATCGCGATCCGCAAAGGCAATCGAATTGCTTATGCGCAGTGGGAAGATGCAGGACCATTTCGAACTGACCATTGGCAGTACGTATTCGGCAACGAACGTCCAAAACCGAGTCTGAATGGTGGCGCAGGTCTCGATGTTTCCCCTGCTGTCCGAGACTATCTCGGCCTGAAACAAACGGATGTCACCGACTGGCGGTTTGTGGACTTTAGCGAAGTGCCGCGCGGGCCGTGGTCAACTCTGGGCGAAAACAATACGTTCGTCATCAACGGTCGCAAAAAAAACGTGAAGGTCGCTGAAGAATTGAAACGAAAGAAAGTGGAAGTAGCTCGATAGTCATCGGATCGTAGGGTGCTCTGCTTTCAGCCCGGCGAACAAACCGAAATTGCCCGCCCGCGCGACCGACAGGAATGAGCCGCTTTAGTGACAGCTGCGTTACTTTTGCGGTCTAGCTCCGGCATCCAAACGGTTGTCGATAGTAGTGACGTGAAAACCGTGGTCTCACTTTTTCACCAATCAACAATAGGAGTTCTTAAAACATGAAAACTACAAAGTCGATGCGCGTTCGTGCTTCTCGTTTCCTCAGTGATCGGTACGCCTATAGGGCACAGCCCAATTACGTATCTGAGCTTGTCGCCTTCGCAATAATTGTGGTTATCGCCATCTGGCCGGTTTTTTTGTTGGCTAATGCTATGGCGACGACGCTGAGATAAGCGCAACCAAGATCATCCCAGGTTGAAAAGTTGAGTGCATTCTCGGAACTAGAACAAGGGAGCGGTTATGAGAATATCGAACTCAATCGCTGAGCTCCGGCAACAGATTCGCCACGACCTGCGCGTCCAACATCCCGAATGGGTTGAGCCAAATGGCGGATGTCCCAAGTGCGATTCCTATGAGTCACGCCTTGCAGAACTACTCGAAAGTTTCACGCGAACGGGATCCAACGAGTCTGTCGCTGTTGTTCATCGCCACATCGAACAGGCATCAAACTGAATCGACACGCAGGTGCCGGATTAACCAAATCTGCGCCGCAAGTGGTGAACTCTATTGTTCTCGTTTCTCCAGCGCCTTAAAGCGCAGTGCGCTTGGTTGGTGGGCAGAATAAATGCGAACATTTGCGCGCGGCACTACTCCTTGCTTGGAAGAGAATCGAGACTCTCAATAAAGTTGCGCCTATGTCCCGGCAACTACGCGACGGTACAGCGCTTCGTATCGAGGGACAATGCGATCTGCTGAGAACCTTTCGAGCGCGCGATTGCGACTTCGTTTGCCTAGTTCTCGCGCTAAGTCCGGAGACTCGGCCAACGCATCTAACGCAGCAGCAGCAGCGCTTAGATCACCGAAAGGATACAGTGGACAAGAGTCTCCTACGACTTCGGGAATGCCACCGACGTCGAAGGCGACCACCGGTTTACCATAAAATGCCGTCTCAAGAATGCTGAGACCAAAGCTTTCGTATTCAGATGTGTAAAGTCCTGCATCCGCAGCCTCCAAATACTCGTCCACGACAGCCATGTTTTGGCGAACAATGACACGATCGTGAAGTCCCAATTCATCGAGCAGTGGTTCGTATAAATTAAAAGGGGCGCCTGCTAAAATTAACAATCGAAGGCGTGATCGGTTCTTCGCCATGGCAATCGTGCGCAATAGAAGGTCTACGCGTTTGACCGGTCGCAAATTTGACATGTGCAGCACAAGAAGTTCGTCGGTTACGCCGAGATCGCGTCGAACTTCCTCGCGGTTTCTCTTCGGCTTATTTGGAGTGAAAAAATTCGGAATCACTTCAATCGGTCGTTTCAAACGAAAGATTTCTTGCGTTTGATTCCGAAGACTTTCCGAAACTGCCGTCAGCGCATCGGAATGCACGAACGCGTGCTCGATGGCGGTCCGGTAATCGGGATCTTGCCCCAGCAGAGTGGTATCACTTCCATGCAAAGTCGTGACGATGCGCGGAGCTGACCGTCCTACCATCTGCGAGGCTAAACACGCGGCCAGTGCGTGTGGCACCGCGTAATGAACATGAAAAAGATCGAGTTGCTGGGAACGCGCCACTTCCGCCATTTTCACTGCGAGCGGCAGAGTGTAGTCGGGACACGGAAACAAAGCGTTGTCCGCAAATTCGACTCGATGGAAATGGAGGCCCTCCTGCGGCAGGTCTAGCCGAACGGGTTGAGCATAACTGAAGAAGTAAACTTCATGACCGCGCCGAGCCAGTTCTGACCCGAGGGCGGTCGCCAGAATTCCACTCCCGCCAATCAACGGAAAACATGCAATCCCAATTTTGAGCGGCGCCGATTCCATCATGCGTCCGTATAGGCTTTGCCGGAATCGAAAATTTCGACGCGCTCGATGAATTTCACCGTGGGATGATCGGCCTTATTGATGTAGTGCTGCTCGCTGGCACCGGCGACGTAATGCGTGCATCGAATCACTGATTGCATCCAACAGAAACGTGTATCACGGGTTGGGCTGATTTGCTTGGGACCGAATTCTCCTCCTGGAATCTCCAGAAACCGATCGCCTCCTTTGTGTAACAACAATTTCCCGTCACGATAACGTGCGCGAACGATCTCGCCTTCATAGCACTCATCGACGAAGTAGTCCGGTACCGCCACAGCACGTGCTCTGAATTCGGGTGCACTGGATCGCTCTACCCGCACACCTTCCAGCAACCCCATCCGGGTGTACATCTCGAGACAGAAATCGGCGACATTTGAACATTTGGTCCCCTTGAAGTGTGCAACCAGAGAATGCCGAACATAACTCGGAAGTTGGCGCGCGGTTTTCTCCTGCCAGTCCGGAAGGACACGTTTGGCGTAGAGCGGCGAAAACTGCTTTTGAATCCGATTCTCGAATTGAAAGTTTAGCGCCACTTCATGACTGCTGTGTTGGTCTCGCAGAATGGTAATCGTCTCGCGCGGGTCATGATCACTATCGTGAAAGAAAAAGACGATTTCTCCGCCAATTTCCTTCTCGAGACGCCGGGCCGTCAGAATCTTAGCGACTAAAAACCGCTTGGGAAAAAATCCGCACGGCTGCTGGCCGAAACAAATAATCGGATGATCCATCGCTCAGAACGGAGCCTCATGCTCCAGCGCGCGTCTTCGTGCCGCGAAAAATATTTTGCTGCAGGACGAGCGCCAGGATCAACACCGCCGCGCATCCAATAAAGTTATACCAGAGGTACCCGATGTTCGTCGTAGCGAACAGGACGAAGACAAGCGTTTGCGCAAGAAGCGCCGCGAAAAACACGGCCGATCCGGTAACTCCACGAATAAAGAAAGCCGCCAGAAAGAGACCGAGGATGCTGCCATAGAATATCGAGCCCAGAATGTTGCCTGCTTCGATCAGATTTTCGACCAAACTGGCAAACGAAGCGACCGCAATAGCAATAAAACCCCATGCAGCCGTCAGCGCTTTGGCCGCTACAACATAATGATGATCGCTCGCGTTTGGCCGAATCAAGGGGCGATAGAAGTCGATCGCCGTGGTCGAACCGAGAGCATTCAGAGTTGCTGCTGTCGCCGACATGGTCGCGCACAAGATCACTGCGATAAGCAATCCGACAACCCCATGCGGCATTTGTTGAAGAATAAAAGTAATGAATACGTAATCAGATTCTTTGCTTTTCGGGTCCGCGCCCGCTTGCTCGAGAACTGCCTTGGTTCGATCGCGCACCTCGTGCGCCTGCGCGTCGAGTTCGCGCAATCTGGTCGTAACCACATCACGCTCGTTTGATGAACCATTTGACGACGGATTGGAAAGCGCGCGAATGGCAGCGCGCTTTTGTGCAAAGACGTCATCGAATTGTTTTTGTAACGCGGTTAACTGTGGCCCATAGCCACGCTCCACCGCACGTTCGTAGGCCGGCCGATTGAAATAAACCGGCGGCTTCTCGAATTGATAAAACATAAACACAAGCGCGCCGAGCAGCAGAATGAAAAACTGCATCGGCACCTTCACAATGGCGTTGAAGAGCAATCCCAAACGACTCTCCTTCAGCGAACCTCCCGCGAGATAACGTTGCACTTGCGATTGATCCGCTCCGAAATAGGAAAGCGCGAGAAAGAAGCCGCCAATCAGGCCCGACCAGAAAGTGTAGCGTTTGTGGGGGTCAAACGAGAAATCGACCGCCTCCAATTTGCCCATCTTGCCGGCCACGGACAGAGCATGACCGAACGACACATCGGGGGATAAACGGTAAACCGCGACCGCGAACGCAATCGCCATGCCGATCAAGATCACAATCATCTGATAGCGCTGCGTGATACTGACAATCTTGGTCCCGCCCGCGACCGTGTAGATTATTACCAGACCACCAGCAAGCCAGATGGTCAGATTCAAGCGCCACCCGAGCAAGGCAGACAGAACAATTGCAGGCGCATAGATTGTGATCCCGGCCGCTAGTCCTCTTTGCACGAGAAACAAAAATGCGCCGAGCAGTTGCGTCTTGCGATCAAATCGTTGGCCCAGGTACTGATAGGCTGTGTAAACTTTTAGCCGCTGATAGATCGGAACGAAAACCGCGCACACGACAATGAGTGCCAGTGGTTGCCCAAAATAATTTTGGATAAATCCGATCCCACTCTCGTAGGCCTGGCCAGGCATGGAAAGAAACGTGATCGGTCCTGCCTGCGTCGCGAGCACGGACAGCCCGATCGTTGCCCAGCGAATGCTTGAGTCCCCCTTGAGATATTGGCCGAGAGAAGCATCCCAGCGGGTTCGCCAAAGACCATATAGCGGGATCGCCAGAATCGTGGCGACGAGAACGAAATAATCCAGCCGGTTCACGATAACCGGACGGTAAAGAGATAGAGTAGCGCAACCTCCACGACAAATAGGCTAAGCGCCAAGCCATATGCTTTGCGCCAGGAACGCGCGTCTGGCTGTTTATCGCGCATGCTCATTTTCCGAGCGACACCATATTGGCAAATAAGCGGTATGCCCCCGGAACGCCGGCCGGTAATTGTCGAAACCAAGAATAACTCGTGTAGATAAAGAAACCTTTGCCTGACCTGGCGATGAGCAAGCCGCCATCGAGCGGCTTTTCTTTCGGATCGTTGCACGACAGAATCGGCGTCCAGGCGGCATCCCACTTGTTAGGAAAATAGAGGCCACGTTCCTGCACCCAACCGTCGAAATCCTTCAACGTAATTTTATTGGGAGTAGTCATAAGCGGATGGTTGTTCGCCAGAATGCGTACTTCGGCATTTTCGTCCGTAACGCGATCCCGCGAAATTTCCAATGGATACGGCGCGATTTCCTGGGTTTTGAGATCGGCTGTGGTGTTGTACTGGGCGATTGCCACTCCCCCATTCTTTACGTACGCAAATAGCTCCGGCAGCCAGGTGGATATTCGATCATCTGTGTTGTAAGCGCGGATTCCGAGCACTACGGCAGAGAACTGCGCCAGGTTTTTAGCGGTGATATCAGCATCACTTAACATCTTCACCGTGTAACCGATCTGTTGCAGGCTCTCCGGAACATCGTCACCGGCGCCTGGAATGTAACCAATGCGCTCTCCCTTTTTCCGGATGTCCGCACGAACCACTGTGACCTCCGCCCTTGGCATCAGGATGTGAACGCCAATGTGCGGATAAGAAATGCGGACGTGTCCGAATGAATATTCACGACCTTCGATGGAAGCGATAGCCCGCAAGGTTCCTTCGCTATCTTGCTCAGGCGGTTTGACCGTGAAAGCCGCAACCGTCTCTGCATTGGCTCCCTTTAGGTCGATCTGCACAGCGGCGGGATCGACGTGCCAGCCATCGGGCGGAGTCAATTTTAATTGTCCCTTAACCGGTCCGGTTGACGCAATCACACGCACTGAAACGGACTTCGGTTGATTGGTGGCGAACATCAGCACGGGGTTGGCAAAGTCTGTGAAAACCGGTGGCGCAATAACCAAAGACTGCCGCAATTCGCCGGCCACCGGATCCACCGTGCGATATCTCGTATCGACAACGTAACGAAGTTCCTGCCCGCTAACTTGCAGCGTTATTTCCACCGGAAGATGAGGTGGGTTTTCCGGCAGGCCGATAAGTTTCTGATCATCGACCGCAAACGTGCCGAGGGTTCCCGGCTGGCGAAGCCAGTAGGGCTGAGAATAAGGCGTGTTCTCCGGAATCTTGCACGATAGATCTTTCGCGACGAGCTCGTTAGGCGGAAGCGCTGCGTCGATCCGCGTTGCGTCGCCCGAGAGAGGAAATCGTACTTCCTGCAGTGTGACTGGAATGTTGGAACGATTAATTGCTTCGAGTTTAATAGCGGCGGTCTGCCCCGGCGTGATCGTCGCGTTGGTCGTCGAGGCTTCGACATGCAAGCCGAGACACGCGGCGATGATCTGATCCAGCTCCGCTTTTTTCTCTGGGACCCAATCGCCATCCTTAAGTTCGCTTAACGCTTGCCGGAGCTCCAATAGCTCAGCTACCGATGCGGCCGGATCGGCTGGATGGAAGTCAGAAATGATCTGACGAATCTTTGTGGCGACCGGTTCCGAATTCGCGACACGCGACCAGTTCGTATCAACGCCGTCGAAAAACGCGCTCGTCATGGGCTCGCCTTCTAATAGTTTGAAATATTCTTTGCGCGCACCGCGCAGCGGTGGCCTGCCCACGCCCTGGCTTTTGTGCATGCTCACACTGGCCGCCGCGATTTCCGTGTAGGCCTTGCCAAGCAGCGGATTGTAACCGCCAGCCTCGAGGATTGTGAGCCCGGTTGGATCGAACGGCAGGTTGCGGTTTGTGAAGAAAAATGACGATGTGTTCCAAACAAGTCGAGTCGGACGCCACGGTTTTACGAAAGCAAGTTGCTCGGGAAACCGACTCGGGTCGCTGGCGGCCGCGAATGCCTCTTGTGCCAGAATAGCCGAAGCAGTGTGATGTCCGTGAGTCAGGTGGTCCTCCGGACTAAAACGAGTCACCACCACGTCCGGCCGAAACTTTCGAATCACCCAAACCACGTCGGAAAGAATCTTCTCGTGATCCCAGATTTGCAGAGTCTCCTCGGCCGTCTTTGAAAATCCGAAATCGACCGCCCGTGAAAAGAATTGCTGGGCATGGTCAAGTCTGCGGGCAGCGAGCAATTCCTCCGTCCGAATAACGCCGAGACGCTCGCGCAGTTCCGGACCGATTAGATTCTGACCACCATCTCCGCGCGTAATCGAAAGATAAGCCGTCTCGTAAAGCGAGCCGTTTGCCCAGAACGCCATCAGGTTTGTATTTTCATCGTCGGGATGCGCCGCGATGTAGAGCACTCGACCGAGCACATTAAGTTTCTGCAGTGCGAGTTGAATCTCGCCACCACTCATCGCTTCGGGAAATAGCGGCGGCGCATCAGCGACGCTTGCCGGGCGAGATGCCATCGCGACGGCAACAGCGACGGCTGTTAGCCAACTCCGCGAAATCCGCCGACGCATGCCATGCAACATCAGGCTCCCGACTGTGAACGTCGCTGTAAGCACCTTCGTTCCACGTCTGAGGATCGGGTGAGTCGGTGCGCCGCTATTTATTGATATCCTGCTTCGACTGCAGTCGATCGATCAGCGCTTTGATGCTTTGCTTCTGCGCATCGGTAGGAGCTGCACTTTGTGCCTGCGTCGCCTCCGTCGCGGCGCCAGCAAAGTCGCCAGCCGCGGATTTGATGCGGGCCTGTGCCAAATATCCGTAAACAGTTTGCGGAAACCGCTTGGCGACTTGTTGGAAAATCTCCATCGCTTCAGTGCCCTGCTTCTGACTCTGTAAGCGTCGACCATACGAATAGAGTTGTGGTGCGGTCGCAATTTCGACGGCATGATTCCAAGTGGTTTTGGCCCCATCCGCGCGATTCAGAGCTTTGAGAATATCCGCTTTGGTGCTGAGATTATCGAACCTTTCCTCATTCTGAATGGAGGCATCGGCCCATTGCAACGCCTCATCGAGATTGATCTTTCTGGTCAAACAAAATTGAGCCCCTTCGTCCAGAGCCTGCCAGGTAAATTGGCCGCGTCCCTTTAGTTGCTCCCGGATGTTCTGCAGCGTCTGCTCCGAGTCCTTAATCGAGACGGTGAAGGGAACACCCAACTTCTCCCACTTCAAGGTCACGGCCGTCGATTCCGGCTTCAAATCTTCAAACTCGAATTCCAGCGCCTCTTTCATTTCAGCGAGAGGGCGCGGTTTCACATTTACGCGTAGAGCATCTTCCTCCTGCTTGTAACTGTAGCTCCCCCACGCCGTGTTGGTCTTTGAAAAAATCACCGTCCACGAATCCGGGTTCGGGATCATGTGCAGTCCATAAATTCCTTTGGCCAGCGGTTGCCCCTCCACCGAAACGGGATCGCTGAATTCGATCGTTGTGTTTTCATTCGCGCCCGCACGCCAAACTTTTCCGTAAGGAACCAAGCCTCCCCAAATCTTTCGTCCGTTCACCAGGGGTCGATGGTATTTGACTGTAATATCCGTCAGGGCGATGCGCTGTTTGACCTCCGCAGCCTGGCTGACATCAGGCAGGTTCAAATCGTTTTGTGCAGAAACGATTCCGCAGATTCCAAGAAGCGCGAAACAAAGGGCAAATGGCTTGAGCGAGAGTGTTTTCATAATTTTGCGTGCGACTGGCGAGTACACTTCTCAGATTTTGGGCACTCCGCTACCAGATAATTACAAGATTTCTCTCCGCTGCTCCGATACAGATCGGCGACGCCATTAGATTTATGATCAACGTGATTTGAACCAGATGCCTCCGGGGCGTTTTCGACGTGGAGTCGCGAAATCTTAAACTTTTAAAGTCAGACGCGAACTTGCTTAGCTACCATTTGATCCACGGAAGAACCCGACGCCTCGCAGTTGAACAATCGCGTCGATATTCCTAAGTCATATCCTATAAGGTTGAATATGGGACTTTGGCGGAAGCATCGCGATCGTGTCTTACTCGTTGGAATTTTCCAAAGCCCAGACACCGGTCGGGCCGTACTGAAGAATCTTTATCGGGCCCGGTTTCGCCGCGTCGCCGCAATCCACGCTTCGGCCAAAGGCCGGCAGCGGGTCGAGGAACATGGGATTTCGGCGATCGCCGGATCGACCGCCGCTTCGGTTCTTGGTCTGGCCCTTGGCGCATTTATTTTCTGGCAGCGCGGAATGCTGGCCGATTACCGGCCGGTCGGGTTAGCCCTGCTATTCGCTGCGTTTGCGTTAGCGGGTGCAATCACCGGCTGGATTCTCGTCCAATTGCTTCGGGAGCATGTCGATTCGGCGAGCTTCGCCAGATTCACTGACACGATCCTGCCGAATGAAACAGTCGTTCTAGCTGAAGTGGAAGCGAGCGAATCCTCGCGCGTGCTGGCGATTTTACGGGGCGTCGAAGCCGAAGCGGTGACGTTCGGTTTTTATCCACCACCACCTTTCGCTATCGAATCGACCGCACGGCCGCCCAGTCATGAATTGCCTTCGAGTCAGCGTCTCGTGGAAAAGGCAGCCAGCCTTGCACACGCAATCGCGGTCAGCCGGGCAGCGAAACCGCGGGGGCCATCTTTCCTGCACCGGTTACTCGAA
>Ga0193720_1000070_pt1 | contig 11924 bp, 7 predicted proteins | sample U2s1metaG_FD_143049 | JGI IMG/M metagenome (GOLD analysis project Ga0193720, IMG submission 143049) | Soil microbial communities from a riparian zone of the East river system, Colorado, United States - U2s1 | ecosystem: Environmental > Terrestrial > Soil > Riparian zone | place: USA: East River...
CTAGTCCAGATGAAATCTTCGACTATTAAGAGTGAAAACCTTAAACTCTCAGTTGACTACATACGACAAGCCGCGAAGAAAAAAGTTGAACTAGTATGCTTTCCTGAGTTTCAAATGGCTTATTCTCCTCTAGAGCAAACTGCAAAGGAGTTGTCGACAATAGCAGAAAATGCTATTAATGGCAACTTTATCACAACGCTGCGGAAAGAGGCTAAGAGGCACAGAATAAAAATCATTGCAACGATCTATGAAAATATAGATACCAAAAGAAAGAAAAAAACTGATTATCGAGTTTCAGATACCGCAATCATGATATCAGAGAAAGGAGATGTAATGTCAATCTACAGAAAACTCCATCTGTACGATGCACTGGGATTCAAAGAATCTGCTAAATTGGTTGGAGGAGATAAAATCGAAAGGCCAGTAAAAGTCGGCATTGGAAAAATCGGACTGGAGATATGCTATGATATAAGATTTCCAGAGATGTCGCGAATATTGACCTTAGATGGTGCCGATGTATTGGCAATACCTTCTGGTTGGGTACAAGGTATCATGAAGGAAGAACATTGGCAGATAATGCTGAAAGCGAGAGCAATTGAAAATGGATGCTACGTAATTGCACCAGATCAAGTTGGAAACATTTTTTCGGGACGAAGTATGGTTATCGATCCCTTTGGCATTACGTTACTCGACATGGGTAATAAAGAAGGAGTTGAAGTAGTTGAAATTGCTCGAGATCGTGTTGAATCTGTTAGGAAGTCATTGCCTTTATTGAAGAACAGAAGAACTGATGTATACCTTGACCACATAAGCTCGTTTATATGATACAGACTTTACTACATGCTCTTGGAATCTTTCGATACAACTCATCAATTCTTTGATTCACATTTAGAGTTAACACAAAATTTCCAGGGTTTATTTCTTCCAAAGATGCGAATCATAATAGGCCAACGGCATATTGAACAAGCATATTTACTTTTCATCAGCTTGCCCGTCTGGGGAAGTGGAGCTGAAGCGCTACAACCAGTCATTCTGTATTGAGAGCAGGCGATGAATCTTTTTCTGCTTTTCAATGACTTGATTATCAACAACTTACCGCATTTGCATATTGGACAGACACCCACTATTGAACTATCCTTGCTTGTTTTCTCTACAGCATCATTGAGCTCTTGTCCTATCAGCAATTCACTTGCTTTAAATTTCATGATAGCGGTTTCGAGTGTATCGACAGCTTTGGCTATAACATTCTTGTCAGGTATCTTTCCAGTTTCAATTCCTTCAAGGTCCTCCTCAAACGTCCTAGTCAAATCGGTTGATATTACAGAAGGAATGAATTTGGTCATTGCGTTGATTACAGCAGAACCGATTTCTGTTGCCACAAATCCTGAAGATTCTTGAATAATATATCTCCGCTTTATCAACGTGTTTATGATTTCAGCCCTTGTGGATTTCGTTCCTATCCCCTCACGTTCCATCGTTTCTAATAATGTAGCCTGATTGAATCGAAGTGGAGGTTTGGTAAATTTCTTGACCTTGGTAATCTTTTGAACGTGAACTATGTCACCCTTTCTTATATCAGGTAATTCTGATTCCGAAATACGAAAATATGGTTTGTAATAATAGATCCATCCTTCATCCAATACTTTTCTACCTTCAGCAGTAAATGAATGCCCAGCAACATCAAACAGTATCGTAGAATTTTGAATTAATGCCACACTCCCAAAAGCCGCAAGAAATCTCTTTGCAATTAAATCATAAATCTTGCCTTTGATACTGTTCAACCTAATTGATTTTTCACCCGTTGGATATATTGCAGGATGAGCCGGATCATCTTTAGTGCCTTGTGTGGGAAATAGCTTGTCTATCAGGAGTAATGAATTTGCATTGTCATGATATTCGATGTAATTTTTTGCAAGTTTAGCCAGAATATCTCTGTAACGTATTGATGTCGGTAATTTCTGACTAGAAGTACGGGGATAAGAAATGAACGCAGAAAGATAGAGCGATTCGGCTACGGACAGGGTTATGTTTGGCTGTATTCTAAAAATACGATAAGCCTCTTTTTGTAATTGACCGAGGTTGAATGCAGCTAGAGGATAGAGCGTCTTTTTTTGGATTCGTACCTCATTGGTCACTCCGTCCTTATCCCTGCATTCGTCCACTATGCGTGTTGCCTTCTCATAAGTCTGGATAGTCTTTGGCCAGTAAGTAGCATTGAATACATTATCTCCTTTGTTAAGTTCTGCAGATACGTTCCAATATGGAACGGGCACATGACGATTGATTTCCGTCTCTCTTTGTACCACAAACGATAAAGTGGGTCCTTGTACTCTTCCAATGGTAAAATTGCTATACCTTTTGCGATCAGGATATTTGATAAAGGAATTTGAGAGAGCTCTAGATAGGTTTATTCCAAAAATGAAATCTAGATTATGTCGTGTTTTTCCTGCCGTGGCAAGCTTGATATCAGGCTCCAACAGGTTAGCGAATGAATTCCTTATGTCCGAATCTGTTAGGGTCGAGAATTTTGCCCTTTTAGATTTCTCATACTTGTTCTTACAGGCAAGCTCTAGTATGTTATATCCTATAAGCTCACCTTCAATATCGTAATCGCAGGCATGAATATATCCTGCGGCCCTTTTAGAGAACTCTGAAATTTCAGAAACGATCTGATTTACTCTGACCTTGTCCCTTGAATTTTTAGAGTGTCTTGGAGACCATTCCAAATCGAAGACAGGATATATTTTTCGGTTCTTTTTAACAGGTACCAAATTGTATAAATGGCCTAGAGCAGAACAGATGACGTAATGTTCTTTGTTCTTTGAAGTTATATCAAATATTGGGATACGTGATTTGGTAGTTATTGTTCTGATAGACTCGTCACCAAGAATTGAAGCAACTCTTTTGGCTGCGTTAGGTTTTTCACAAATTACTAATTTATAATAACCACGAATCTTCTCCATCTGTCTATTTAACCCAACCAATTAAACAACATACATCCGACTAAAGTATATTACAAAGAATTTGGTTCCAGTCAGGATTCATTTGTAAATACATAAGATTAATCAAACCTGCGAAATGATTAGTTGTCCATTTTCTTAGATTTGCAGTGCTATATTTATTACTTCAAACGTTTTCTGAGGCTAAAGTAAAATCAATATTGAAGTTTATAGTATCTGTCATTCGATAAATTCCCTATCCTATACTACAAATCGCATTGTAACTGTCTAACATTTTTATATGCTCTACACTATTTTTTAACGAATGACGAATAGTGTCTGCGTTCTTGGGGCAGGAAGTACAAGATATGGCAAGCTTAACGAAAGCATAATAGAAATAGCATTAAATGCTGCCAAGGGAGCCATCGACTCTGCAGGCATTACCCCAAAAGAAATTCAAGCCGGATATATTTCGAATGTTTTTGGAGTTGCTGATAAACAAGTACATATGGCACCTGTTCTAATGAGTAATTTGGGAATTCCAAATGTTCCCGGACTGACCATCGAATCGGCTTGTGGTTCGGGTTCTGTAATGTTCAGGGAAGCATATGCCAATGTTGCTGCCGGTTTTTATGACTGTCTTCTAGCCCTGGGAGTTGAAAAAGTAACTCATACGGGTACAACTCAGAGTACAACTCTGTTCTCGTATTGTTCAGATTTCTTTTACGAAGGTGGCAATGGTGCATCATTTCCCGGACTTTTTGCATCTATAGCTCGTGCATATCTGACCACGCATAAAGCGACTGAAGAAGATTTGGCATACGTTGCAGTTAAAAACCATGATAACGGACTTCTCAATCCAAAGGCACACATCAGGAAAAAAATCACAGTCGAGGATGTAATGAATTCTCCTGTGGTGGCCTCGCCGCTAAAAGTTTTTGATTGCTGCCCTTTCTCAGATGGAGCATCTGCGGTGATTTTATGTACCGAGGAATTTGCAAAGAGGTCAGGTAAACCGTATATGAAGGTAATAGGTTCAGGCAGGGGTGCCTCACCCGCTGCAGTCCAAGGTAGAGCAGATATTACGACTATTCCTAGTACCGTTGCAGCTGCAAAACAGGCGTACAAAATGGCAGGCTTGAGGCCAGAAGATATCGACTTTGCTGAGGTGCATGATTGCTTCACAATTGCAGAAGTAATTGATGTCGAGGATTTAGGTTTCTTCAAGAAAGGAACGGGGGCACAAGCTGCAAGGGAGGGAGCAACAAGGAGAGATGGTCGGATCCCGATAAATCCGTCTGGCGGATTAAAATCAAAAGGACACCCAATAGGTGCAACCGGAATAGGACAAGTGGTAGAAGTATTCGAACAGTTTACGGGAGCTGCAGGCGACCGAACTGTAAAGGACGCAGAAATCGCATTGACGCATAATTTTGGGGCGACGGGTGCAAGCGCGGCGGTCCACATATTTCAAAAAGTATAGGCTGGAGACTTGTTAGATTATGAAAGATGAATCGATTCAGACTCAGAATAAATTCATAGTTGCTGCAATAAAAGGAAAAATATTAGTTAACAAATGCAGAAATTGCGGTCAACTCATGTTGGAGACTGTGTACTATTGTCCTGTTTGTTCAAAAAGTGATTTTGAACTAGTAGAATTCGATGGAGTAGGAACCGTAGTCACTCATACAATCCAGGCTGTAGCTCCAGAAGGTTTCGAAGATCTTGATTCTTATGCATGGGTGGTCTTCAGTGTAGACAACACGCCAATAAGGGCATCAGGGTTTTTGCCTGGGATTAAAGTGCCAGCTGATTTACCGATTGGTTCTAAGGTCAAAGTCACCGGTTATGATAAGAAACATGGTCTCTCGCTTCAGAAGCTACCGTGAGACTAACAGAAAAAAGCAACGGAAAGTTTGTCTACTAGTTTTCAAACGTAAGAGCTGCAATATTATACTATCATAATATTTCTTTGTTGACGTCGTTCCATACCAACAAATAGCAAATATACAGGGATGATATTGCGAATTATACTAGAATTTCTTTACATCAGCTTTATGATACTTTCTGGTTCATACACTCTAACAATAATCCTTACATTCTATCCGTAACGATCTTTATCAATGGAGCACCATAGGCAATTCCAGAGTGATCTGACAAACGCAACCCAAATTGTAAACAAGCAAATCGGTAGGCTAAAGACGCTCCACAAAAAGTTTTCCTCAATGGATGTAGATTTCAGGAAACAAATAGGTGAAAACATCAAAGCCGGCAATAATGCGCGTGCAAAGGTGTTAGCAACTGAATTGGCAAATATCAGGAGGGTTCAACATACTACTCAGAATATGGGTATTGCCCTTGAAGTTGTGGTTCTCCGTTGTTCTACTATAAATGAATTTGCAATGATAATGGACACGATTACACCAACTGTCCAGATGATTAAGGATATTCAAAAAGACATTTCCAAAGTTGTTCCTACAGCAAACGAGGTTATTGAAGATGTTACGAAGACCACGTCCCATGTCCTAATGAACTACAATGTTAATGCTGATTTAGGTAAAATCTCGACTCCCCTGGATGAAGATTCTTTAGGCATTCTAAACGAAGTGGAAGAACTTCTGGAGGAAGAGACAAAGTCAAGACTCCCTGACGTCCCAGAGAATATTAGTATTGAAAAGAAGGTAAAAGAACCATCTGAAATGCTACTTGAACAGAATAGGGTATTGGTAGAAACCTGATCAAAAATGAGGTACAAGCTGAGATGTAGGTTCCTTTATACCATTGGTAAAGAAATATTTACAAAGTAGTTTTAATTAGTTAATTAGAATAACGGCAGCGAGGATCATTTGAGTCAGGATTCTTTATCTCAATCAGAAATTAGACCCGGTGGAGTTCTTCAAACTGCATCAAGAAGGGTAAGGATGATTTTTTCTGTCATGGCAAGTCCGAACAGAATTGATATTCTTCGAATTCTAAATTCTAAAGGCCCTTTGACCTACTCCGAGTTAAAATCTCTTGCAGGTTTTAAGTCGAAAAAGGAGTCTGGGAAATTTGCATATCATCTAAGAAAACTGCTAAGACAATCGCTTGTTGCATTAAATAAGGCAGAAAGAAGATACACAATAACGAATTTAGGAAAACTTGTACTTAGTCTTGCCAGACAAATCGAAGAGAGGTCGATAATAGAGAGTGGAAAGATGTATGTGAGAACATCAAGACATTCTATTGAAGAATTCAATTCAAACAGGATCATTCAATCCCTAGTCAGGGAAGCGAATATGCCGCTCGAACAGGCTCACAAAATTACTGAAGAGGTGGAAAACAAGGTCTACAAATTCCAGACAGCTTACCTGACTTCATCTCTCATAAGGGAAACTGTGAATTCCGTACTGATTGAACATGGTTTCGAAGAGTATAGAACCAAACTTGCTCGACTTGGTCTACCGACTTCCGACGTGGTGGAGCTCTTTAATGGTAGTACTAACGGCCGAAACGAAATCGACAGCATCCTTTCGGAGGCTTCAGTAGCGGTTTTTTCTGAAAACCTTCTCTTTAACACTCTACCTAAAGACATAACTGACATGCATCTTGCAGGGGAACTAAATATCTCCAACAGTGGTCTTTGGGGACTCATTCCAGATACTATATTCTATGATTCTAAGGATCTAGTTGAAAATGGACTAGATTCCAAGGGCAAATACTTGAACGTGTCACGGATACTTCCTATCAAAAAATTAGAAGATTTAACTACAACCTTTCCAAGAATGGTATCACTTCTTTCCAGAGAGGCTTATGGCGAGGTAGTATTCGATAATCTAATTGGATCAATTTTCAACAAAGCTCAATACAACCTCAAAGATGTAGAATCATTATTCACAGCCACGTTGCTTGCATCCTCTATTGCCAGATCCTATTTGCCAGGGGGATACCCAGTAGTAACAATCACGATACCCGCAGACGACCTTGAATCCAATATTGTAGCAGCATTACTGAATGGATATCGTAGATATGTAGAGAATACCCCTGTGCCAAGAATAGGAGTTCAAATAACATGTCAAGATTACAATTCTATTCTTACGCATTCTGAAGTGATAGGATTTGTTGGACTCGCGGGCGGAATGATTTCTGTGTCCAACAAAGGAGTACGGACTCACACTGGAGTTTTAAGAAACGCGAGTAATGACGAATCAGGACTCGTTATAGGTCTGCAATCCCTCGCAGTTAATCTTCCAAGACTGGCTTACCAATCGAACAAAGATGAAACCTACTTCAGGGCACGGCTGGCGTTGATGTTGAAACCAGCTGTAACCGCACTTGCTATTAGGAAGAAAGTGATCTCTGACATAATAAGAAAGGGAATTCTTCCCACACTTTCACAAAGATCACAATTGATGCAGCTCGGAAAGATGAATCTTGTAATTAATCTCACAGGTGCACGAGAATCAGTGTATAATATTTTGGGACACGATTTAGACGGAGAAGAAATTTTACTGAAAGTATTGCGTACAGCGGCAGATGTTGTGGCAGATAATGGTAGACAGGTAAACGAGAATTCAACAAGTATAGCTATGGTCCCGGACGACAGCGCGAAACGACTAGCATCCCTTGACGCTGAGAAATATGGAAAGATGCAACAAAATGATGAAAGAATGCCGGAGGCCTATTCTCAAGGAATGAATATACTAGGCAAGGATTTGTTAGAAAACAAAAATTCGATCCTGTCATCATCTAATATGATTAGCAGTCTTCTAAGTGGAGGTTTTTCGGTAAACGTCGACCTCACTGGTATTTCTAATGACGACACAAATGCTATCTTGAAAGCTGCATATGATCTTGATTTCTTTAGACTCATTTCCAAACATAAGATATGTTCCTTGTGCGGTACAAGGTGCTATATTTCTCAAGAAAAATGTCAAAACTGCAAATCGCCTTATCTTTCAATAATTTATTGATGCAAAATCAAATAATTTACACCTCTACTATATTATTTTTTAGTAAGATAACCCTTTTAAGCTAAGCTCTTAATGTATAGGACGGGATGGCCGGAGTTACTGAGGTAAATAATTCAAATGAAAAAACGATAATACAAATACGAAAAAGGGATGGAAGGATAGTTGAATTTAATCAAAATAAAATCTCCAACGCAATTTATAGAGCGTTAATTGCGATGGGCAAGTCGGAGTATCAACTAGCAGAAAAGTTGTCAAACAAGGTAATGCAAAAGATGGTTCAGCAACGTTACGGACTTGATAACACTGCTATGGTTCCAAGTGTAGAAGATGTTCAAGATATTGTTGAATCAATCCTAATTGAAGAAGGATTATCAGATACCGCCAAAGCCTACATTCTATACAGACATGAGAGACGCAAAGTTAGAGACGAAAAGATGAAGATCCTGAACAAAAAAGATTTAGATGAAGTAGACAAGGCCTTCGACGTAAACTCACTGCGGGTACTTGCAGCTCGCTACCTGCTTAGGGACAATAACAACGAAATAATTGAAGGGCCAAAATCAATGTTTGAAAGAGTGGCCGTTCTAGTGACCATTCCTGATATGTTGCATGATACTAGAATTTTCTCTTTGGCCGAGGGTATCTCACAAAATATACAAGAAGCAGAGAAATACTATTCCAAAATTGATGATTTTGACATGAAGCTAAAAATTGGTGATTATTACCTTAATAAGTATCATTTTGAAGCAATGATTCGTCATTATGTTTATCTGGCCAAAGGTGGACATATGAAGGTAAGCTTCAAGGAGCTCCTTCGAATAATAGCAGAAGGCAGCATGTCAGCATTTTCAGAAAGGATTATAGAATATTATAATCTCATGGTTTCAAGAGATTTCCTACCGAATACTCCTACTCTTATGAATGCGGGAGCAAAACTCGGTCAACTCTCAGCATGTTTTGTTCTAGATATGCCAGATGATATGTCAAAAATAATGAAATCGTCGACAGACGCCGCTATGATTTTCAAATCTGGAGGGGGAGTGGGAATTAACTATTCTAACTTGCGCCCAGAGGGTGATATCGTCGCTTCAACATCTGGCGTTGCTTCAGGACCAACTTCCTTCATGAGGATTATAGATACAATTACAGATGTCGTAAAGCAGGGCGGAAAAAGACGTGGGGCAAACATGGGAATACTAGAGGCATGGCATCCAGATATAGAAAAATTCGTCAGTGCAAAAACAAAACCAGGAGTATTTGAGAACTTTAATGTCAGTGTAGGCATTTGGGACGACTTCTGGCAATCGGTAGTAAGTGAAGATAATCACAAGTACACACTTAAGAATCCTAGGACACACGAACCAATAAAACAAATAGATTCGCATCAACTATTAGATTTAATAGCCTTCAGCGCTTGGAAAAGTGCTGAACCAGGTGTTATCTTTTTTGATAATATTAACAGGTACAATCCATGTCTGACAGCAAAAGAAGGTCCTCTCCGAGCAACAAATCCCTGTGGTGAACAGTCACTCTATCCCTACGAATCATGCAATCTGGGATCAATAAACCTGGGAAATTTTGTAAAGAGAAAAGCAGATGGTATGTTTGAATTTGATTGGCAACGGTATGAACAGGCTGTACGTCTGTCGACACGATTCCTTGACAATGTGATTGATATGAACAAGTATCCAGTTGAAGAAATTGATCATAACACTAAATTAACTAGAAGAATTGGATTGGGAATAATGGGAATAGCAGATCTGCTCTTTATGCTGAAAGTTCCATACAATTCCAAAGAAGGATATGATTTCATGAACAAATTGGCCGAAGCCATATCATATTATAGTATGGAAGAAAGTGTTGCTATTGCCAAGACAAGGGGACCATTTCCTTTATTTAATAAGACGGAATATGTAAATGGAAAGATACCTGTCGCAGGATATTATGAGATACCTAAAGAAATGCATTCGTATGATTGGGATTCTCTCATTGAAAAAATAAAGAAAAATGGAATAAGAAATTCGTGGACATCTACCATAGCCCCGACTGGAACATTGTCGATGATAGCTGACACTTCAAATGGAGTAGAACCTATATTTGCTCTTGTTTTTGAAAAGCGGGTTACAGTTGGAAGATTTTTCTACAGTAACAGGGTCTTCGAAAATCTACTAAAAGAGAAGGGTCTTTATAGTGATGAAATTCTGACCAAGATTGCCAATAATTATGGTTCTGTAAGAGGATTGAGTGAAATTCCAGAATGGATACAAAACATATTCGTTACAGCAATCGATATTCATTGGACTGACCATTTGATGGCTCAGGCCATATGGCAAAAATGGATTAGTAATGCAATTGCCAAAACTATCAATATGCCAGCAGATGTTAATGCAGAGGATGTAAGGGCCTCCTACCTATTGTCGCATGAACTGGGATTAAAAGGAGTTACAGTCTATAGGGATGGCTCAAGACACGAACAGGTTCTTCATATAACTGGGAATGACAAGAAGGAAAGGAACTTTATTGTTAGACCCAGTGCCCATGTTGCTGACTACATACGATCAAATATTAAACAAAACTATGTCAGAACACAGATTGAAAAGATTTTCAAAGAGTCAGAGGCAATCGACGAGTTTTATATCAACCCTACGACAGAAGTGAAGAAGACAATATCATCCATCGCAACAAATGAATTTTGCGAAGATGAAGCTTGTCCATCCTGTAAAGCGAGATTAATTATTACTGAGGGCTGTAATATGTGTATTGAGTGTGGTTTCAGTAGCTGCGGCTCAGGATGAGTGCTAAAAGCACTCCTTTGTTCTTCCCCCTAGAAACATACATAATTTTTTGATGCACATGAATTCAGTACGCCCTTAAGTAGTCGAGTATTGCATATAGCTGACACATCCATTTGATGGCTCTTAAGATGTGTATAGTGAGTGTTAGCGATGTGTGGGGTTATCCCAATAAGTTCATATGCACTGTGCTGGGAGTTTTAATGATTGGGGATTTACAAATATGATGTCTACAGAAGTCCAAATATTGGATTGTTCGTAAAATCAAACAATTCAATATTATCTGTTCCATTTGGCTTTGCAGAAACAAAGGCCAAGAAACTCAGGGATTATCTAGATGTAGACAAAATGTTTTATGCTTCTGTATCAGGAACTAGGTTAATTGGTCCTCTAACTGTGATGAATAATAACGGCATCATCCTCCCTTCCACAGCTTCTGAAGAGGAATTGCAACTTTTTAAACAAGAAAGCAAATTGAATGTAGACCGCTTGAATTCCAAGTTCACGGCAGTCGGAAATTTGATTTCGGCGAATGACAATGGTGCGCTTGTGTCCAGCTTGATTAAAGCAGAAACTCATCAACAGATAAGGGATATTCTAGGGGTTCAAGTTGATACTTTGTCGATAGCAGGATTTGTGCAAACAGGAGCTATGGTCGTTGCTACAAATCTGGGAGCTGCTGTCCATCCGAATGCAAGTGAGGAAGAAGTTCGCATGATCTCTGAAATACTAAAGGTTGATGTTGAACCTGCGACTATCAATGGCGGAATCCCATACCTTTCATCAGGGATCATAGCCAATTCAAATTCTGTAGTAGTAGGAAGTCTGACTACAGGTCCCGAATTTATAATGCTAAGCAGAGCTTTCAAAACGTAATTTGTATTAACCGGTAGCTAAAAGAGTTAAAGAATCAACTAATTGATAAGATCCACATTAATCAGCTATAAATTTCTATTAAAATCAATACTACCCGAAAATGGTCACTGCTTATGTCTGTGTAATGATAGTTGCTAAAGAAATACGAAGAATCACTAACTAATAGTAAAGCAATAGTTATATTTACTCATAATTGATAACGATATGGTTTAAGGTAATATTGGTTACGATTATATTGATTAAGGTTCGTTAGTTAGACTTAAGATGATTCATTATGGCCAATTTGAGAGTCTCATTAACAATTGGAAGAATTCGAGGGTCGTTTATCTTAGGTATAATATATTTTTCACTCAATTGAACCTGGT
>Ga0193720_1000071_pt1 | contig 11759 bp, 9 predicted proteins | sample U2s1metaG_FD_143049 | JGI IMG/M metagenome (GOLD analysis project Ga0193720, IMG submission 143049) | Soil microbial communities from a riparian zone of the East river system, Colorado, United States - U2s1 | ecosystem: Environmental > Terrestrial > Soil > Riparian zone | place: USA: East River...
ATGCCGAGAATATGCCGGTGCTCATTCCTCATCGGGACGACGATCTCCGAGCGAGTGGTATGAAACGTAGGCAGATAGCGCAGATCCTTGTGCACATCACCGACGATGACCGGCTTGCCCGACTCCAGCGCGGCACCGCATAGGCCTTGCGAAACAGGAAAGCGCGGATACGTCGCGGGCTCCTTCCCCGTTTCTGCGAGAATCACGAACTCGTCCTTGATGATCTTGTAAACGCCGACCCAGCGATAATCGCGTGCAGCGCGAATCATCTCCACGAATTGCGTCATTCGTTTTCGGGTACACCCTCCAGCCAGTGCAAACGCCCCGATCTCTTGAAGCTTCTTGCACGTCGTCTCCTTCATTCGCGGGAAAGCAATCTGGCGCAAAAGAAACCGAGCGCGAGCACGATTTTCAACTTTTTGCGGTAAAGGCCTGCGCGAGGATGATATCGGCAATACCGGGGTCCGTGCCGATCGATGGTGCATAGAAGAGATTGCGATCGCCGATGCGGTACGGATTTCGCCGGAAGATTTCGCCACGCGCTGTACCCGGAGGCGCCGACCCCGGCCGGCCGCAGTCAACGCCCGCGGCTACAGCGATTCCAAGCAAAACCGGAATGTCTTCATAAGTGTGCAATCCGTCAGAAATAAAGAACGGAACCACGACTACGTGGCGAGTTTTCGTCAATTTCCGCCAATCGGACACCAGCGGCTGCTCCTCCATGTACACGTTCAGCACGGTCGCGTATTTCACGAGCGCGCGGATCTTTTCGGCTTCGCGTTTTGCGGCGACGGCGCTGTTTTCATTCAAATCGGTTCCATGGGCGACAATCAGCAAGCTGCTTTCAGCCGGATCGGCGCGAGGTGCGACCTCGCTTGCGCGCTTGAGCAGCAACTCAGTCATCATCGGATGATTTCCGACTGGCTCGCAATACTTCCAGGTCTGGCCATTCCTTCGTTTTGTGATCCGGCCATTCAACTCAAGCTCGCGTGGAACGACTGTCTGCGTGAAATAGCCTTCACTGATGAAATTCGGCACCACGCAGACCTCGCGAATCGATTCCGGATCGAACAAAAACAACCCGTCTCGTAAGCTTGGTTCTTCCTTCCAAAACGCACAGCCCACGTCTGCAAAAATCTTCCGACGTCGAATCTCCGCCGTATGCGCCAGCGTCGGCGCGCTCGAGTCCGGGTTCACGGTCGAGCCGTGCGCGACGATCAACAGCGCGGCGTTTTTTCTAATATCCATCCGCGAAGAAACGTCGAACGCCCAACGCTCAACGTCCAACGGTCAATTGGGCACAGACGTTCGGACTCGAAATTGAATGCGAGGCTCGATCGGCGCGAAACCTCTCTCGAGGTGGTCGTTAAAATCTTTTCTTCACCTGGACGTACCAGAACCGGCCTTTGATGGTGGCAAGTGATTCGTCATAGCCATTTGCACCGCTCCCGGCGACAAACGGCGGGTCTTCATCGAAGACGTTCTGCATACCAAGTGTGATGGTCGTGTTATTGAGCCACCATTTCCAGTTGCTGCAGCCGTACTCGGCGGTCGAAACTGGGAGAACTTGTTTTTCCTTGCCGTCCTTCATCTTTACGTTCTTACCGCCCTTCTTGGCGAGACCGGGCACCTCTGCAAGAGCCGGCGGTGGTAACTTGAACGTGTACGACGCGATCAAGTCGACCGTAGTCCGTCCCGCTGGTAAATCTCGTGCTCCAACTCACTCCACCCGGCGCGCCGAGAGCCGTCGCCGAACCGGATCCGGGCTGCTTCCAACTTACTTGTCCACAGTGAGAACGACTCCGCTCTGATCGCAGTTGTAAATCGTCCCAGCGAGTACTCTTCGTAAAGCCGCTGGGACGAACTGCAGGCGGGAACGTGTGGGTACGCTCTAAGGCGAATGAATCAATCGCCCCTACCTTGCTTTCGCTATTTGTGCTTGTGCGCGTTTCAAATTATCCCGAGCGAGAGCCCAGTCGGGCTTTAGCCGGAGCGCCGCCAAGAAATGTGGAATGCTGTCTTCGGCCTTTCCCGACCTTAAGAGGACGACTCCTAAAGTAGTGTGCGCTTCGGCGCTGTTGGGATTCAATCGCAGCGCTGCGTTTAGCTGTTCCAGTGCTTCCGGCAGTCTGCCCTGATGTGCCATCAGCAATCCGAGATTTTCCCGGATATCGGCGTCGCTGATCACCTCCAAATAATCTGGTTTGGTCCGAAGCGCTTTCGCAAAATACGCCTCGGCTTGGTCGTACTTGCCGCTCTCGCCCAGAATGGTGCCGAGGTTGTTTTCAATCATACGATTGTCGGGAATCAATGACGACGTGTACTGAAACAGCGTCTCACTGTTGCGCCACCGGCTGATCTGCACCGCCGTAAGGCATGCAAGTATCGAGAGCGCGACGACGGTAAGAGTGCCAGTGATGACACGGTCAATGCGGAAGGCATGGGCAAGGTCCGACAGACCGAAGACGATTGCCACGAACAGCCCGATGGAGGGAACGTAGCAGTAACGATCTGCCATTGCTGCTCCTCCGACCTCGACTAGTCCAATCACTGGAATCAGAGTTCCGACAAACCAAAGCCACCCCATGAGCAGATACGGCCGTTCGCTGGCCTGGCGGAGCACAAAGGCGATGATGACTGTGAGCAGCACAATGGCGCAGACAAGTTGCCAGGGGGGAACGCCGGTACGAGAAAACGGATAATACACGGCCAAGTCCCACGGCCACACAGTCCGGGAGAGATACTTTGCGCAGGAAACGACGGCGTTAGACAGACGTAGCGAAACGGGCACTTGCACAAATGTGCGGACTGCTCCTCCGTGCGACTGCGCGATGAAAGTTATGACCATCGAAGCCGCGGCAAGACAGAAAAGCGGGAGCTTCTCGCGAACCAGCGGGACGAGCGCTCTGACAAACCCTTTGAGCCCAGTCGCCCGTTGCCACTGAAACCGGTGGAACGGCCAGTAATCGAGCAAAAGCAAAACAAAAGGCCACGTTACAAGCATTGGTTTCGCCATGAGACCCAAGGCCAACGCAACCGCGACCAACGCGTACCGCTTCCATGAAGGCGTCTCAACATAGCGCGCGTAAGCCACCAGGCTGAGCAAGCCAAAGAAAGTCGACAAAGTATCCTTCCGCTCCGCGGCCCAGGCGACTGACTCCACGTGCAGCGGGTGCAGGGCGAAGAGAGCCGCCACAATCGCGCTTCGCCATTTCGCACCGGTAACCCGTCTGAGGAACAGAAACAGAAGCAAACCGTTAGCGGCATGTATCAGCGCGTTGACCACCAGATGGCCACCCGCGTTCAGGCCAAACATTTGGCTGTCGAGCATGTGGGAAAGCCACGTGAGCGGATGCCAGTTGGCGGCGTGAAATGTCGTGAATGCCCACGCGATTCCGGTCAGCGTCAGTCCGTGGTTCACCATCGGGTTTTCGCGGATATAACGGTTGTCATCCAGGATGATGAACTGGTGGCTCGCCACCTGGGCGTACACGGCGAGAGTCACAGCGACTAATCCGAAAGCGATGAACAGGTCGTTGCGCCCAAATGCTGTATGTGGCTGGGCCGCGTTGACGACTCGCTGCCTCCCGTGCTGCCGCCGAAAATCTCGCTGGCCAAAGGCGTTGCGCCGCCTCTTTTTATGCGCTGTTTGCTTCGCCACGCGATTCCAACCTGACTCAACGATCATTGTCGCACCCATGCGGCTTCCCAGAAGTCGGTGCGGCGCGCGTTGAAGTGTTAATACTGTCTAAACATGAGACGTGTCGCTCCCGCCGTCAACGAATGCTCAAATGACGAAAAGCTGACCGAACGGTCGTTTTCGTCATTCATTACTCATCATTCGCTTTCCACCGCTGAGACAGCGCCGAAGGTAGAAGATGGGTCATTTTCCTCGTTCATCGCTTCCCGCAAAGCGGACGCGTCCCCGTGACCCGATTCGCCTCTACATCGGAGTTCGAAATTAGAGATTCGCTGTTGAGGGTTCAATGTTGAACGCTTAATTTCCCTGTCGATGCGGTTCCGCACGTTAAAAAACACCGACCTGACGGTAAGCGACGTGGGGTTTGGACTATGGACGATTTCCACCGGTTGGTGGGGGAATTTCACTGAGGGCGAAGCGATTGCGCTTATGCGCAAGGCGTTCGATCTCGGCGTCACGCTATTCGATGCGGCTGACACGTACGGAAACGGATTAAGCGAAGAACTGATCGCGAAAGCGTTCCCAAATCAGCGGGATGAAATCGTGATCGCGACCAAGGTCGGCTACGATTTTGTCCATCACGGGGAAGCACGCGGGCGCGGGCAGCGCGAAATTCCGCAGGATTTTTCGCCCGATGCGGTTATTCGCGCGACAGACGCAGCGCTGAACCGATTGAAGACAGATCGGATTGATCTTCTTCAACTGCATAACATTCGGATGGAGCAAGTCTATGACGATGCGCTCTGGACGACTCTCGAGAAATTAAAGGCCGAAGGAAAAGTTCGGTATTACGGGATCGCGCTGGGACCGGCGATCGGCTGGCTGTACGAGGGAACGAATTGCATTCGCGAGCGCGACGTCACGAGCGTGCAGCACATCTACAACGTGCTTGAGCAACACCCCGGTCGCGCGTTTCACGATGCTGCTACCGACGCGGGCAAAGATACAATGTTCCTCATTCGCGTGACGCATTCGTCTGGAATGCTGGAAGGGAAATACACTACTGAAACAACGTTTCCGCCGACCGATCATCGCAGCCATCGTCCGCGCAGTTGGCTGCTGAACGGAATTAAGAAGGTCGAGCAATTGCGTTTCCTCGAAAATTCCGAGCGCACGCTGGGCCAGGCGGCATTGCAATGGCTGCTCGTCGACGACCGCGTGGCTTCAACCCTGCCGAATATCTACAACGAAGAACAGCTCGCTGAATTCGCCAAGGCGCCCGAGTGTCCGCCGGTCACCGCCGACGACATGGCGAAGATTGATGAACTTTATTCCGACAACTTCGGCATCGAAGAAGAACCGCCAAAGTTTAAGGGAACAATGCAGCTGCCGAAGGAAACTGCTGCAGCGGTGTAGTGCGATATGGAGACGGCCTGCCCTCAGGCCGTGGGATACTCCGGGCAGATCTCATGACCGAACATCGGCATTTACCGCACGTTTCTTCGTTCCGTGACAATCCGATTGTATTCTTTACAACGTGCACGCATAAGCGACGGAAGCTCTTAGCCTGCGCGCATAGCCATGTCATTTTACGTCGCCTATGGGAACGTTCGGCAGAACGCGACGGCTGGTGGGTTGGCCATTACATTCTCATGCCCGATCACGTTCATTTCTTTTCGCGCCGCGCAACTGTTGCCCGGCCGATGGCAGAATGGATGCAGATGTGGAAGAGCGTTAGCTCCCGACAGCTCGCGGCGGCATTGAATATTATGCCACCTATTTGGCAACCGGAATATTTTGATCGCTATCTTCGGTCGCGTGAAAATTATGGGCAAAAATGGAATTATGTGGAGCAAAATGCTCTGCGAGCAGGATTGATCAAAGAAGGCGAAGAATGGCCATACAGCGGTTCGTTCTTTGATCTGATGTGGTAACCGCGCGAATCCTCCCACGGCCTGAGGGCAGGCCGTCTCCATCACAAGCCCACAGTTAATCTGACTCGTCGTCTTCCTCGACCGGTTCGGCGCGGCGAACTTCGGGTTGTTCGCGAGCGCGCCGCTGCTGATGACTTACTACCTTTTCACCCTGGTAAATATCCTTGAACACATCTGCAATCATGGGCGCAGCAGCCGAACCTCCATGGACTTTGCTGCCGACGTTGCCTTCGTAAACAGCCGCAAACGCATATCGCGGTTGGTCGGATGGCAAAAATCCCGAGAACCAGGCTACGGTGCGCTCTTTGTGTTTTGGTCCCCATTGCGCGGTGCCGGTTTTACCTGCGACTTCAACATTATCAAGGCTGGCCTGGTGCGCGGTGCCTCCGCCACCATTCACAACATCGACCATTCCGGTGCGCAATTGATCGAGGGTCTCGGATGAAAGCTCGAGTGTGCGTTTGGCGCGCACCTGGTACGCGGTCGCAATTTGACCATCGAATGTCTGCACCTGTTGAACGAGTCGTGTCTGGTAAAACGTGCCCCCATTGGCGATGATCCCCATCGCCTGCGCCATTTGCAACGGCGTCACCTCGATATCTCCCTGGCCGATTGACATGTTTGCGATGTCGCCATTGAGCAGTTTGCGGCCGTGCGTTGCCTTCATGTATTGGTCGTTCGGAATGCGGCCTTCCGCTTCGCCACGCAACGGGATTCCACACTTCGCACCAAAACCCAGTTTTAACGCCCAGTCGATGATCGGCGCAGAACCGGTCTTGATGCCCACCTGATAAAACCAGGTGTCGCACGATTCAGTGAGCGCCTGCACGAAGTTTAGCGCGCCGCGATTGCTTTTTTTCCAGTTGTGGAAGGTGACGTTGCCAATCTGAATTGCCGGCACGCATTCGTATTGGTCATCGGGATAAACGGCATGGCTTTGCAGTGCAGCAATGCCCACCGCAATTTTAAAGGTTGATCCAGGCGGATATGAGGAACGATACGCTCGTGGCAAAAGCGGTATGTCGGGATCGTCTTGCAATGCCTTGAGTTGCTCGGCCGAGATGGATGGCACGAACAAGTTGGGGTCGTACGTCGGCCAGGATGCCAGGGCGAGAATATCGCCGTTGTTGGGATCGATAATCACCACCGCGCCTCGTTTTGCTTTTGCTGCCAACGCTTTTTCCGCCAGGTCCTGAAGGTGAAAATCAAGAGTGGTGACCACGTTATAACCAGGCTCTGGCGGCGTGATGAGTTTCTCGGAAGTCTTCCGGCCGTCCTTGTCGAATGTGAGTTTGTATTCGCCGTGCTTGCCTGTGAGCATTCCATTAAAGGTTTGCTCTAGTCCTTCGCGGCCTTCCGTTTCCGGCCAGAGCGTTTCGTGATTATCAACAATCCCGTCGGGATTTCGGCCGGTTTTCCCCGTGTACCCAATAATCTGACCGGCAACTCTTCCGTTCGGATAAATCCTCACGTAAACAGGCCTCAGCGTCATACCAGCCGGTAGCTGATCTTTGATTTTTTCATATTCCTGCTGGCTCAGATTCTGCGCGATCTCCAGCGGCATGATTCCCCGATTGCGATAGTGACGAAGGATCGCGTCATCAGAAATCCGAAGTTTTCGGCCAATCAAGTCGCTTGCCTTGCCTATTTTTTCCCTTGTGAAGCTAAGCGCCTGCGCATCGGAAAAATCAGGGGGAGTTGGGAAGTTGACGACGAGATTGTAACTAAGCCGATTTTGCGCGAGCGGCGCGCCGTTGCGGTCCGTGATCTGTCCACGTGGAGCCGGAACATCGAGAATGTACGTGCGCGCCAGCTTTTGCGTCTCGAACGTCGGGATGATTGTTTCTTCTTCCCGCGAAGCACTTGGACTCAGCGCAGGCGTCGGCATTAGCGTTTGTGCGCGCGCTGTCGCTGACAGCGCAAAGATCGACAATGCGATCGAGAGCCCCACCACATTTCTTATGAATGTCATTCTGAGCGAAGTGAAGAATCTCTGATCATTTCCCGGCCGAAACACACAATAAACAGAGATGTTTCGCTTCGCTCAACATGACAGGATCGTCAATGGCTTTGCAGAAATCGGTGTACTTCTTCGGCCAGCTTTCGGCCAATCCCTTCAGTCGCAGCAATCTCCTCAACACTTGCCTTCCGGAGACGATTCACCGACCCAAATCGCCGCAGCAACAAATTCTTCCGGTTCTGGCTTACACCCGGGCAATCATCGAGAATGCTCTCTTCGATTCGTTTTTTCATGAGCAGCTGATGATACGCGTTGGCAAACCGATGAGCCTCGTCGCGAATGCGCTGAAGCAACCGCAAAGAAGGCGAATCCATTGGAAGTCGCAACGGCAACGCCCGGCCCGGCCGGTAGATCTCCTCGCGTTCTTTTGCCAGGCCGATGATGGGAAGATCGTGCACACCCAATCGCTGCAATTCACGACACGCGGCTGAAAGCTGGCCTTTTCCGCCATCGACAATGATTAGGTCCGGTAAGCGGACGTAGCTTTGCGCTTCTCCGACTGTAGGGCAAGCGCTCCGCTTGCCAGCCGCGGACTCGGCAACCGAAGCGGTTGCCCTACAACGCTCCATCGCATCAAAGGCATTCTCCTGCGAAAATTCCGCAGCATCGAGATTTGCCTCCCGCGCCTCCAACAAGATCCGCGAATAGCGCCGTCGGACTACTTCGGCCATGCTGGCAAAATCGTCCTGCCCTTCAACAGTGCGCACGCGATAGCGCCGATAATTGTTCTTGTCCGGTACGCCATCCCGAAAACAAACCATCGAGGCAACGACGTGCGTCGTGGAAATGTTCGAGATATCGAAGCACTCCATTACGCGCGGGGCATCTGGCAGCCGCAACGCATCCGCCAGCGCCTGCACGTCCGCCATGGGATCAATTGCGCTGGGTAAACTACCGCGGGTAAATCGGCGCGTAGGTCTCGTCGTGCTACGTAAATCGTCAATCATGTTGCGAAGTTCGGCCGCCTTCTCGAAATCCATTTTCTCCGCCGCTTTATGCATTTCGCTTTCCAGCGTCGAGATCATTTCCCGCGAATGTCCCTCCAGAAAATCGCACGCCTGCGTGACACGCTCGCGGTATTGCTCCGCGTTAATTTCGCTCAAGCGCACTGGTAGTTGATAGGTCGAGGATTTCAATTCCCGCTCGGTAGGCGCGCCCCGGCCAAAGGTGAGCACACCAAATTTTTTGCGCATGAAATTCAATGTCTGCCGCAGCGCCCCAGCATGCGCGTAGGGCCCAAAGTAGCGGCTGCCGTCGTCCTTTTTGAAGCGGGCCAGCCGAAAACGCGGCCATTCCTCCGACATATCGACCCTGACCACGAGGAACCGCTTGTCGTCACGGAACGAAACATTGTAACGCGGCCGGTATTCCTTGATCAGTTTGCCTTCTAGCAGAACCGATTCGGCATCGCTGCGAACCGTATGCGTCTCAAAATCCCAGGTCGCCTCGAGCATGGCGCGCGTTTTCAAATCGGCCTGGGCCAGTTTAGACGGCAGGAAGTATGAACTTACCCGTTTGCGCAGGTCACGCGCCTTACCCACGTAAATGACGCGGTTAAACCGGTCGCGCATTAAGTACACACCAGGCTTGTGCGGCACTTCGTGCACTTTCTTTTGCAAATCCGGTTTCTGTTTTCTTGCTGCAGCCATGCGCTGCAAATTTACGCGAAGAAGGGGCAGCAGGAAACCCGGGCGTTCGGCCCGAGTAGCGCGTGCGCACTGTAGCCACGGTCCTGTGGGCCGTCTCAAACGGGAAGACACCTCGACAACGGACCGGCCACAGGTCCGCACACTGGACGGATTCGTCCTGCGGCGAACCGGTGGCTACAGTGATTAAATCTCGCTGAAATAAAGCGCCCGCGAAATCTTCCGCGGGCGCTTTTGATTTTTTGGCGCGACCGACTCTCGCGTTACGGCCTCGTCGTCGTGGTGGTGGTCGTTTCCTCGCGCTTGATAATCGTGGCAGGCTGCGTCAGCACAACCTTCCGCACCACGACCCGGTCGCCCACAGTTGTATAATAGATGGTCGCCGGCAGGTCTGGACGAATGGCCGACCAATTTGCAACCCGACCTTCCGGGTCTACGACAGTCGTGTCCTTCGTGTAGTAGTAACGGACGGGTGCTGCATTTGCCGCTGTTCGGAATGTAAAGTAATCCGAATCCGGCGTATAGGTCACGATATTGCCCACAGAGCTGGTCGTTGTCTGCTGAGTTGTCGTCGTGCCTGTCACAGGATCTGTGGTGGTCGTCGTTGTTGTCTGCTGCGCGATTGCTAATCCAACGGCAGCTACGTAGATCGCTACGGCTGCTAAGATTTTCTTCAATCCGGTTTGTTTCATGTTTGTCCCTCTGCTTTCATTAAACGGATGTTCTGCATCATGTATGTCCCCGGCGCCTCAATGCCGGAGTTTTTTCCGCTATGCCCTCGTATCGTAGCTTCGGGCTCGTGCGGTCGCCTCCGGAGGCGTAATCGACCTTGTAGCCACGGCGCTGTGTCGCCGTGCTGCCCAGGGCAATGTCGCCAGAGCGCCTCGACACAGCGAGGCGGCTACACCATCTGTGAATAGCGCTTAGCGTAGTGTGATTTTTATGCAGGCTTTACCAGGTTTCCGTGATTTCCTTCCCGAGGATTGTGCAAAGCGCAATTACATCTTCACCCGCTGGCGTGAAGTGGCCCGTCGGTACGCGTTTGTCGAATGGGAAGGCCCCGTACTCGAAGCCACCGAGCTATACAAAAAAAAGAGCGGCGCGGAAATTGCCGATCAGCTTTTTAATTTTACCGACAAAGGCGAACGCGAAGTCGCGCTGCGGCCAGAACTGACACCTACGCTAGCTCGCGTGGTTGCCGCGCACGAACGTGAATTTAAGAAACCGCTCAAATGGTTTTCCATCGGACAATTCTTCCGGTACGAAAAACAGCAGCGCGGTCGCCTCCGAGAGCATTTTCAGTTGAATTGCGACATCATCGGCGAATCGGACCTCGCGGCAGATATCGAGTTGGTCGCGCTCTGCATTGACATTCTGCGTGCATTCGGATTCACCGAAAAAGATTTCGTCGTCCGAATCAGCGACCGCGAATTCTGGACAGATTTTCTCGGTGAAAAAGGTGTGCCGTCGGGAGACTGGGACGAATTCCTGCAGGCCATTGACAAATTTGGGCGCGAGCCGCGCGAGAAGACCGCCGAAAAGCTGGGCGACCTCGCCGAGCCTGTCTTTGCGACTCTAAAAAGCGGCGGAAAAAGTCAGAAGCTCCGCACATTGCTAGATGCTCTGCGCGGACGCGGACTGGCGGATTTCGTGGCGATCGATATCGGGATCGTTCGCGGGCTTGCTTACTACACCGGCATCGTCTTTGAGGTGTTCGACCGCGCCGGAAAATTTCGCGCCCTCGCCGGCGGCGGCCGTTACGACAATTTAATCGCGCAACTTAGCGACGGCGCCGTTTCAATGCCCGCGCTCGGTTTCGCGATGGGCGACGTCGTACTCGGCGAATTGATCAACGAAATCCCGCAAGCCGGTGAAACGATGCAGAAAGCAATTACGAACGACAGGAAAATCGACATCTACATTGTGATCGCGAAAGAAGAACGCCGTGTCGACGCGCTGACACAAATTCAGCAACTTCGCGACCGCGGCTACCGCGTCGATTACCCGCTAACGAGCGAAAAGGTCGGCAAGCAATTCCAAACCGCCGAGCAGCTCGGCGCCCGTGGTGCGGTGTTGTTCGGAGACGAATGGCCACAATTGAAAGTAAAAGACATGGCCACCGGCGAGCAGCAGCTCGTCCAAAAAGACGACTTTATGTCACGCGTGGAATCTATCGTGCGCTAGATCGCGCAGTTCTGGGGAGCACAGGCTGCCAGCCTGTCGTGGTCGGCAACTTGCCGACCAGTCACAGGGCGTTGCAAATCCCTACCGAACGGCAGGTTGAAAAGAGCTTTTCGGCAGGTTGCCGAAAAGAACAGGCTGGCAGCCTGTGCTCCCCAGAAGCTAATCGCTTGCGCGGCTGTCCACTTCGCCCAGAGTGAGGCCGTATTCTCGGCATCGCATGTACCGCACGCACAATTGCAATTCACTTCGCAAGGCAGACATCGGCAAGGAAGCCACGCTTGCTGGTTGGGTAAATGTCACGCGCGATCACGGGGGGGTGATTTTCATTGATTTGC
>Ga0193720_1000073_pt1 | contig 11664 bp, 20 predicted proteins | sample U2s1metaG_FD_143049 | JGI IMG/M metagenome (GOLD analysis project Ga0193720, IMG submission 143049) | Soil microbial communities from a riparian zone of the East river system, Colorado, United States - U2s1 | ecosystem: Environmental > Terrestrial > Soil > Riparian zone | place: USA: East River...
TCGTCGTAACCCCTTCACGAAGTGGCATAGGGCCCCAGAGTCTGATGGTGACAGCTCGTTCGCGTCTTCGATCGAGCCATTGTAATCCCCTGCACGACAACGATATTGTCGTGACCGTGTCGGCACTTAAACTTGTAAACGCTATCGTCCCTTACCTCGCAGTCATATGTAGTAAAATCCGGTTTAATATCTTTCGGGAAACCGCACTGCATACACACCATTGGAAGTTTCACAGGCCTAACGAGACACAGGCTCAGCCACCCAGCATCTTGCAGTCAAGGGTGGGCCACGCCTTGCGTCGAGATAGTGAAGCATAAAAAAATCAACCTTAAGAGGAGCAATATCATGATTAAGAAGAGAGGTCGAGTCGTAGGGCTCGATGTGCACCCGGATACCGCGGACGCAACAAAGCGGCCGTCGCCGTCGCGCGCAAACTCTGCGTCGCGGTGTGGCACGTCTTAATGGGACACATCGTCGGCGCGTTGGAGCGACTTGACACGCTTGAGACCAAGCTGAGCAAGTTTGCCACCGAAATGGGACCGGCCGCGCTCAGCGCGCTCGGCTATCACAACAAAGCCGACTTCGTGAAGAAAAAACTTTATGTGTTACGAAGCTACCCTTGACCTAACCACATGTCTGCAGCGTCTGGTTAGGTGCGCGGTCCGGGGACAACTTCATTGCGATCTATATCTGTTGGTGACCTTCGGTAGAAGCCGATAATGTAGACATGATCATCGAAGAAGCGGTAAAGCGGCTGCTGCGAGTAAGGGAATGAAAGCTCGAGACGCTCGATGCGTGGAACGTAGTCCTCGCTCATCACGTAGCGGGTGAAGGTAACCCGGCAGCCATCCGGCATGCGCCGAACCACAGCCGAGATGAAGTTGTAAGTGGGATTGTAGCGGCTCCAGTCCTGGATAACCGGACGGCTGTGAGGCGCCATCGCTACGATGACGTCCCCAGACGGACGTCCTTTGATCGTGATGAAGAGCTGCTTGCCGCGATTCGGCACAGGCAACTGCTGCGCCGACAGCAGCGGCGCCAAAACAATGAGCACCAGAAAGAACGCGCGTGTCCTCACATCTAACGAGAATTCGGCGCCAAAAATCTGCAATTAATTACAGATAAAATCTGTATAATCCGGTTGTTTTTGGGGAGGGTAACTAAAAGCGAACACATGTCTCCCGCATCTGTACCGGCGGCTGTTCCGGGAAACAAGCCAAAAAAGCTTCTCGATCAGCGCGTAAAAGCGTTGCTCACGCGCCAAAGCTTTACGCGTTACCCACACGCTCAACAGGCCGGGCATTGGCGTGAAGAGTCCGCTGAACTGAGGCGTTGACGAAAAACGGGAACCGCTCGCGCAGCAGGGTAGGGCACACTGGCGAACAGTCGGGTCGCGCGTGTGCGCCCGTGCCTTAGCGTGAGTACAGCTCGACGACGAGCTGTTCGTTGACGATCGGCTGCATCTCTTCCCGAGACGGGATGTGCGTGACTTTGCCGCTGAGCGCGTCGCGATCGACTGTGAGCCAGTCGGGCACGGGAACAATTTGTGTAAGATCAAGGTTTCGGAGCACCAACTGACGGGATTTTGGTTTGTCTTTGATCGTGATCTCGTCGCCTGCCTTCACATTGTAGGAAGCGATGTTCACTGTGCGCCCATTCACCAGCACGTGGCCGTGCGACACGAGCTGGCGAGCAGCGCTGCGCGTATTAGCAAGGCCAAGGCGGTAAACGACGTTGTCGAGCCGCGTCTCCAACAGTTGGAGCAGGGTTTCACCTGTCACGCCGCGCTTGCGCAAGGCGCTTTGGAAAATGCGCCGGAACTGTTTTTCGAGAAGTCCGTATTGATAGCGCAGCTTCTGTTTTTCGCCGAGTGCAATTGCGTAATCGGATTGTTTGCGCCGCGAACCTCTTGGGCCGTGCATGCCAGGCGGATAATTTTTCCGCTCAAGCGCCTTAGATGAACCGAAAATCGGCACACCGTAACGCCGGCTTACTTTTGTTTTGGGTCCTGTGTATCTGGCCATTGGGATTCGTTAAAGGGTTAAAGCGTTGAAGCGGAATCAGACGCGGCGTTGTTTTGGCGGGCGACAACCGTTGTGGGGCACAGGAGTAACATCGCGGATCACGGTGAGATCGAGCCCGATCGCTTGCAAGGCGCGCACAGCGGATTCACGTCCGGCTCCAGGTCCTTTTACCAAAACTTCCACTTCTTTCAGCCCATGGCCCATCGCCTGCCGGGATGCATCCTGCGCAACCATCTGCGCGGCGTAAGCGGTGCTTTTGCGCGAACCTTTGAAACCAACTTTGCCGGCGCTCGACCACCCAATCACGTTGCCTTTCATGTCAGTGATCGTCACGATTGTGTTGTTGAACGTCGAAAGCACATGCGCGATGCCCGAATGAACGTTCTTGCTCCCTTTGGCTTTGACGACCTTTGGCTTGTCGACGTCATTGGCTGAAAGCGAAAGATTCTCCGAAGCTCCCGCGGCCGGAGCTGACTGTTCCTTTTTTTGTTTGGCTGGTTTTTTGGCAGGTTTGGCTGCTGCGTCAGCCTTTGCAGTCGGCGCCTTCTCGCTTTCCTGAGGCTTTGGAGCTGGCGCCTTTTCGTCTTCCTGCGACTTTGGAGCTGGGGCCTTCTCAGCTTCCTGCGACTTTGGAGCTGGCGCCTTTTCGTTTTCCTGCGAAGCTGCCGGAGCCGGCGTTGGCTTCGACTCCTCCAATGTCGGTTCTTCGGGAGTTGGATTGGTTGCTTCCTCTGACTCAGCCATAAATTTTAGTTAGCCGCTAAACTTTGCCGGCCTTCGCTTCGGGGTTGCGGATCACGCCTACGGTCTTGCGCGGTCCTTTGCGCGTCCGGGCATTCGTCGAAGTGCGCTGTCCGCGCACGGGCAAGCCTTTCCGGTGACGGATACCGCGATAAGAATTAATTGCCTGAAGCCGTTTCAAATTACCCTGCACGTCGCGGCGTAGATCGCCTTCAATCTTGATCTTGTTGTTCGTGATGGCATGAATGATTTCGTTCAACTGCTGCGGCGTAAGATTTTTCGCGCGAATGTTGGGATCAATATTGGTCTGCTCGAGAATGCGCCTCGCTGTGCTGAAACCGATCCCGTAGATATACGTTAGAGACGCCTCGATGCGCTTGTCTGCTGGAATTTCAACTCCGAGTAATCTGGGCATGTTCTTTAGGTGTTAACTGAATCTTCTTTCGCTTTAACTCTTCAACGCTTTTATCGCTTCAACCACCACCGTTAAAGCGTTGAAGCGGTCATCCTTGTCTTTGCTTATGGCGCGGGTTTTTGCAGATCACGTGCAATACGTTCTTGCGTTTCACGATCCTGCAACTGGCACAAAGTCTTTTTACTGATGGTCGTACTTTCATAATCTGCGAAATGGAAACGCGGGACGTCTCCGCGTTGTCATTTTTGGCGATAAGTAATTCGCCCCTTCGACAAATCGTAAGGTGAAATCTCTAGCATAACTTTGTCGCCAGGCAAGATCCGAATGAAGTGCAAACGCATTTTCCCGGAGATATGGGCCAGAACACGATGGCCATTTGCCAACTGGACTCGAAACATGGTGTTGGGCAGCAGCTCGACCACTGTGCCTTCTACTTCAATTGCGTCTTTGCGCGCCATGTCAGAATTTCTGGCTCGTCCTTCGTGATCAGGACGGTGTGCTCGAAATGTGCCGAGGGCATGCCATCCGCCGTACGCACCGTCCAACCATCGTCGAGCAATCTTACGTCGGACGTGCCGATATTAATCATCGGCTCAATGGCCAGGGTCATGCCTGCTTTTAACTTCGGACCGCTGCCGTGTTTGCCGTAATTTGGAATTTGCGGTTCCTCGTGCATTTTTCGTCCTACCCCGTGTCCAACAAATTCGCGCACGACTGAAAAGCTAAAGCGTCGCGCCTCATCCTCGATTTCAGCGCAGATGTCGCCGACGCGCCGGCCTTCGCGGGCAACCTTAATTGCACGCGCGAGCGCATTTTCGGTGGCGCGGAGCAGCTGATCCGTCCGTTCATCAATGATTCCGACTGGAACAGTCGTGGCGTTATCCCCTACCCAGCCATCCTGAATTATGCCGATGTCCAGTTTCACAATCTCGCCGTATTGAATGCGCCGTTGGCTGCCGATGCCGTGAACCACTTCGTCGTTGAGCGAGATGCAAATATTGCCCGGAAAAATGCGGTGCCCGAGGCGATAACCGAGAAATGCACTCTTTACGTGGGCTTCGTTCATGAAGTCCGCTGCCGCTTCATCGACTTCCTTGGTCGTAATGCCGGGGCGAACCAAGTCGTGAACGCGATCCAGGATGTCGCTCGCCGTGCGACACGCCTGCCGCATCTTCTCGATTTCCCTGGCGTTCTTGATCGGGATCATTTCGCGTTCTTCTCTTCAATTAATCGCGAGATATCGCCGAAGACCGCTTCGCGATCCCGGTTACCGTCGATCCGACGCAATACTGACATTTTTTCATAAGAGGAGGCTAGCGGTTCGGTCTTGGTCCGGAACTCCTGCAAGCGCGTCTGCAACACGCCCAAGTCGTCGTCATTGCGGCGCTCCAATCGCCCGTCGCAATAGGGGCATACGGGACGATTGGCAAACTGTGCGGCCGATGAGCTGGTGGTAAAACCACATTCGCCGCATTGAAGCCGGCCCGCGATACGGTCCCTGACAGTCTCCTCCGATACTTCTAGCCAGATCACCAAATCCAAGGCAGTGCGCAACCTCGCCAACATGGAATTTAAGCTCTCGGCCTGCGGCAGCGTGCGAGGGAAACCGTCGAAGACGAACCCGTGGCCTCCATGCAAGCGCAGCCAGTCCTCGATTAATTGAATGATGATTTTGTCCGAGACGAGCCCGCCGCTTCGGAGCGCTTCAGCAGTCTCCTGCCCGAGAGGTGTGCCGAGATCTCGTTCACGGCGCAGGATAGCGCCAGGAGACGTAACAGGAATGCCGAAGTGGCGCGTAATCATTTCTGCCTGGGTTCCTTTGCCAGAGCCGGGAGGACCAAGAAGAACAAGCCGCCTTTTCACTTATCGCCCGTAAAGAAAAATGGCGACCCCGGCAATCACAAGCGCGGCAATCCCCACGTACAGCCACATCAGCGTGCCGCCTGCTGCCGCTTCGCCACGAGCATACGAAGCGCGATCAAACGATCGGCCCCGGATCCGGCCCTTGCGCAAAAAGCCGTCGTAATGTCGCTGGATCAGGTGTGTCTCCACCTGGCGCATCGTGTCGAGCATGACGCCCACAATGATCAATAAGCTGGTGCCGCCGAAGAATTGCGCCGTGATCATAGGCACATTCAACGACTGGCTCAGAAGACTTGGTAAAACTGCTATCAGCGTCAGAAATATCGCACCGGCAAACGTGAGGCGCGTCATCGTAAAATCAAGAAAGTCGGCAGTTGGTTTCCCTGGCCGGACGCCCGGAATGTAACCACCGTATTTTTTCAGGTCGTCCGCGATCTGTGTCGGTTGGAACTGCGTGGCGACCCAGAAATAACTAAAAAAGAAAATCATTGCCGCAAGAGCGACATAATGAGGCCAGCCGGTGGAAAGCGCGGCTGCGATCCGCGCAGCAGTCGGGCTGTTTCGAAATCCGTACTGAACAATCGTCGCCGGAAAGAGAAGCAGCGCCCAGGCGAAGATAATGGGCATCACGCCGGCATAATTCACCTTCAAAGGCATGTATTGCGTCTGCCCGCCGTACATTTTGCGGCCTACGACTCGTTTAGCGTACTGCACGGTGATTTTCCGCACGCCTTGCGTGATCGTGATCACTGCGGCGATCACTATAATCAAGAAGAATACCAGCATCACAAGCACCATCGGATTCACCTGGCTCGATCCGCTCTGCGCCGACGGTACAAAAGTCTTCCATGCCTGCGCGAGTGCGGCCGGCAAGCGCGCGACAATGCCAATAGTAATGATGAGGGATATCCCGTTGCCGATGCCGCGCTCGGTGATTTGATCGCCCATCCACATTAATACAAGCGTGCCCGTTGTCAGGGAAATCACGGTTATAATTCGAAATTTCCAGCCAAGATCATCCACCAACGGAATTCCGAGGTTCCTGATGGTGTCAGTAATCCCCGGCAGCATGGTGTGATACGATTCCGGGTGCTGAAACGACAGCGCCAGCAGATAACCTTGGAAAAGACACAGTCCAACTGTCGTATAGCGCGTAAGCTGCATGATCTTTTGCCGCCCACCATCTTCGCGGGCCAGCCTGCCAAGCTGCGGAATGACCGCGGTAAGCAACTGCATCATGATCGATGCGCTGATGTACGGCATGATGCCCAGGGAGAAGATCGCGCAATTCTCAAGCGCGCCGCCACTGAACAAGTTAAAGAGCGCCGCCAGGCCGCCGCCAGTGCGCTGGCTCAAAGAGGTGCGAAACCATTCCTGTAACACGGCTTGGTTGACCCCCGGAGTAGTGATGGCAGCGCCCAGGCGCACAATCACGATTACCGCCAGCGTGAACAAAATGCGCCGGCGCAATTCCGGTATCTTAACCGTGTTTAGAAACGCCGAAACCATCCGCTAACTTTGAAACATCATGTGCTGGGAAGCTAGCTCTTCCGCGATGTTTTCTTTTTTGCCCGCGACTTCGCTTTCGCCGAGGGTTTCCTCGCCGAGTCTTCCTTACCGGTCGCCCCTCGTGCACGTTCGCCGGATCGTTCTCCCGCCGAAATCTCATTTGCCGCAGTGGCATCGGCGCGCCCTGTCGCTTTTGCTCCTCTTTCGAGCAGCGTAATCGTTCCACCCGCCTTCTCTATTTTCTCGCGTGCTGTCGCGCTGACTTTATCGGCTTCCACTTTCAGCCCGTGCTTCAATTCACCGTCGCCCAGGATTTTTACTCCTGCGAAATGGCCTCGGATGAGATTCGATTCACGCAGCAGTTGTTCGTTTACCACCGCTCCGGCTTCAAATTCATTAAGGTCGCTGACATTCACAATTGCATAATGCTTGTGAAAGGCCGCGTTATTAAATCCACGCTTCGGCAATCGACGAATGAGCGGCATCTGCCCGCCTTCGAACCCGAGGCGAATGCTCCCACCGGACCGCGCTTTCTGGCCTTTATGCCCTTTCCCGCTGGTTTTCCCGTGCCCTGAACTTTCGCCGCAACCCAGGCGTTTAACGCGATGTCGCGAGCCGGGACGCGGCCGCAGATTATGAAGACGCAGCATGTTGATCACCCTTTCCATCACCGAACTTAATCCCACGCACCTTAAAAATCTCGTCCCTGCGGCGAAGTGATCGCAGCGCCGCGATGGTTGCCTTTACTACGTTGGCGTGATTGCTTGATCCGAGTGATTTCGCCAGCACATCGCGAATCCCAGCCGCTTCAGTTACGGCTCGCACGCCTCCGCCGGCAATAATCCCAGTCCCCGGTGAAGCCGGGCGCAATAACACTCTCGCTCCATCAAATTCACCGATCACTTCGTGGGGAATCGTGTTTTCGTTCAATGAAACTTTTTCCATCGACTTGCGCGCTGCCTCGGAGGCCTTTCGAATAGCCTCTGAGACTTCGTTCGCCTTCCCGAATCCGCATCCCACTTTTCCATCGTGATCTCCAGCGACGATCAACGCGCTGAAGCTAAAACGACGACCGCCCTTCACGACCTTTGCGCAGCGGTTGATGAACACAACTTTCTCCGTGGTGTCACCCTTTGCCGCGGGAGTCTTGTCCGGCCTGCGCGAGTCTGGACGTCTGCCTGAACCTGTTTGAGCCATGAAATTAAAATTTTAAGCCGCCTGCGCGCGCTGCGTCTGCTAAGGCCTTCACTTTTCCGTGATAAAGAAACCCGCCCCGATCAAACACGACTCGCTCGAGTTTCTTCGCCAGCGAACGTTCCGCGATTGTCTTTCCAATCAATTCTGCCGCGGTCCTATTTGCAGCGGCTTTGTCTTTGCCAATCACGGAACGCTCCGTCGTCGATGCAGCGGCCAGCGTCTGTCCAGCATCATCATCGATCACTTGAGCGTAAACATGTTTTCCGGAGAAATGAACCGCCAGTCGCGGTCGTTCCGCGGTACCTGCGACCTTTTTCCTGATCCTTCGATGAACACGTTGCCGCGCTGCCTTACGAAACGTCGCCATACTTATTGAACAGTCTTGCCCTCTTTGCGACGAATCTGCTCGCCCGCGTACCGAACGCCTTTGCCCTTGTACGGTTCCGGAGGATAAAAACGACGGACGTCCGCCGCCACCTGCCCGACCAGTTTTTTGTCGACGCCTTGGATCGTAATTTTCGTGTTGTCCGCAACTGTGATTTTAATGTTCTCTGGAATCGAAAATCGAACCGGATGCGAAAAGCCGAGGCTCAAATTAAGGATCGATCCCTGCACGGCAGCCCTGAAACCGACTCCTTCGATCTCAAGTTGCTTGACGAAACCTTCACTCACTCCCTGCACCATGTTTTGCACGAGGCTGCGAGAGAGTCCGTGTAACGCTTTCGCGCTGCGCGTTTCTGCTTCACGTACAACAGACACCCGGTTACCCTCGACGCTTGCACGGATGTTACGCGGAAGCTTCCATTGGAGTTTTCCCTTGGGTCCTTCCACCGAAACCGCTCCGTCATTGTCGACGTTGACCTTGACCTTATCCGGAATCTCGACGGCTTTATTTCCGATTCGTGACATGAGTTTCGTGATTCGTTAAATCGTTACCACACGTAGGCCAGCAGTTCACCGCCGACCTTTTGCTTTTTCGCTTCGCGCCCCGACAAAACGCCGCGCGAAGTGGACAGAATCGCCAGGCCCATTCCACCAAGGACACGCGGGATTTCATCGGCGCCAACATATCGGCGCAATCCCGGCCGGCTCACCCGCCGCAGTCCTGCGATCGCGCTCGATCGGTTCGCGATTTTGTTTGTGATCTTAATGCGGGGCCGCGCGGCGCTCGTGTCAATGGAGTAATCGGTAATGTAACCTTCATCTTTCAAGATGCGCGCGACCTCGGCCTTGATTCTCGAGTACGGAACCAGCACCTCCGGCTTCAGCGCGCGCGTGCCGTTGCGAACACGCGCCAGAAAATCGGCAATAGGATCAGTAACAGTGCTCATGAAAAAATCAGGCGGGCTGCGCGGCGGGCTTTTTCGCCCGGTCGCTAAACGGCATCCCCATTTCACTCAAGAGCGATTTGGCTTCCTCGTCCGTTTGAGCCGTGGTCACGATTGTAACATCAAATCCGATGTTGCGCTTGATTTTATCGAGCTCGACTTCAGGGAAAATCGATTGATCCGAGATCCCGAGGGTGTAGTTGCCGTGCTTGTCAAAACAACGCGGAGACACGCCGCGAAAATCCCGAATGCGCGGTAGCGCGGCTTTGATGAAGCGCTCGAGAAATTCGTACATGCGCTCTCCGCGCAACGTTACCTTTGCGCCAATCGCCTGATCTTTTCGCAATTTGAAATTGGAAATGCTTTTCTTGGCCAGCGTTTCCATCGGGCGCTGTCCCGTAATCAACGCGAGTTCGGCTTTTGCCTCTTCCAGCGCCTGCTTCACGTCTGATTGCGAACCGACGGAGGTGTTAATCACCACTTTCTCGACCTTTGGAACCTGATGAACGTTTTTGTAGCCGTGCAGTTTTTGCAGCGCTGGCATGACGCGCTCTTTGTAATGACGATGAAATTCGTTTTCCATTTTCAACAGACTAACTACTAGCTTTCTTCTTGTCCTTTTTCGCCTTCGACTCTGGCGCTTTCACCGGTTTCGCGCCGCGCTCGATCAATTTCACGTTGGAAATATGAATTGGGCCTTCGCGTTCGGCGATTTTGCCGCTCGGATTATCCTGCGACTTGCGGAGGTGCTTCTTAATGATGCGCACGCCTTCAACCACGACACGCTGTTTCCCCTGAAACACCGCCAGGATCTTTCCTGAAGAGCCGCGGAAATTCCCCGAGATGACCTCGACTTGGTCGCCTTTTTTTACGTGACACTTGATTCGATTCATAGGACTTCCGGGGCAAGCGAGACGATCTTCATGAAGTTGCGCTCGCGCAATTCCCGGGCAACTGGCCCAAAAATGCGCGTGCCGCGCGGATTCAAATCCTTGTCAATAATCACGATCGCGTTGTTATCGAAGCGAAGCAGCGAACCGTCCTCGCGTCGAATCGGCTGTTTCGTCCGGACGAGAACCGCACGCACGACTTCACCCTTCTTTACTGTGCCGCTCGCGGTGGCTTCCTTCACATTCGCAGTAATCACATCACCGATGCCGGCGTAGCGGGTCTGTTTGCCTATTACGCCGATCATTGTCGCCATGCGCGCGCCGCTGTTGTCTGCCACATCCAGTCGCGATCGAAGTTGCACCATGAAAATCCTCCGTTTCCGTTTAGCGTTATTCTTCCTGCCGTTCTTACTTCTGTAGAACCTCCACCAAACGCCACCGCTTTAGTTTGCTTAACGGCCTTGTCTCCATAATGCGAACCGTGTCGCCGGTTTTCGCCTGGTTCTGTTCATCATGGGCATAAAATTTTCTCATTTGTTTGACGATCTTGCCGAACTTGGGGTGGGGCACACGCGTCACTGTCCGCACCACAATCGTCTTATTCATGTTGCTGGAAATCACTTCACCGGTACGCGTCTTGCGTGAACCACGGCTCACGGGCTCGGGCTGCGGCGAAACTGCTGTTGGGATTGGTTGATCTTGCTCAGCCATAATTCTACTTCTTTCCGGTCTGTCTCGAGCGCTGCGACAGCACTGTTTCCAGCCTGGCAATGTCGCGCCGCAGCAAGCGTAATCTGCTTGGCTGCTCCAGCTGCCCGCTCTGCTGTTGCAAACGAAGGTGGAGGCTTTCCTGGCGCAAGTCGCGTCTTTTAGTGAGCAACTCGTCCATGCTCAGCTCAGTGATTTCTTTCATTTTCATCGTTCTTAAGCGGCCCTGACATGGTGACGCGTGAGAAACTTTGTGCGCACCGGCAACTTGTCCGCGGCAAGCCGCAGAGATTCGCGCGCAACCGATTCGGGCACCCCATCGAGCTCAAACAAAATATTGCCAGGCCGAACAGTTGCGACCCAGTATTCGGGTTGCCCTTTGCCCTTGCCCATCCGCGTTTCCGGTGGACGCCCAGTCACGGATTTATCAGGGAAAATGCGGATCCACAGTTTGCCCTTGCGTTTCATGTTGCGAGTGAGCGCGACACGAGCCGCTTCCAGCTGCGTGTTGGTGATCCAGGCGCGCTCGAGTGTCTGCAAACCGAACTCGCCGAAATCGATTCTAAGATTGCGCGAAGCAGTTCCCTTGCGGCTTCCTCGCTGGGACTTCCGATACTTCACGCGTTTTGGCATTAATGGCATAAATTTTTCTCCTTAAATGATCGCGGGTGCTGTAGCCGCTTCGCTGTGCGAAGCAAGCGCGCGTCCCACAGGGACGCGGCTACAGAGCTCGGTGCTATTATCATACAAATTTTTTCCCTTACACTTCAACCGGTGCGGGTGCTGGCGGCGGCGGTAATGGTGTGGCCGCCTGGGGCGCTGGTTCCTCCTTCTTACACATCCAGCATTTCACCCCGATCTTGCCGTAGACCGTGTTTGCTTCCGCGAAGCCGTAATCAATCGGCGTGCGCAAGGTGTGCAGCGGAACTTTTCCTTCTCGGTACCATTCCGAGCGCGAAATCTCCGCGCCATTGAGCCGGCCCGAAGAC
>Ga0193720_1000077_pt1 | contig 11472 bp, 13 predicted proteins | sample U2s1metaG_FD_143049 | JGI IMG/M metagenome (GOLD analysis project Ga0193720, IMG submission 143049) | Soil microbial communities from a riparian zone of the East river system, Colorado, United States - U2s1 | ecosystem: Environmental > Terrestrial > Soil > Riparian zone | place: USA: East River...
CATCTCTTTATCTACTGCTTTACACATGTCGTAAATGCTGAGCAACGCGACGGTGGCGCCAACGAGCGCTTCCATTTCGACACCCGTCTGCGCAACTGTCTGCGCCGTGCACTTCACATTGGCGCTGTCGTTCGAAGTGACAATGTCGATCTTAACTTCGCCGAGCGGCAGGGTGTGACACAGCGGAATTAGCTGCGCCGTTTGCTTCGCAGCCTGGATGCCGGCAATTCGCGCCGTCGCGAAGACGTTCCCCTTTGCGATTCGATCGTTCTTAATCAGGTCGAGCGTCCCGCGCCGGAGTCGGATCTTGCCGGCCGCAACAGCTCTTCGCTTACTCGTTGATTTCGCCGAAACGTCAACCATCTGCGCCTTGCCATCGGAACTGACGTGAGTCAGGCGTTTCATTTTTGCATCGTTGTCATTCTGAGCGAAGCGAAGAATCTCAGATCATTGTTGCGGCAACCGTAATCAGAGATGTTTCGCTTCGCTCAACATGACACGTCCTTCAGGGTCAGCCACCGATGGCGATCATCTTGCGATTCGGTTGATAATTGTCTCTGAAATCGTGCTGTGCAGGTTTGCGCTCGACGACATCGAGAAAGAATTGTCTCAGCTCCGCATCACTCGCGCCGGCCCGCAGTGGTTTCATGATGTCGAACTCCAGGTAGCTGCCGAGACATGGACGCAATTTCCCGTCGCATGTGAGGCGAAGTTTGTTGCAGCTTTCGCAGAAATGCAGGTTTGTCATCGCCCCGATGAAGCCAATGCGCTGTTTCCGACCGGGAATTTGGTAGTACGCGGCCGGACCGTTCGTCCGAAATTCCGCCTCCGGAATCAAACACCCGTACGATGATTCAATTAGCCGTTTCGCTTCAAGAACCGAAATGAAATTATTTTCATCCAGAACGTCGATTGTGCTCACCGGCATCATCTCGATGAAACGCAGAATCAAATCTCGCGCCCCGGCGAATTCTACCAGCGGGATCAGTTGATCTTCGTTTCGGCCCCGCATTAAAACAGTGTTCAGTTTGATTTGATCGAAGCCTGCGCTAATGGCTGCATCGATTCCCCTCAGAACGTGTTCATGGAAATCCCGACCGGTGATTTGTGAGTAAGCATCTCGATCCAGCGTATCCAGCGAAATGTTTACCGATTGCACACCTGCGTCCCGCAAGGCTGCCGCCATGGTCTTGCCCGATGTTATTTCGCGCGCAAGCAGCGTCCCGTTCGTTGAAAGACCAATGCTCTTGATTCCGGAAATCTCAGGGATCTGCCGAACGAAATTTATGACGTCACGGCGCGTTAGTGGTTCCCCGCCGGTGACTCGCACTTTCGAAACCCCCAGCTCCGCCGCGATGCGAATCAGCCGCAGCGTTTCCTCGAAGGTTAGAATTTCCTCGCGCGGCAACCATTCCTGCAATTCCTGCGGCATGCAATAACTGCAGCGCTCATTGCAGCGGTCTGTGATCGAGACGCGCAGATAAGAAATCCGATGGCCGTGACGATCCTGCATCCGCCGACATGTTACGGAGAACGCGGTCATGAATCAACCAGGCTCATCAATTGACTGAATGTAGCAGAGACGTATGATCGTCACGCTATGCAGCGTCGCGTCTTGTCCGTCGCGCTGACATTCGGGATGGCAGCGGGGACCCTGACTTTGAATAGTTGTGCAACGACAGAAGCGCGCATTTCGCAACATCCCGAAATGTATCAGCATCTCTCCCTGACCGACCAGGCATTGATCAGCCAGGGACAGATTCGCCCGGGTATGACCACGGACGCCGTATGGCTCGCATGGGGTACACCTGATCAAAAGCTGCCCGGCAATGTGCGTGGTCGCCCCACTGAAACGTGGGTCTATATACGTTACAATACGCCTCCCAGCTACGGCGGGCCCTATTATTATGGCCCATTTGATTGGTCATACATCCCGCCAAAGTTCCCGTACCCGTCCAAAGGGGTCACCTTCTCAAACGGCAGAGTTGTGTTCTTCCGGTACCTGCCGTCGCCACCGCCGCTGTAACGCCGAGTTTGGCTTGCCAACTTCGTGGCGGATATGATTTCCTCAGGGCATGAAGCGTCGATTTTTGGTTGAGGCATCGACGTTCGCCCTCGCGACGGGCGCGCTCATTCTCACCAGCTGTTCAACACCGCAAACGCGAATTTCTGAGCATCCAGAGCTTTACCAGAGTCTGTCGCACAGAGATCAATCGCTGGTTGGCCAGGGACAAGTTCGTATTGGTATGTCAGGAACGGCCGTGTGGCTGGCGTGGGGTTCACCCGATCGAAAAATTGTGGGCAACATGGGCGCCGGTCGAATGGAGACCTGGCTTTACATTTACTACGCAACGTACCCGTATTACCCAGGCTACGGCCCGTGGGACCCATATCTCGGGGCTCCTTTGTACGATCCGTTTTATTATTCGGACATCCCATCAAGTATCCCGTACCCAGGCAAGGTCGTCACTCTCGCCAACGGCAGGGTTGTAGCCTTCCGTTACCTGGCTTCGCACTAGAGCCGGTCAAAATTCTGTCGCATTGTTCCGCAGGAGGAGTCATCATTCCGGTGCGTTTCATCAATGGCTTACCGCTCATTTCGACAGTTCCTCGATGCCCTTGAACAAGCGGGCGAACTGAAGCGCGTCACAATCCCGGTGGATACCGATCTGCTCATCGCCGAGTGGGCGGACCGCGAGATGAAATCGCCCAGCGGCGGAAAAGCTCTTTTGTTTGAGCATCCGATTGTCGACGGACAAAAATCAGAATTCCCGGTTGCAATCAACACGATGGGGTCGCGCCGACGGATGGCCCTCGCACTACAAGTCACAGACGTCGCAGATATCGCACAGGAGATTCAACTTATCCTCAAAGCAAAGCCCCCAACCGACCTGCGTGAAGGCTGGAGCTTGTTGAAGCAGGGAATCCATCTGCTGCATGCGCGTCCAAAATCTGTCCGTGAAGCACCGTGCCAGGAAGTCGTGCACAGGCTTGACAATGCAGAAGCTTTTTCTTTGCGGGATCTTCCGATTCTCAAATGCTGGCCAAAAGACGGCGGGTGTTTCATTACCCTACCAAATGTGCACACGCGCGACCCGGAGACAGGCGCGCGCAACATCGGCATTTACCGGATGCAAGTGTATGACGAGGGCACGACCGCAATGCATTGGCAACTTCATAAGGTAGGCGCGCGGCACGGCAAACGTTACTACGAACGCGGTGAACGCATGCCAGTCGCAGTCACACTCGGTGGCGACCCTGTTTACACATTCGCTGCAACTGCACCATTGCCGGACGGATTGGACGAACTGTTCTTTGCCGGCTTCCTCCGAAAAAAATCAATCGAACTTGTTCGCTGTAAAACCGTCGAGCTCGATGTGCCCGCAGACGTGGACTTTGTTCTGGAGGGGTATGTGCAGCCGGGTGAAATGCGGCCTGAGGGACCGTTTGGCGATCACACCGGGTTTTACACCGCGGTCGAAGATTATCCCGTTTTCCATTTAACGGCGATCACGCACCGGCGCGATGCGATTTATCCAACAACAATCGTCGGCAAACCCCCGATGGAGGATTACTACATTGGCGACGCTTGCGTGCGGATTTTGCTGCCGGTGTTCAAAATGAATTTCCCCGAGCTCGTGGATATGACGCTGCCGCCCGAAGGCGTTTTTCACAATCTGGTCTTTGTCAGCATTCGCAAACAGTACCCTTATCAAGCGTTTAAGGTGATGCACGGTCTTTGGGGCATGGGGCAAATGATGTTCAGCAAATACATCATCGCCGTGGATGAAGATTGCGACGTGCACAACACAAGCGAGGTGCTTTTCCGCTTGTGCGCGAACACAGATCCGGGGCGGGACACAACCATCATCAAAAATCCAAGCGACTCGCTGGACCATGCGCCGAGTGAACAGAACATCGGTTCGCACATGGGATTTGACGCCACGCGAAAATTGCCAGGCGAAAACTATCACCGTCCGTGGCCGGAGTTGTTGAAAATGACCGACGAAGCGCGAGGGCTCGTCGACGCGCTTCAAGCGCAGGCCCGGTGATCTGACGCTGGCAGTCGGCTATGGTTTGCGAAAAAGCTGGCCGGTATCAACGTCGCGAGTAAGCCCACCTGGTGGTACTCCGCGCAAATCGTAAAGGCGACCAGTGTAAGGGCTATAAAAAAAGCCTGGCCTTCCCGCCCAGCGCGCATACGGATAACCGCCCGGGGGCGGCGGCCCGTAACGCGCGGCTTGATTCTCCTGGACAATCTTGCCGGTTAAAGCGCCAGCGGCGGCTCCTGCCGCTGCGCCAATTGATGCGGCGCGCACATTGCCAGTTGCCGCACCACCGATGATCGCGCCGGTAGCAGCGCCCCATGCGGCCCCTTGGCCGACCGGCGTGTCACAGGAACTTAGAAAAAGAGAACCCGCCGAAATTACTGAAACAATTACAACAGCATTCGTCTTCATAGGTTTGCCAACGAAGTAATTAACCACACGCGTGCAGAGTTGTTGCGAAGCAAATCTGCACACTTCGCCTCGTTCGCGCCGTCTGGGTTGCCGGACGACTACGGTCTTACAAAGACTTTGTTAACTTTTGTGTCCAGAACCAATCCGCCGTGTGCGACTTTCGAGCAGTCATACTTTTCGTGCGGCGGATATGGACTCTGGACAACACCGGATGGATCATGAGGATCTCGCTGAGCCGTGGGATAACCGCCGCCCCGCGGCGGATACTTTTTCTCCGCGTCTGCTTTCGAGATCGCCTGAGCTTCAATCGCCGCGTGTTCGCCCCGTTCACGCGCTATACTGCCTATGCGCGAGTCCGTGCCTTGTGCGTAAACAGTTGTGCCGAGCACAAACAGCCCCGCTACTACTCCCGAGATAATGTTCACAGATGTCTTTTTCATAGTTTGTCCTTCGTAACATTTTCGCAGCCAGGAGCTCAGACGGATGTTCGCGGCGGCAAATTCAAAAAAGATTTGACGAGGTGCTTCGCGATCCGGCCTGCTTTCTCCAGCTTGCTTAACTGATATTCTTTTTCGAAAACGCGAAACTTGTCCAGCTCCATTTGGCGGAGCAGACCGCGGTAAATCGAGGCCATAATTTCGGCGGGCGCCATTGCTCTGCGGTCTTCAGGAGGGAGTGCGGCGGCCGCATCGGAGAAAAACTCCCGTGCACGCGCCGCTTCGAATCCTATCAGGCGGAGAAAACGTTCGTTATATTGCCGGTCTTGCAGCTCCGTTTCGGAGTAATTGAACCGCGCCAGGTCTTCCTGCGGGAGATAAATGCGGCCATCCTGCAAATCTTTTCCCACATCGCGGATAATGTTGGTCATTTGTAACGCCAACCCAAGCTCGATTGCATATTGTTTGCAGCCTGCATTTCGATAGCCAAAGATCTCGATGCTTACCAGTCCGACTGCACTGGCGACCCGATAGCAATAGACCCGGAGCTGTTCAAAAGTGGCATAGCGCCGAATGCTCAAGTCCATTTCTACTCCGGCGATAATTTCCTCGAACATTCCGACCGGCAGCGAATATTTCTCAATTAAAAGTCTTACGTCCTGAGCAAGGAGCGGTTCGTCTGGAGCGGGCGCCTGGAGCATCTGGCGCCATTTAGCCAAACACAGTTCTTTCTCTGCCAGCGTTAACTCCGCCGAATCGGCAATATCATCGATCACTCGGCAAAATGCGTAGAAAATAATGATGTCGCGTTTGCGTTCGCGGCCCAAAGAAATGAACGCCAGTGCCAAATTCGATTTGCTCTGGCGTGTAATGGTCGCGGCATTCACATCCGTCCTCTTGCAAGCCAGCTTTTTAGTACTGAATCCATTTCTCCTGATTAATGCGGCGGTTTTCGCATTGGCGAAATAGACAGACCCACGAAGCCAGAAGCCATCCGGCAATCATTCCGCGGAGAAGAGCAAAACTGAATTTCCACAGAAACAGTGCGCCCAGACGATCGGCAATTGCGCTGCGTATGACGGCGTCGCAGATCATGATCGCAAAAAAATGCAGCCCGCAAATGATCAAAAACCAGACGAGGCGACCTGCATTTTGACGGACGAACTGGGCGTGGGCGCGCATCGCTTCGATCAATGTTTCATTGTGAAGCGCCAGTGAGATTTGGACCGAGCAAAAGGCAATGATCAAACCGCTCATCAGCACCCGCGCAATCGGCAGGTAATCGAGCACGCCGGGAATATTCGTGAAGTATGCAAGGACGAGGGGTACCCGGACAATCAACGTGCTGACTGCGACGACAATGCCCGCCCATTCCAACACATAACTAAAGCGGCGCATGGCGAAGCGGAATAGTTCTCCTTCTTCAAAGCTAACGCCTTTGATCCAGGCCAGACACACAGTAATGAGATACACTTGGATATAGACTCCCAACAGGTATTCGAAAATGAATGCCGCCGCATCCACAGTGGCAGAGATTCGCAGGAGGCCGGCAGCCGGGACCAGACCGCTCCACTCCGGTAATCGCCAGAATACAATCGGTTTCAAGAGCGACGCGAGTGCGCTCAGCAAGAGAATTAAGTAAACAAGATAACCCCAGAAACCGTATCGTTTTCGCAACGCGCGAACCAGCGCTCCATGCAGACCGCGCCAGTTGACGAGCATGAATATGGCGGCTACGACCGAAAGGGGGTAGGTGGTGGTGGCGTTGTCGAAAATTCCTGCAACCCCTTCCAGCGCAGGCAACGGCGTTTCCGTCCAAATCTCTGCAAATCGCGGCCAATACCATTGAGGTAATGAGGCGATCTGGGCGAGATCCAGATCAGACCAGTTTCGAACGGGCGTGAACGTGACGAACTGAAAAACGAAATAGCCAAATCCTAGCAGGGAAAACGTGATCCAGATGCGCTTGTAGCGCCCAATACAACGAAAACCATCGGCCAGCGCACGCCGCACTGGATTGAAAAACATCACTACCGCATAGCCACCGCAAAGCCCCAGCAACCCATATAACCCATAGAGACGGGGCACGCTTCGCCACATCTCAGCAAGAACAAGAGTGGCAACATTGGAGTGGTGGAGTATTGGAGTATTCGGGATCACCTGGTCGCGTCATTCCAGTGCTCCGTCATTTGCCTAGCGAATCAGGCCCCAGTGCGGATAGAACGGCCAGTAAACTAACAAACCGCGCCCGACGACATTTACGTCCGGCACCGGGCCCCAGTAACGGCTGTCGTAGCTGTTATAACTGTTATCGCCCATGGCGAAATAACCGTTCCGCGGCACCGTATACGATTGATCGGGTCTCGACAGATAGTCATGGCCTAAGGCATAACCGCGGTATGGAGGTTTTGCTGACATTACCCGCTCGAACCCGTAGCCTTCCGCTTTCTTGCCATTCGCGTAGAGAAATGGCGGGTCGATCCGCAGGGTATCGCCCGGCAATCCAGCTAGACGTTTAATGTAAAATGGCGCGCCTGCCTCCGGATCTTCCCGAATCCCTGGAATATGATTCGTCCTAAAGACAAAAACATCGCCGCGGTGCGGCTTAACAAAATTGTAGGTAAATTTGTCAACAAAGACCTGATCGCCGGTGTCGATTGCGCCTCTGGCAATGATTTCACCACGGTGGAAAATGCGACCCGGGAAAACGTTGAAGTCATGACCCAGGGTGTCGGGCGACGCATACACCAGAAAGTTCTGCCGCTGGCAGATCAGTCGCGAAAAGGTAAAGAAGAAGAGGATCTTTTTTGGCACAATTTCAGAAACCTGGTCATCCTCGCGTGAGACCACGTTGATGTAACAATGAACTCGCCGATCTGTCGCAGAATATTTGGAGCCGGATCGGCGCTGGGATGGCCAATAATTCCGTTTAACGTCGGTTGCATCGAGCCGGTGGGAATTTTAAACGGCTGCAAGAAATAGGAGCGAATGCCTACTGCCACGACGATCGCCACCAAAATTACCTCGCAATTCTCTCGCCAATGCGATTCCCAAGTCACAGGCGTCAACCTGTGTAGGGTCTTATCAAGCGTATCGGCCGCGCTGTGAACTCTCTCGCGGTCTCTGTCATGTAACGCTTCGCGGAGGCTTTTCATACCGGCGAGGATCTCTTCGCGGGCCGACGTACTGAGCCGGTCATCCTTGTAGCGCAGGTACTTCCGTGCATGCCGCAGGAGCAATCTGCTGTGTTTAACGTGACGCGATGTGAACATGATTCAAAAAATGACGAAGCTCGAATGTCGAATGACGAACCAATGACGAAGCACGAATGACCGAGCCCGCAGCCCATTGTCATTCCGAGCGGAGCGAAGCGCAGTCGAGCAATGTCTCATCGCAAGAGTCACTGAGCCTTTAGCACCTCAATGAACGCTTCCTGAGGAATGTTGATTTTCCCGATGCTTTTCATCCGTTTTTTTCCTTCTTTTTGTTTCTCCAATAATTTTCGTTTCCGAGTGATATCGCCTCCGTAGCATTTCGCGGTCACGTTTTTCCGTAACGCCGAAACACTCTCGCGCGCAATAATTTTCCCGCCAATGGCTGCCTGAATCGCGACCTGGTAAAGCTGCCGTGGGATCACTTCCTTCAGTTTGGCTGCGAGCTGACGTCCGCGCGCCTCGGCACGGTCTTTGTGTACGATTGTCGAAAAAGCATCCACTGGTTCGCCGTTTACGAGCAGGTCCAGTTTCATCAACTTCGCGACCCGATATCCGGCGTGCTCATAATCCATCGAACCATAACCGCGCGTGATGCTTTTAATCTTGTCGTTAAAATCGACGAGAATTTCGTTGAGCGGTAATTCACAGTGCAACATCACCCGCCGCGTATCGAGCGACTCGGTGCGTTCCATCTGCCCGCGTTTCTCCAGAATCAATTGCAGTATGTCACCAATGTTTTCATTCGGGCAAAGTACGTACGCTTTTACAATTGGCTCACGAATTTCCTGGATCAAGCTCGGGTTGGGCAGGTGAGCGGGGTTATCAATTAAGAATTTTTCTCCGCGTGTGGTCAGTACCTCATAAACCACGCTGGGACTGGTCGCGATAATGTCCATGTTATACTCGCGCCGGAGCCGTTCCTGGATGATCTCCATGTGAAGCAGGCCGAGAAATCCGCACCGAAAACCAAATCCCAACGCGACGGAGCTTTCCGGTTGATAAACAAAAGCGGCATCGTTCAGGCGCAGTTTACCGATTGCGGTCTTCAAATGTTCGAAGTCACCGGTGTTAATCGGGTAGATTCCGCTGAACACCATGGGATGAATTTCTTGGAAACCGGGAAGCGCCTCGCGCGCAGGGTGACGTTGGTCAGTGATGGTATCGCCAATCTTTATGTCGGCTGTCGTTTTGATGTTTGCGATGAAATAGCCGACGTCACCGGGATTTAACTTTTCCTGCGGAAGCATTTTCGGCGTAAACACGCCCACCTCCTTGATCTCGTACCGCGAGTTGTTGTTCATCAACATGATCGCGTGATTCGCTTCCATTGTTCCCGAAACGACACGCACATAGCCGACTACTCCGCGATAAACATCAAAGACGGAATCAAACACCAGCGCGCGCAGCGTCTTGTCCCCCGGCGGTTCCGGCGCCGGAACCCGCGTTACGATGGCCTCGAGAATTTCGTCGATGCCAATTCCCATCTTGGCGCTCGCCTCAATCGATTCCTCCGCAGGGATGGCAAGAATTTCTTCCAACTGGCGTTTCACTGACGCCACGTCGGCGTTCGGCAGGTCGATCTTGTTGATAATCGGAATAATTGTGAGCCCCTGTTTGTGAGCTAGGTGAACGTTCGCCACGGTTTGCGCTTCTACTCCTTGCGCCGCGTCTACCACCAACAGGGCCCCCTCGCATGCGGCGAGGCTTCGCGAAACTTCATAGGCGAAATCGACATGCCCCGGGGTGTCGAGCAGGTTCAGCCGATAACTTTGGCCGGATTTGCTCGTGTAACGCATCGCCACCGGATGCGCTTTAATCGTGATCCCTCGCTCACGTTCCAGGTCCATTGAATCAAGGAGCTGGTCCTGCTTTTCACGTTCGTGGATCGTGCCCGTGCTCTCAAGCAACCGGTCCGACAACGTCGTTTTGCCGTGATCGATGTGCGCGATGATGCAGAAGTTGCGCGTGAACTCAATCGCCATGAGAAGCGGCACTATGCGAGTGCGCCGCTATCGGGTCAATCGGCGCCGCTATTGTCATTCCAAGCGGGTCGAGGAACCTCTAAATATTGACAAGGGGAGATATGTCGAGTTCGCTCAAAATGACACTTGATATGCCAAAGGTCCCTATTTCAGAAGCTACAAATGCCGACTTAAACGGAGCGTCCGCAGAGTTTAGCAACGTGTCGCGGTTCTGGCATCAAAGAGAAGAAGCGGACCCCGTTCGCAATGGAATTTTTATCGGCCTGGCAATTGTGCTGGTCATCTTTCTCGGCAGCATGATCGCGGTGCTGATGATGCACGCGCCGGCTTTGTAATCTGTAGCGACGGTCTTTATCCCAACACGTTTCCGAGAAATGCTCGGCCCGCAAAATCAGATCACTTTACAACGGCCTGGCAGACAGAGCGCCGCTAGAGAAATGCAAACTCAATCTCCTATGCGCGGCCGACAATCCGCAATCGCAAAGCGCCTCCTCCTTTTTGATATCGACGGCACATTGATCCATTCGGGCGGCGCGGGCGTTCGAGCACTCAAATGCGCCTTCAAAGAGCGTTTCGGTATCGATGAGGATCTGCACGGCATCGAGATTGCTGGCATGACGGATTCCGGAATTGTTGTCAGCATCCTGAACAAACATAAAATCCCTCCGACCAACGAGAACGTAAGCGCGTTCCTTGATAGCTACGTGCATTTTCTTTCGCTGGAACTACCGCGCCGGAAAGGCAAACTGCTTCCCGGAGTGCTCAAGTTGCTCGAAAAGCTAAAGTCGCGTCCGCATGTGGTGCTCGCGCTTCTCACAGGAAATGTCTCCCGCGGGGCGCGGCTCAAGCTTGAGCATTATGGCGTCTGGCACTTTTTTGAATTTGGCGCTTTTGCCGATGATCATCATGACCGCAACGAGCTCGGGCGCTTCGCTCGCGCCCGTGCAAAAGAGAAGCATCGGCGGGAATTCGCCGCATCCGAGATCGACGTCATTGGCGATACTCCGCGCGATATTGCCTGCGGCAAGGCGCTTGGCGCACGCACTGTTGCGGTGGCGACCGGCAGGTGGACCCGTGATGACCTCGCAAGATATCAGCCGGATTTCCTGATTGATGATCTCTCAGATGTGGAAACCATTATCGATACGCTCGGATGGTGATCCGTTGACGATTGGAGGGTGAAATGAACAAAAATGCTTCCGCGGCTGGCCCGACGCCAGAACGAGACCGTTCCAATGTCGTGCCGCTCAAGGGCGAAATCGATCTCCACGTTTCTCCTTCTGTTACGGCGTCACTCAACAGCATGATCGAGAAAAAACCGCAACGTTTGGTGGTCGATCTCTCAGACGTGACTTATATCGACAGCGCTGGTTTGGCG
>Ga0193720_1000078_pt1 | contig 11112 bp, 7 predicted proteins | sample U2s1metaG_FD_143049 | JGI IMG/M metagenome (GOLD analysis project Ga0193720, IMG submission 143049) | Soil microbial communities from a riparian zone of the East river system, Colorado, United States - U2s1 | ecosystem: Environmental > Terrestrial > Soil > Riparian zone | place: USA: East River...
CCAGGGACGGGTGGCAGATTTATTTCACCTCGAGCCGGATCGACGAACCGTATTACGAACTGCCGAGAACAGATCTTTACTCCGTGCCGGCAGCGGGCGGCAAACCGGTCAAGATCACAACGATCGATCTCAACACGCAATTCGGACCGGGCGGAGGCGCGTTATCCCTCAGTCCCGATGGCAAACAGGTCGCATTCGTCGCCGCGACGAACCAGCCGATCAATTCATATACAGAGCCAGATTTGTGGGTCCTCGATCTCTCGCCGAACGCAAAACCACGGAACATCACCGCGAATTTTGATTTCGACATCGATGGTTTCATTATCGGAGACAGCGCGTCGCCGCGGGCCGGCGGACTAAACAAACCGATCTGGACTGCAGATGGAAAAAGGCTCATCGAAGTTTATTCCAAGGAAGGAAAACGAAATCTCGCGCTGTTTGACGCAACTGTAGCCGGGGACGGTGACCCCGGTAAAAGCAGCACAGTGCAAGATCTTACTTCCGGAAATCACGGCGTGACGAGTTTTCGCGCGACGCCTGATGCTTCGAAGCTGGTCTATGTCATATCGACGCCGACTCGCGTTAACGACCTTTTTGTTCTCGATCAGGCAACTCCTGGCGCAGCACCGAAGCAGTTAACGAATGTGAATGACGAGCTGCTGTCTAAATTGAATCTCACCGAACCGGAAGAGATTTGGTACGACAGCTTCGATGGCAAACGCATGCAGGCGTGGTTGCAAAAGCCGCCAAATTCCGATGCGCATAAAAAATATCCGTTGATTCTGAACATCCATGGCGGACCGCACGTTGCCTACGGCCACATTTTTGTTCATGAATTTCAGTGGATGGCAGCGAAGGGCTACGTGGTGCTCTACCCGAATCCACGCGGCAGCACGAGTTACGGCCAGGAATTTGGCAACGTGATTCAATATCGTTATCCAGGCGACGATTACAAAGATCTCATGGCCGGCGTCGATGAGGTGATAAAACGCGGTTACATCGATGACAAAAAACTTGGGGTTACCGGCGGAAGCGGCGGCGGATTGCTGACGAACTGGGTGGTTGGACAAACTGGACGCTTTGCTGCAGCCGTCGCACAACGGGACATCGCCAGCTGGGAAAACTGGTGGTATACGGGCGACTTCACACTGTTCCAGCCCAATTGGTTTAGAGCGCCGCCATTCGAAGATCCGGACGAGTATCGGGCGAGATCGCCGATCAGTTATATCTCCAATGTGAAGACTCCGATGATGTTTATTCTGGGCGAAACTGATTATCGAACGCCGCCCGGCGCTGGTGGCGAGCAAATGTTTCGCGCGCTGAAATTCCGGAAGATTCCCACGGTAATGGTGCGTTTTCCGAATGAATCACATGAGCTGTCCCGGTCCGGCCAGCCGTGGCATCGCGTTGAGCGATTGCAGCATATCGTCGGATGGTTTGACCATTGGCTGATGGCCGTACCCAAGCCGGAATATGACGTGGCTCCGCAGGAAGAAGTGCCGATCAAGCGGGCTACGATCGGCGGAAACTAATCTGAGTGATTCTTCGCCTGCACGTCCGTCGACTTAATCAGAGCTAGTTTCGATTCCATCGAAACGAACAATTCCTTATCGGCAGAGAATCACTGCGAGAACACTTGTGCCCGCACGATGATGCCGCGAAGTTATTGGCGGGACTCAAGGCTGCAATGCGAATTTCGCGGATGATCTCTCCCTGGAGTTTGTGAGAAAGCTGAGTTTGACGAATTCGAAGACTCACATTGGAGTTAATGCACTTATGTCGTTTAGTATTGGCCAATCAACGCATTTTTAACAAATGCCTTCTTCATCGCTCTGGCAGCGCTTCCAACGATATTTTTTGTGCTACCGCGATCTTGATTTTTCTCTCGACATCAGCCGGCTGAAATTCCCGGAGGATTTTTTCGAGAAAATGCAGCCGAAGATCGGCAAGGCGTTCGCGGCCATGCGAGAATTGGAAGCGGGAGCGATCGCCAATCCAACGGAAAAACGGATGGTTGGTCATTACTGGCTCCGCAATCCTGCGCTTGCGCCAACCGCAGAAATTCGACAGGAAATTGAAAAGACTATTAACCGAATCAAAAAGTTCGCCGAAGATGTTCATGTCGGGAAAATCACGGCCGAAAACGGAAAACGCTTCGAGCATGTACTGCTGATCGGGATCGGCGGCTCGGCGCTTGGACCGCAATTGGTGGCAGATGCGCTTGGATCGGCAGATGATCCAATGGACATCTTTTTCTTCGATAACACGGACCCGAACGGATTCGATCGCGTTTTCGCCAGGATTGACGATCTGCTCCCCCAAATGCTCGTCATTGTGGTTTCAAAATCCGGCGGAACGAAGGAGACACGAAATGGGATGCTGGAGACGGAAGCACGATTCAAGGAAAAGGGACTGCACTTCAACAAACATGCAGTGGCCGTCACGGGCGTTGGGAGCGATCTCGACAAAAACGCTGAAAAGAATGAATGGCTTGATCGATTCCCGATGTACGATTGGATCGGGAATCGATCAAGCCATTCATTCTTTTCAGCGTTTTTGTCCATGGCGCTGGAAGGCTTCGATATCGATAGGTTTCTCGCTGGCGCGGCCGCCATGGACGAGCGGACCCGCGTCCCTGATGTGACACAAAATGCTGCAATGCTTCTGGCGCTCATGTGGTACTATGCCGGCAACGGTAAGGGCGACAAAGATATGGTGATCCTTCCGTACAAGGACAGGCTGTCCTTGTTCGCCAAATACCTGCAGCAACTCGTAATGGAATCGCTGGGAAAAGAAAAGGATCTCGACGGAAACATCGTGCATCAAGGCATCGCTGTTTACGGCAACAAAGGTTCGACCGATCAGCACGCTTACGTTCAACAATTGCGTGACGGCGTCTTAAATTTTTTCGTGACGTTCGTCGAAGTGCAAAAAGATCGGAACGGTAAGCGGCTCGAAGTCGAAGACGGCATCACGAGCGGCGATTATCTTCACGGTTTTTTGCGCGGGACGCGAAGCGCGCTTTACGAGAATGGCCGCGAATCCATCACCATAAGCATTTCGGAGCTGAACGCGTTTAATCTCGGAGCGTTGATCGGACTTTACGAGCGTGCAGTAGGCTTTTACGGCTCGTTAATTAACGTCAATGCCTACGATCAACCTGGTGTCGAGGCGGGGAAAAAAGCGGCGACACGACTGTTGCAGCTTCAGAAACAAGTGAGCAAGAAACTCATTGTCGGTGAAGGAAAGACCGCGGAAGAAATTGCGCGCTCCATCGACGCCGACCCGGAAGACGTGTTTCATGTGCTGCGACATTTGGCGAGCAACGATCCACACATCAGGGTCGCGCCTGGCGAGGAACCGTCGGAGGACTGTTTTTCAGTCGAACAAGAGCGGTAACGTGCCCGATTTATGGCAGATAAACCTGTTGAGAACGGAAAAGATTCCCAGAGCGTCCCGTGGAGTGACGCAATCCGTTTTATCGCGCAACTAAGTCATGATCTGCGCAATGATTTAAATGCCATCGAACTGCAGTCCGCTTACATCGAGGAATTGGGGAAGAGCGAAGAAGTCAAAAACGAGATCAAACGTTTGCGCGAAATAGTCTCACGACTGGCCTCGACCTTACAACGGCTTTCCAGAGCAGTGGGGGAGGTTAAACCTAACCCGATCCCGTACGCGGCCTCTGATTTTATTCAAGACTTGCGCGGAAAGATCGACCACGATTTCCCAAAGGAGAGCAAGGAGATCTCCTGGGACATTCAGCTTGGTGACGCGATGCTGAATGTTGATCCTCAGTTTTTCGAGGAAGCATTTAGCGAGATTTTCGCCAATGCCTTCCGGCACGATCGTGGTAAAGGTCCGCTTGTTGCGAGAGCGAAAATCGATGACAAAGGATTTCTCTTCACCCTCTGTGAACCCAAGGCGCGTTTTGACTTGCCGACCCAAAATTGGGGGCGCGAACCGCTTCGGAAAATGAGCCAGCGCCATTATGGTCTTGGTCTCAATCGCGTCCGCGTTATCGTAGAGGCTCACGGCGGCGAACTGAATGCTCAATATGATCCGAAAGTTTCGGCGCTCACCACGACCGTTAGGCTTCCCCTGTCAGGCGAATCTTCAAAAGAAGCTTGAAAGGTCGGTCATCTCTCACCGTTTAAGCAACTGGAGCCTGCTGGTCGTGCGTAGTACGAGCAGCGCAATTGAATGAAAACAGATAACCGTCATGTCCTGATCATCGATGACGAACGGCCCGTGCTCATGACGCTCGAGGCGTTGCTGAAGCGGCACGGTTACCAAGTGGACACCGCGCCCACTGCCGCACAAGGACTCAAGTTGGTAAAATCAAAACCGCCAAAAATCGTACTCCTCGATCTCCGACTGCCTGACGCGGATGGATTAGAAATGCTTGATCGGATCAAGACCGAGCTACCCCAAGTGCAGGTGATTATCCTGACCGCACATGACTCTCTGCACAACGCCATCGAGTCCATCAAACGCGGGGCGTACCATTTCATTAGCAAGCCGTACGCACCCGAGGAGCTGCTTAGTCTCGTGGAGAAGGCATTGGAAACACAATTCTTGTTGCGAGAAGCGGTAGAACTCCGGGAAAAAACAGAGCGACTCGAAAAACAGCTGGAGCTCGCGGAAGCGAAGCCCACGCCCATTTTCAAGAGCAAACCGATGCAGGAGATCGAGGAATTGATCGATGCGATGGCGCCATCGGATGCAAACGTTCTCATCGTGGGCGAGAGCGGTGTGGGCAAGGAAGTGATAGCCAATACGATCCACGCGCGGAGCCGTCGCGCGGGACAGCCGGTGGTGAAGCTCAATTGTGCGGCGTTCCCGCAAACCATGATTGAAGGAGAACTTTTCGGTTATGTGAAAGGTGCCTTTACCGGGGCAATGCACGATTTTCCCGGAATGATCGCAGCGGCAAATGGCGGCACGCTTTTCCTCGACGAGATATCAGATATGCCGGCAGATCTGCAGACGCGCTTTTTGCGCGTTCTCCAGGAACGCGAATATCGGCCGCTTGGCAGCACGCAAACAATGAAAGCAGACTTCCGCGCGATCGCGTCGACCAACCGGCCAATCGCCCAGGCGCTCGCAGAGAACCGAATGCGCTCCGATTTATACTACCGACTAAACACCTTCCAAATCGAAGTGCCGCCGCTTCGGAAACGTAAAGAGGACATCCCCCCACTGATCGCGCAATTTGTGAAACAATTTTCTCAGCAACTAGGCAAACCGGAGCCGGACATTTCACCGGACGCATTTCAAAAGCTGCTTGATTATTCATGGCCGGGAAATGTTCGCGAATTGCAAAACGCAATTGAATACGCCGTCGTGCTGGCGCGACAGGGCTTGATCGACGCGAAAGAACTCCCCACGGAAATACAGCTGCCCGTTGCGCTGCAACAAACCGAGCTCGGAACGTTACCGCGCAGCGGCGTACAAAGTCTCGATGACGTCGAGAGAAACGCCATTCTCCAGGCACTCGCAGAGTGCCGCGGCAACAAGAAAAAAGCCGCCGAACTTCTCGGCATCCAGCGCCCCACACTCTACAACAAGATGAAGCGCTACGCCATCGAGCTGTAAGAAAGCGCAGCGGGGAAAAGTTGACAGAGAAAGTGAGACTCAAACCCCGAAATGTTTCGGGATGTTCGTGCCAGACTATTCGCCGCGGTAAACGCAGCGCGCGGTAGGTGTTTCGTGCACAACGATCTCGCAAAGGCCGGGGCATTGAGGTTCTAATTTTTTCCAGAACCATTCTGCCATTTTTTCGATCGTTGGATTTTCCAATCCCTGAATGTCGTTGAGATACGTGTGGTCCAGGCTTTTAAGCAGCGGTTTCATTGCTGCGCTGATGTTCGCGTGATCGTAAACCCAGCCGACTTTTGGATCGACATCGCCTTCAACGGAAACTTCAACTTTGAAACTGTGGCCGTGCACGCGCCGGCATTTATGGCCTTCTGGCGCATAAGGCAAAGTTTGGGCCGCTTCGAAAGTGAAATCCTTCGTCAACCGTGCGCGCATGACGCCAAAATACCACTACTCTCGCTTACATGTCATTCCGAACGAAGTGAGCAACCCTCAGACTGGCGACAGAAAACTGTAGGGCGTCTCTGTGAGACGCCGATCCTAAACAAAACGGCGGCTGACACAGCCACCCTGCAAAAATGGCCGTTCAGACTCCGCGCTGGGTCGGGCTCCAGATGAACTTGTGCATCTGAAGTTGAAACCGCACATCGAGCTTATCGGCCAGGATCCATTCCACGATTTGCCGCGGATCGATTCGTCCGAAAATCGGCGAGAACAGCACGGCGTGACAGCGGGACGGCAGATCGTACCGCTGCACCTTGTCGCGCGACCATTCGTAATCTTCGCGCGATCCCATTACGAATTTCACTTCATCACGGAGGGTAAGATGATCAATATTCGACCAAAGATTCTTGTCTACTTCGCCGCTGCCCGGCGTCTTTAAATCCATGATCCGATGGGCCCGCGGATCGACTTTGGAGATATCGTGCGCGCCGCTGGTTTCGAGAAGCACGGTGTAACCGGCGTCGGATAGCATCGACATCAAGGGCAGCACGTTCTTCTGCAACAACGGCTCGCCGCCTGTGATCTCGACCAACGGACATCGAAACGCCGCCACTGCGTCAAGAATCCCCTTCAATGTTTGTTTTTTCCCTTCGTAAAACGCGTACTCAGTATCGCAATAATTGCAGCGAAGATCGCAGAAGGTCAGCCGCACAAACACGCACGGTCGCCCCATCCAGGTGCTCTCGCCCTGAATCGAGTGATAAATCTCGTTAATAGTCAGCGTCTTTCCCGGCTCTGGCATACCACTGGAGGACTCAATCGTTGATTCGCCAAGTTGTTAAAAGTCTTACGCGAACTACCGCAAAGCAAGTTTTCCCCACGAAAATGCGCACCCTTTGGCTGACGCAAATGGCGACCAGACGGCACCTAAATCCTGGCTTTTTTTTGGCAAATTTTTAATAAGATTTTTTCATTGACGGGCTTAAGACGCCAATCTAGTCTCGCCGCCATGTGCTCTGGCATTGCCTTAACCATGTACCGTTTCGCTTCATTTCGGCACCGTACCGCCGAAGGGATCACCTGCCCGGCCCCACGATCACGAATCCTTAGCTTGGTGGCAGGAATTTTCTTTGCGGCTGTTCTTGCTGCGCAAGCGCAGGAGTCGGTTGAGCCCGACGTCTTGCCTTCGTTGGCCGAGCCGCCGGCCGCTCCAGCGGAAGCCCCGCCCTCCGTGTCAACAGAGCCCTCCGTGTCAACAGAGCCATTGCCTGCCCTACCTCAATCGTTGCCCTCCACCGCAGCGGAGGCTGTGCCTTCTGCACCAGAGCCGCTGCCTTCGTCCGAGCAGGCGTTTCCGTCTTCGTCCGAGCCGTTGTCGCCTTCAACAAACTACACTACTGCGCAAACAACTGTTATTCCGCCGCCCGTAGCAGCAGGTCCTTACGGGCGCGGCACATATGACGTATTCCCAGCCGGCGAAACGACTTCCCCAAGTGGGCGTCTTTTTCACTACGCACTGGGCCTGACAGTGCGAGGTGTGTGGGATGACAATATCTTTATTACTCATACGGACAAGGTCTCGGATTATTATTTCGCGATTGAGCCGTATATCACCATTGGAGTCGGCGATATCGAGGGGCGCAACAGAAGCTATCTGCGATTGGACTACATGCCGAGCGCTATTCTGTTCGTCGATCACTCGGATCAAGACGCATTTAACCAGCTGATTCACCTCGAAGGGGGATATAACTCTGGCCGGTTGACGTTGTTCGCCTCCGAGGACATAGCGTTACTCGAATCGGCAAACCTCAACAGCTTCTTCGATACGACGGGCCTGTGGGCAAACACCGACGCAAGCGCGCCCACGCGAATGAACATCTTCTACACGCGTTTGAGGGCAACTTATGCACTGACCGGGAAAATAACCTTAGTGGGCGAGTTTGATTCCCCGTCCTACGCCTATCCCGGTCACATTAGTGACTACACTATTGCTGGCGGCCTTTACGTTTACTACAATTTTCGGCCAAAGCTATCGGTGGGCATTGGCGGCACATTCGGGTACAACTGGGTGGATGATCCAAGTACGAACCAAACTTTCGAGCAGATAAACTTGCGCCTTAATTATCAGTGGACATCCAAAGTACTTTTGTATGCTTCCGCAGGCGTTGAGTTCCGCCAGTTTGACGGCAACCGCGATACATACGACACACCGGTGTTCGAAGTCGGGCTGAGTTATAATCCGTTCAGCGGTACCTTTATCTCGTTTGCGGCCGGCCGGCGGATTTACAATTCCGGGTACATTGCTAACCAAGATTTTGGGGCCACATACGTTGTGGGCCGGTTTCAGCAGCGTTTATTTCACCGCGTTTATTTAGGCTTGGCCGCCGGCTATGAAAATTCGGATTACTTCGCCACTGACCGGGACGTCAGTGCAACACGGAATGACGACTACTGGTTTATCGAACCATCGGTTGACGTGCTAATTACCAGGTGGCTGAGCGCCGGGGTATATTACCTGCACCGCGAGGACAGCAGCAACCAGCAGTTCTTCGATTGGGAGGATAATCAGGTGGGCGTTAGGGCGACGCTCAGGTTCTAAACAGGGTTTGAATCATTTGCGAGCTGGGACAGAGGGATGGTTGGCGATTGCGCTCGCGTTGTCGCTGCCAGGGTTCATGTTGGCCCAAACCATGCCGGGGACGGCCGCGTCCCAGCCCGCCGCCACTTCTACATCGCGAGCGGTCGCCTCGGCGCCCGCATCAGCCGGCGGAGTGAGCGCACCGGCGGGTTACATTTTGAGTCCTACCGACCAGGTGACAGTCGAGGTTTTTGGTGAAGACGATCTGCGCACAAGCGGACGGTTGAACCCCGAGGGTAACTTGAGCGTGCCATTGCTGGGGTCGATCCATTTGGCAGGACTGACTCTGACGCAGGCAGTTTCAAAACTCACAGAGCTGTACAGCCGCGATTATCTGGTCAACCCGAAGATCAACGTCACGCTTCTCAGCTACGCAAAACGGCGCTTTTCGATTTTGGGTCAGGTAAATAAACCCGGCAGCATCGAAATGCCTGACAGCAGCCCGGAGGGTATCGATCTACTGGAGGCGATCGCGTTGGCTGGTGGATATACGCGCATCGCCTCGCCGGAACGAATAACCGTGCGGCGACAAAGCGCCAGCGGGGATCAGGTTTTCAAGGTTAATGCGAAGCGCTTCACCAAGGGAAAGGGCGGAGGTTTTCTCGTCGAGCCGGGTGATACCATCAACGTCGGCGAAAGTATTTTTTAGCCGAGATTTTTCCGCCTTCGCCTTTGCGAACGAATTTCTTGGTGTAAGGTTCCAGCCAATCTTTTGCCGTGATTGACCCTGCCCAATCTCTGACGGGAGCGACCGTTGCGCCCCATTCCGACAAACCAGGCGTGCCTTTGACAGCGGAGTACTCCGATGGACTACACATGTTCGATTTTCGCCGGTATTGGCATTCTTTCCTCGAACGTATTTGGATCGTAGCGATTTGCGTTTTGGCTGGCCTTTTCCTGGCGTTGGGTAATCTCGCGCGGACGCCGAAGCTTTACCAAGCCCACACGGTTTTGGAAGTGGAATTTGAGGAGCCGAGTTTCGTCCCAACCGCGGATTACGCGACGCGGACGCGCTCAATGTTTCTGGCCAGTGGGGAGGCGCTGCGAACGATCGAACAGAATCTCACTAACCCAACACTTCTTGCGCGGGTTGTACGCTCCGAAGGTTTGGCGCAGGACAAAAGTTCCAGTGCGACCGGACAGACGGAGCCGTCGCAGGCCGCCAACAAGAGCCAGAACGCCAGTGGCGTCACGACGTTTACGCCGCTCGAAGAAGCGTTGGGTCGAGCAATGGTCGGCATGGTGCATCCGGCGATCCGTCGCGGTACGCGCTTAATCGATTTGTACGTGACGAACGGCGATCCAGCCATGGCACAGCGTCTCGCCGAAGCAGTCGGCCGAGAGTACATCCGCAACTCACTCGAGCGCCGCGCGTCGTCGAGCGAGGACGCATTGCGTTATCTGTTGGAAGAAGAAGAGCGATTGAAGAGGAACCTCCAAAAAAGTGAGGCTGCCGCCACCGAATACAAGGCAAAAAATCCAGATGCTCTCCAACTCGGCGGCGGCACAGCCGCGACGGGCTCACAGGGGGCTGGCGGATCTCGGGGCGGCTTGGTCGAGGACAACCTGCAAGACATAAACACGAAATTGGCCGCAACGAGGGACCAACAGATTCGTCTGGAAGGTCAGCTCCACCAAGTCGATCAGATTGGCAATAATATCGACGCGTTGCTCGCGATTCCGAGTATCTCTGCCGCCCCAATGGTGGCTGCCGCGCGCAACAATATTATACAGATCGAAGCGGGGATCACCACCCTCGCCTTACGATACAAGGACAAGCACCCCAAAATGATGGCGGCCAAGGCCTCGCTGGCCGAGGCGAAAGACAAGCTTCGTCAAGCAGTCTTGGCGCAACCCCCGATTCTGCGCAATACCCTCGACCAAAACAAAGCGACAGAGGCCAGCTTGCAACAAGCTTTGTTAGCCCAGCAGGGCGTCGCGGTCAATCTCAACCGCACCGCGATCGGCTACCAGGAATTGGCGCGGCAAGCCGAAACCGATCGTGCGTTGTACGAAAGCGTTCTTCGCCAGATAAAAGACACGAACTTGGCAAAAGACGTTAAAGCGAGTGCGGTCAGCGTGGTTGAGCATTCCCCGCTTCCGACCGTTCCTGTTAGTCCTCGGCGCACGAGAACGATCCTGCTGGGCCTGCTTGGCGGCCTCGCTGTCGGTTTGGCTTTCATTTTTGGACTCGATGCGCTGGATCGTTCCATTAAAACTGTGGACCAGGCAGAAAGCACGCTCGGTCTGCCTGTTTTTGCAGCTGTTCCCGATACGACTGATGAGGGGCCCGTTAGCCGACTGAAACGGCGAAAGAAAGCTTTCGGAACTTCGAACTATCGCGTCGTGGTGGAAACTCCCGAAAGTCCGGCGGCGGAAGCGTTCCGCAATTTGCGCGCCGCCCTTTCTCTCCTGGGCCCGGAAGCCGA
>Ga0193720_1000086_pt1 | contig 10407 bp, 10 predicted proteins | sample U2s1metaG_FD_143049 | JGI IMG/M metagenome (GOLD analysis project Ga0193720, IMG submission 143049) | Soil microbial communities from a riparian zone of the East river system, Colorado, United States - U2s1 | ecosystem: Environmental > Terrestrial > Soil > Riparian zone | place: USA: East River...
GACCAGGAACCGTAAACACAACCCTGACGATGCCGACCCGGTGACAACCCTCGAAAATGCGTCGGATGACCCTGGCCGGATCCGTAAGGTGTTCGAGCACGTGATTCATGGTAAACGTCTGATAGTGACCAGGCTGCACCATGGTAAAGGAGTAGTCGTCTTTTTCCGGAAGATAAAGTTCGACCGCCCGGCCCTTCGCCTTATTGTACTCCACAGCGACCGCGTTAACCTCAAAACCGACCGAACCGGACGGAAGCATTAATAACAGATCGCCAACGCCGCAGCCGAAATCGATTGTCTTGCCTTGACAGTATTTCCGGATATCTCGCAGATAAGCTTTCCTGAGAAATTTACGCAAGGCGGTACGCCTCTGCAGATATTGGAAATACTCATCTGCATAGGTTGATGTGTGCGTAGCTTTCAAGCGCTGCCCAATGTGTCTTTCTTCCTGGGATAATTGGCCACATCGAAACTAATGGCAGCTAACAACAACTGAAAGCCCAGAATGATCAGCAGTGTTGGGATAACTACGGTTCCAGTGGGAGCTGACACATGACTGCTTCCATACTTTATGAAATTTACCAGACCGTAAAGCGCGCCAAACAAGAATAAAGGCAGACCGCAGAGTATGTACACCGATGCGACATTAAAATCGAACAAATAGTACCTGAGTATTATTCGCCTCACCAAGGCAAACAACAGTCTCGGCGGAAAACCGATTAGCGTTTTAGCAATGGAGAGTGTTGATGTTTCGAAACCGTAACGGGCCTTCATCGGTATCTCCTGAATCACACAATTGGCGTGATAAAGCTCAATGAGCATGGACGATTCCAAAAAAAATCGCCGATGGATTCTGCCGAAGTTGATCGTCCTGAGCATCTCGTTGCTAATCGCGATAAATCCGTTCGTTGGATCGAAAATATTCCAGTAACCGGAAGCGGCCTTTATACAAAAACTCAAGCCGACATTTCCGATTCTTCTGATAACGGGCATTTGTTTCAGAGCCTGGAAATCTCGGAAACGATTACCCTTGGTGTAATCTGCCGCCCCTTGAAGGATCGGCCTTACCAGTTGCGGAATGTACGCGCTATCCATCTGGTTATCGCCGTCAATCTTGATTGTCACGGCGGCATTAAGCTCAAGGGATTTCATAAAACCAGATAACATGGCTCCGCCGACGCCCTGATTTCGTTCGTGTCGCAGGTAAACGATTTTTGCGTTCTCTTGCTGGAGGTTACGTAAAATATTCGCAGTATCGTCACTTGAACAATCGTCGACTGCAATGATCCAGGCAATCTCAGGCGGCAGAGCCCGGATAACAGCAGCAATATGCGCACCGACGTTAAAACAAGGTATAACTACGGCTATATCATTCGTCATTTCTTTTATAAACGAAGATACCAGATGTTTCTGCCACTTTAGTCATGCAGCGAACTTCCGCAGGCTTTGGAGTGAATGTAGCTGTCGCTGGCGCCGTAGGCGGTTTGGTAAATACGATGTACTTAACTTCGAGTTCCTTTAATCGTGGCGAGCACGGATCCATCGAAATTCCATACGCGTCCTCAGAGTTGTTACTCATGGTCAGACCGTCTTTCCCGTCAATGTAGGTGAACATTGCTATCCAAGCATACCGGTTATAGACAGAGTAATATTCGCCTTTAGGATCGAGGACGCTCATGTCGCCATAGGAAGGAACGAATTTCACGCAGTTCAGTAAGCTAATGCCGTTGGCCTTCAACAAATTAGTTATGCGCGTGTCTCCAAACAAGGCCCATCTGGCTTGCGGATCTTGTTTGTGAATCTGCCGAGTTATTGTTACAAGCGGGTGGTCTAAAATCGATGATAAGCCAATTGTAACCGGATTTACCGTTGCATTTGACGCAGCAATAGCCATGAGGAGTACATATAATGCCGGTGTGGCAAATCGGTAGTCCTTGTATCTTACAAGTAAATACACTATGGAAACTATGATTGTAACCGTCGTGATTTCGCCCCACGTAAAGAAGTTCTTGGTCGCGTCATTAATATGGAGGTCCGCTATTGTCGCGAAAGCTATAACACCAACTGCAAGTATCCCAAACTCGATCGAGGAAAACCTATTCGCCGTTCTCTTCTTAGCGACATAACAGACAAGTAAAATGCAGTTTGCTGCTCCGAGGATCGGTAGAAAACGTTTGGCTGGTGACATTGATATTAGAGTTGCCTTGCTGAGCAGTGTCGGGAAGCCGATCAAAACATAGATCAAGCCGGCGACGACGTACACGGATAATGCTACAAGCAGCGGGTCGATCGTTTTGCTCTTAACATAGTCATAAACGATGCAATAAAACACGATCGGAAAGAACATAATGAATCCGCTTGCTTCGCAGATGTTCAGCCACGGTCGCGGGTAATGCTTATCGTTCATAAATATTCCAAAGAATTCCGCGAACAATTTCCCGCTGACCAGATCACCCCCCGTCGAAAATCTTCGCCCCGGGTATACCGTATTCAACATGATGGTATACGTGTCTTTAACTAAACCGTAATAGTGATAAGCAAAAATACTAAAGATAAGCAGAACGACAATCACAATGCCGGACTTGATTGCAGCATCCTGCCTGATAACCAGGAGGCCTTTTTGCTTAAGTACGAACCCCGCAAAGATGAAAAGATATAAATGAGCCAGGGGGACTTGGAAAGGCGGGTAGAGGTTAAAAATGAAGCCGTATGCGCTTAGTAACAAACTAAAACCGGCCACAAAAAGCGGCCACCTTAGCTTGCTGTAAAGAATGTAAATTAAAGAAACGAAGATTCCGTTCAGGTACAGCATGTAGTCCGCGATGGAGTAAGACCACCACTGAACACCCCCGGATAAAAAAATTAGAAAGCTTCCGCATACCGAAAGTAAAAAATTGTTCTCCGTCAGGATCATCAATGTGAGAAAGGTGCTGATGAGGAAAATGAAAATTTTGAAGTTCCACGCGAAGGCGAATGCGCGTTCAACGTCGAAAATAAAATAGGGCCAGAGAACGGGTCGTAAGATCGTGCTCACGTCTTTGACAGGCAAACCCCATACGACGGGTGTCGTTTGGCCACCAAGCGTGTCATTTCTCACGGGCATTCCCAGTGCATACTGACTTAAAACGTTCGGCGAGCTTACCATCCACTCGTCCGCTCTGATGGATCTGGGCTTTCCGAGCAGAACAGACTGAGGTACTGGTTTTCCAAACATGACGTCCCAGTTGGCAATTGATGAGGTGTGAATTTTTAGAAGACTGAGCGCAAAATAAGCTGTAAGCAGAACTAATAGAAAAACGCTGGTCCTCCTGTCGAAACGAACTAGAGGGCTCGATTCGAGAGCCTTTGCTGAGGGCCCTGCCTCCACGATCGTTGATTTGCCCTGTGGGGCTCTTGCAGACTGAGAGCTGCGCGTCTTCTTGTTTTTTTTGCGTCTCTTTGACATTCAGGACGGCTATACTTCTTTGCGGTTTTTCGCGTCGCAGTTTAGCGATTCGCCAGTCGGGGCGCAAACAGGCAAAGATCGAACATTTGTGATAACCTTGCAATCACGGTGAACAAAAGACCGGTTGGTCACGGCGGCCGAGCTATCTCAACCAGCAGGGTTCAATGATTACACCATCGATTGATCATTGGTGCTGTTGGCTGCAGGCTGTTACTGGACCGCTCGCAACAAGTTTTACATTCTTCTCCGCGACGTTGAACCTGGATTCTTCAACCTTGACATGGGGAGACGCACGAGCCCAACATTCCCGGCTGGCGAAAGCTAGCTCATCTCATCAAGTCTATGCGCTCGACCTCGAGGGCATTTTCAGACGAAGCGAATTCCGCAAAGAGCCAGCGGAACTTGCAGCTGCATTTGCAAACAAGGATGGTATCATTTGGTAAATGCGAAGAGAGGAAATGGATTGAGAGATGCCAGCTAAATTAAAAGAGTTGCAGCCCGACGAAAAAGTCTGGACCGGGGGACGCAGCATGAGTATGAGCATGGCCGCGCGGTTGGCTGTGATTTTGCCGCTGGCGATTGTCAGCTACCACATTGGCGACCTTGTTCCCGTGGCCGCTGCGGCAACTCCTACCCCGGTGAATGCCAACGCGCCCGCATCCATGCCCACGGCCGCGCCCGCCGTGGCGGCTACAGCCGCACCACCCGCCCTAACTCCGTTGCCGCCCGAGGTCTCGGTCGTACCGCTGAAGGATGCAAAGGGCGCGTCTTTCAAACTGGCCGACTTCTTCGGCAAGGTGATGGTGATTAACCTTTGGGCAACCTGGTGCGGACCGTGCCGGCGCGAAATTCCTGAGCTTGTAAAGCTGAATAAGGAGTTTCACTCCCGTGGAGTGGAGATGATCGGGCTCTCCACCGAGGATCCGGGCGCGTCGGCTGAAAAAGTCCGCAAATTCATACAAGACTTTCAAATTGATTACCGGATTGGCTGGGCCCCTGTCGAAGTTGGTGCGCCTCTGATGCGGGGACACGACTCAATTCCGCAGATTTTCGTCATCTCGCGCGATGGTTGGATCTTGCAACACTTCATCGGTTTCAGCGCCACCTACTCAACACAACTAAAGCAGGTGCTTGAGGATGCGCTGAAGTAAAAAGTTACGAAGTAGAAATTGGAACGCACCGCGGACAGTTCGATCGCCCGTTTTCTCCTCCGAATAAAGCGGATCCAAAATGCAGGGACTCCACTGGCAGTTTAAACATGGACAGTGGCAATCTGGACGCGGGTTACAGCCACACGTTCCAGATCACTCTTAAGTACGGCAGCATCCAATTCACTGTCGCAGTGAAGTAACGCCGGAGACAACTCGCCCCCAGAGAAATCGGCGCCGGGAGGAGTTAATCCTCCCGGCGCTTCTTTCTTTTTGTGAAATGTGGGAGGGACCTTTGCGTCCCGACGATCGCGGCACTGAGGCCGCTCCCACATTTATAGAGGCGCTCGCCGTGGCGAGCGCCGGTGATTTCAACCACGGATAACACGGATGAGGCTTCGCCTCGCGTGATTCGTTGAACGGGTACATCGTTACACCGTGTCCCGATCTGGGGAGCATACACGTCTCGCGTGTTGGTCGTTGCGTCCTCGCGACGACGAACTTTGTTGTGGGAAGTTCGCGAAGGCGGAACACGGATATGTTGTAGCCACGGCGCTGCCTGCCGTTTGTTTGCCGCTGTGGTGGCAGGCGTGCCGCCTGCGGGATTTCAGAATTGGAGCCGGGACGCCTTCGTCCCGCGGCTCGAGGGCGAGCCGTCTCCACGCAGCCGGCACGGCTGCCTTTACAGAAAATGGTTTGACCACGGATAGAACGGATGTTGTAGGGCATTTGATTCGCTCTCCCCCTCGCTCACCCTCTCGGGCTTCCCGTCTAATCTCCGGCGTCCCCGCACGGAGCTTTGTGTCAGCCGCCGATATCATCTAGTGGCGTTTGGCACAAACGCCCTACAAGGCTTCCGGTCTACCCGACGTTCGATTTGTGTGGCAGGGATCGTTGTTGTAGCCGGGATCGGTGATCCCGGTCCGCCTTTGGGTCGCAACCGGCCGGCATCAACGATGCCGGCTACAGGGCAGGCCGATGTTGTAGGGCGTTCGCCGCGGCGAACGCCCGCTTGTTTGAATCAGCGTTTCACAAGAACGGAGCGGTGGGGACGCCAGCGACATAGACGGGCAGGCCGGAGGCTGAGTGAGCGGGAGCGAATGCTTCGGGAGTGCAGATGCGTCCTCGCATCGTTTTCAAAACGCAGGTCACTGCCGTGCGACGCGCGTCAGCGGCCGGCTTCGATTTCCTTATTTCGTCTGGCGTGGAGGCGGAAAGTCGCGGCGGCAATAATGCCGTTGCTCTGCGCTCTGCCAAAGACATCGCGAAGATCGTCTTTGGCCTTCTGTCCCACCGTCCAACCCACCGGTGCTGCTGCAGTGGCGCTCAAGATCCCGATGATTTCTCAGCCGCTCGCAGCCTGATGTTGATTTCAGATGTAAGGGTGCGGTGCACAGGGCATTTTGCAGCGATTTCCATCACCTTCGCATGCTGCGCTTCACTCAATGAGCCGGTCAGTTCGATTTCGACGTCGATTCTGTCCAGCATGCCCTCCTTGGTTTCGCACTCCTCGCAGTCTCTTGCGTGAATGCGCGAGTGCCAGAGCGAAACCGTGATATTTTCGAGAGGCAATTGATTTCGGCGGGCGTAGAAGCCGATCGTCATCGAGGTGCAGACGGCAAGACTCGCCAGCAAATAATCGTACGGATCAGGTCCGGCATCGCCGCCGCCTGCGCTCACAGGTTCATCAGCGAGAAGGCGATGCTTACCCGCAACAATCTCCTGCTTAAAACTGCGCGCATCGCCGCGCACGATAATGTCAGCTGTTCGAGTGTTGGTTTGCGTACTCATATCTGGATCATGCGCGCAGGATCCCTGCGAATGCCTCCCGGTATCGCCAGATGAGAAAGACCAGCAAGATCGTAATCACCGCGGCCAACGGCAGACCGCTGGGCTCCATCAAAATGTGAACCAGATCAATGTTCACGATGACGGGAGCGAGCAACACCAAACCGAGAGGCACGAAGCGTCCGGTAAGCAGTAGCAGGCCCCCGACGATCTGAAACACTGCGACCACATGCAGGTAATGAGTCACGAACAGCGCCTTGGTGAAGTCCCCAGACGGCCCTGGCGGCGGCGGCGGCATTGGGATGAAGTGCAGGAAAATGTTCAAACCGAACACGACAAAAATAAGCCCGAGCAGAACCCGCGCGATAATGGTAGCGATTTTCATGCGCGCATCGTGACTTGATCCAGAAAGAATTCCAACGACGAATTTTAAAACGATACAAATCGGTCCGGATTTTGAAGAGTGCCAGATTTGTGGCGCAATGCACGTGGTCTTTCGCTAACCATAAGGGATGGCGGAATACCAACCGACATCGCAGCGGCCAATCGCGCAGATATTCCGTCGGACTGGGAAAGGCGCGGCGAATTTATGCGTGCGGCTTGGCATTCCTCCCGATGCGATTTCGTACTTGTCGATTGTGGCCGCGCTCGCCGCGGCGGTGTGTTTTTGGAAATCAGGCAAAAACGCGTGGCTGCTGGTTGTTGCGCCGCTGTTTTGTTACCTGCGGCTTTGGTTCAACATGTTGGACGGCATGGTTGCGGTTGCAGCGGGCAAGGCGAGTGCGCGCGGGGAGATTGTGAATGACCTGCCGGATCGAATCTCCGATGTAATTATTTTTGTCGGCGTTGCGCACAGCGAGTTAATGAATCCTTTTGTTGGCTATTGGGCGGCGATCTTTTCCTTGTTGACCGCTTACGTGGGACTTTTCGGCCAAGCGATCGTAGGCCGGCGCGAATTTAGCGGAATCATGTCAAAGCCGTGGCGGATGGTTGCGCTGAGCGTCGGGGCTTGGGCGATGTTTGTGTGGCGATCATGCCGACCCGAATTACACGATTTTGGCGGACTAACTATTCTCGATTGGACTTGTCTGGTGATAATCGCGGGCTGTTTGGAAACAATAATCGTTCGCTTGAAACGAATCGTGAGCGCGCTTCAAGATGGGGCGCGATGATTTCGCCGCAGACCGCGCTGCACGACCCGGTGTTTCGCGCGTACCTCCTGATCGTTCCCGTTTCGCTCGCGCTTGGTAGCGCGATTCTCAGTTTCCTTCGTTGGGGATTAAAGAAGGAGCTGGGCTCGATCTGGAAAACCTATCGTTCGTGGCTGGTGATGGCGTCGATCGGGCTGCTGGTTGTTTTTGCGGGACGCGTCCCGGTTATTGCCGGGGTGACATTGCTTTCGATTTTTGGCTTCAGGGAATTCGCGCGCTCTTCTGGATTGTGTCGCGACTGGTGGATGACAGGCGCCGTTTACGCCGGCATCGTTGCGGTCGGCATTGCCTGTTGGGTACCGCATCCGCCCGGCGAAGGGCCCGGCGCAGGTTCGTATGGATTTTTCATGGCCGTGCCGGTATTCGCTATCGCATTGATCTTGCTCATTCCGATCCTGCGCAACCGTGCCCGGGGCGAACTGCAAAAGATGTCGTTGAGCATCATTGGTTTTATTTACATCGGCTGGATGTTCGGACACCTGGGTTTTCTGGCGAACACGACCAATGCGTATGGATTTCTTTGTTATGTTATTTTCGCAACCGAATTGAATGACGTCAGCGCGTTTACATTTGGCAAACTATTCGGGCGTCATCCGCTTCGCAGTGAAATCAGCCCGAACAAAACGTGGGAAGGTGCGCTTGGCGCGCTCGCCGTTTCGATGGTTTTGCCCTGGTTACTGCGATTTTCGTTTCCATTTTTCGGGGCGATACAACTGATTCTTACCGGTCTGATCGTCGGAATCGGTGGACTCCTGGGCGATCTTTCCATCAGCGTGATCAAACGAGACATCGGAACCAAGGACATGGGCGCAGTGATTCCTGGGCACGGCGGAATCTTGGATCGCATCGACAGCTTGATTTATGTTGCGCCACTGTTCATGCACATGGCGGGATATTATTATCCTTTGCGATGAAAACCTCGGATTACGATTCCGCGTGCGATATCGATCAACCGTTGGTTGATCGTTTGCGCTCTTTTCCGCGAAAGCCCGACATGCTGGTTTACTGCGTGCGCGCTCTGATCGCATTGGTCATTCGCGGATGGTTGCGCGTCTATCACAGGTTTGAAATCATCGGCCATGAAAATCTTCGGACGAACCGATCGCTCGTCATCGTAGCAAATCATTCCAGTCATCTCGACACGCTATGTCTTCTCGCCGCGCTGCCCTTGCGCAAGTTGCATCGCGCTTTCCCAGCTGCGGCGGTCGATTATTTTTTCCAAAGCGTGCCGCGCACTTTCGTCGCGGCCGTGGTTACTAATGCGCTGCCCTTTGCGCGGCGAGTTCGCGTTCGCCGGAGCCTCTCCATCTGCTCGGAACTTCTCAACGATCCCGAAAATATCCTGATCATTTTTCCGGAGGGCACGCGATCGGAAACGGGCGAGACCCGGGAATTCAAATTGGGAATCGGCGCGCTCGTCGCCGGCCGGGACGTCGCGGTTTTGCCCTGCTATTTGGAGGGCGCTTTTCGGGCGTGGCCGAAGGGCAGGCATCTGCCGCGTCCAAAAAAAGTTCGACTCATTGTTGGGGCGCCTCGCAGTTATTCCTCACGCACAGCAAACAAGATCGATATCGGCACGATCGCAGCGGAACTGCATCGCGCGGTGAAAAAACTGGGAGAATGCAATGGAAGCGATTGAGCACACCATGACGAGTTGGGACGGTACCGAGCTGTTCTACCGCGCGTGGATTCCTTGCGAACCGAGCGACAAAGCCATTTTGCTTTTTCATCGGGGCCACGAGCATTCCGGCCGGTGGCAGCAAATAGTCGATCTACTCGGCCTTAAAGACATCGCCATTTTCGCGTGGGACGCGCGCGGGCATGGGCGATCCCCGGGCGAACGCGGAGCCGCGAATAATTTTGCCGACGTGATCAGAGATGTGGACGCTTTTACGCACCATATTTCCAGCGACTACAACATCCCCATCGAGAACATGATTGTTCTCGCTCACAGCCTTGCCGCAGTCAGTGTCGCGGCCTGGGTGCACGATTACGCACCGCCCATCCGCGCTATGATTTTGGCTACAGCGGCGTTTCGCGTGAAACTTTACGTTCCCTTTGCCGTTCCGCTTCTGCGAATGAAACAAAGACTGTTCGGCCCGGGCCAGGTGAAGAGTTACGTGAAATCGAAGCTCCTGACTCGGGACCAGGAGCAGGCTGCGCAGTACGACGCTGATCCTCTTATCTTCCGGCAAATTGCGGTCAATGTTTTACTGGATCTAAACGATACAGCGAACCGACTCGTTGCGGACGCGGGCGCAATCCAAACACCGACGCTGATGATCGGAGCCGGCCGTGATTGGGTCGTTAGCCTGAACGCGCAGCTTGAATTTTTTAAGCGGCTTTCATCGCGATTAAAGGAGATCGAGATTTATCCGGCGGCTTATCACGCCATCTTTCATGATCAAGATCGACATCTGGTTGTGCAGCGCGTGCGTAAGTTTGTTCGGGAGCGCTTCGCTGAGCCGGTGACTCAGCCTTCACTTTTGGACGCAGATCAGGCTGGCTATACGCGGGATGAATATGAGCGGCTGAAGTCGCGGGGCGGAATGAAGTTTGCCGTGGCACGCGCTGGACTAAGAGTGGCCGGGCGCTTGAGCGACGGCGTACATCTCGGCTGGCGGAACGGCTTCGATTCGGGACTTTCGCTCGATTACGTTTACGAAAATAAACCGCGCGGCTCGTTAGGGGTCGGCCGTTTGATCGATAAATCGTATCTCAACAGCGTCGGCTGGCGTGGCATTCGACAGCGCAAAGCAAACCTCAAGAATGCGTTAAGGAACGTAATCGAGAACCTTCACCGGGAAGGCCGGTG
>Ga0193720_1000087_pt1 | contig 10238 bp, 7 predicted proteins | sample U2s1metaG_FD_143049 | JGI IMG/M metagenome (GOLD analysis project Ga0193720, IMG submission 143049) | Soil microbial communities from a riparian zone of the East river system, Colorado, United States - U2s1 | ecosystem: Environmental > Terrestrial > Soil > Riparian zone | place: USA: East River...
CGGGTAATTTGCGCGCATTCGTCCAGGCAATTATTCGCTACATCAACACCGGCAAAAGCGCCGACGTCCGGTTCAGTTCGACCGACAAGGTGGAGCTGGTCGAGATCGAGCGAAAACAGCTCGACTTCAGTTATACGGATCGGGACGAATATCATTTCATGGATCCGGAGACGTACGAAACCATCACGTTGCAAGAAAGCCTGATCGGCGACGCGAAAGCTTATCTGGTAGAAAATCTTTCTGTGCAGGTTCTCTACGCAGAAGGCAAACCGGTGCAGGTTGAATTGCCTGCGTCGGTGAATTTGAAGGTCGTCGAATCTGCGGAAGGCGTTCGCGGTGACACGGCTAGCAACGTCACCAAGCCGGCGAAGCTGGAGACGGGGAAAACCATCAACGTGCCGCTTTTCATCAAGGAAGGCGAAACAATCAAGATCGATACCCGCACAGGCGCCTACATGGGAAGAGCGTAATCGCGGGCTTCTGGGGAGCACAGGCTACCAGCCTGTGCTCCCCAGAGACAGTAAATTTCGCTTTTCCAAATTCGTTGCAATCCGCGTAATCTGCGGACCAGTCTGAGAACGAGAAACCGAAGATCGAGAAATAATCGCGGACGGCGTAAATCCGAACGTGGCAGAAAAGTTGTCCGAAGCGTTGCGCGCGCAAGATCAAGAAGCTTCACCGCCGCGCCCGAGACCCTGACCGTACCTACGCGATGGGTGAAATTTGTGTTCGCGATTTTCCTGCTGCCGATCTGCGCAATTCTTAGTCAGACATTTTTCACTGCTTTTGCGCGCGCGACCGCGACGCAACGGCTGTGGGCAGGCGAAGAATTCTGGTTCTTTTCACTAGGCGCAGTTCTTTGGCTAATTGCGTTCTTCGGTCTTCCGCGCCCCCTCGTGATTTATGTCTTTGGACACGAGCTTACGCATGCCCTTTGGGTTTGGCTCATGGGCGGACGTGTCAGCCGGTTTCGTGTTAGCCGCGACGGCGGACATGTCGTCACGAGCAAGGCGAACTTTTGGATCGCGCTCGCGCCTTATTTTTTCCCGATCTACAGCATTCTGGCGATCGCCATTTATGGAGCGCTCAGTCTATTTCTAAACGTGCAACCGTATGGACGATTGCTTTACGCCGTGATCGGCGCAACCTGGGCATTCCATTTCACGTTCACCTGCTGGATGATTCCGAAAAATCAGACTGACCTGAGCGATCAGGGCACTTTTTTTTCGCTCGTGGTGATCTATTTGATGAACCTAGTTCTGCTCAGCGTGATGCTGATTCTCGCATCACCAGATATCACGTTTGCCAGTTTCGGCGTCGATCTGGTGACGAATTTTGACCACTTCACGCAGTGGACGCTTGAACTTTTGCACGATCTCACAGCGGATAACTTGTAGCCGTCGCCCTGTGGGCGACGCTTTCCGCGTGTATCATTCACACCCGCCGCGGTTCGCACAGCGAAGCGGCTACAGGTTCGTGATCAGCGCGAAAGGGAAAATTGATAATGCGTCGGCGAGTTTCACGTTTCGATTGCGCAGAGGAACAGGGCGACACGTGAAAAGATCGTGCGCACCCTTCAGCGAAAACGTTTCAAGAAATTCAATTGTCGCCTCCTGCCATCGCTCACCTATCGGCGGAAAACCAACACGCGAAGACAGCCGCGGCGCGATCACAACAATCCATTTGCCCCCCAGGTGCCGAGCGAAACTGAAGCAACATTCCGCGAAGGTTCCCCTAGCGCAGAGCGGTAGATATTCGCCCCGCTGAAAAAGGACAGCGTGCTCGCGACGAAATCGCAGCAGTCGCTGGGTCAGAAACAATTTGATTCGACCATCGGGCCAGGTTTGCACCAATTCTCCGGGAGTCGCGGTCGCCAACGCGTCGAGCATTTCCCGGCGCCGGTTGTAATCGACGGGGCGGCGATTGTCCGGATCGACCAGGCTGTAGTCCCAAATCTCGTTGCCCTGATAAATATCGGGTACGCCGGGGGATGCCAGTTTAAGCAATGTTTGAGTAAGCGAATTGATGGCGCCGAGACGCGCAATCTCCTTCGCAACCGGAAGGAAAGCTGGAATGAACTTGTTTCGCGGCGAGGGATCCAAAATCTTTGCGACAAAATCCAGCATCGCCATGTCCCATTCCTCATTCGGTTGGATCCAGCTCGTATTGATCTTCGCTTCATGGAGCGCCTTGGCCATGTAAGCTTGAATCCGCTGAATATAATCCGAGGAGGTCGTGGCTGCGGGTTCGCCGTTTGCCTGTACCGGCCAGGTGCCTAACAGAGTTTGATAAAGCAAGTACTCTTCATTCGCGTCCGGCGCTTCGAAGTCATTGATCGTTTGTTTCCAGCGGCGATTCGCCAACTGCCAGCGTTGCAACGAACGTCGCCAAATTTCGGGCACTTCGGAAATTGCCACGATTCGCGCACGCACATCTTCGCTGCGTTTTGTGTCGTGCGTCGAGGTGCCCAGCAAGGTGTCCGGCCAATTGCGTCGCCGATCGAGATTATGCTCATGAAACGCCTCAATGCTGAGGCCAAACTGTTGCGGCTCGCCGCCTACCTCGTTTAGCGCTGTGAGCCGGTTGTAAATGTAAAACACCGTGTCCTCTAGCCCCTTCGCCATCACGGGTCCCGTAGTCTGTTGAAACTTCAAAACGAAGTGCGTGTGCGCCGCGCGTCCCGCGGCATCGAGATTTGGTTGGAAACGAAACAGCAGCACGTCCTGCAAATAATTGAAGATCGATTCGTCCATCGCCGGGTTACGGCGTTTTGCTGCGCTGATCGCGCGCTCCACGATTTGACGATCTTCTTCGCTCACCCGCTGACCGGGCGCCAGATACGTTCGATAAACAGGGAAGCAGGCGATGATCTCACGGACTGCGCGCGAAAGCGCCTCGAGCGTAAAATCTCGATACCAGCGATTTCGCTCTGAAAGACGATCGAGCATGTTGCCCAGAACATCGACGTCGTTCCCCATCGCGAGTTTCATCACCTGCAGTTTTTTCGCATAGAGCAGATGGCCAAAAGGAACCGAGTGACTAATGAAACGATGGAACGTCTTAGTGATCGCCGCCTCGGCCGACGAATCGACGAGCAACTGCATCACTTGATTCGCAAAATCGTAACCCGTGGTTCCATGTACCCGCCAGTCTTTGCGCAACGTTTCCGAGCCGGTGAGAATTTTTTCCGCCACCATGTAAACGGCGCGCCCGTCTTTAGGCGACGCGATCCCAAGCGCTCTCGCGCAACGCTGCTGAAGTTTTTGGAAATACTCTTCCGGCAAGTAAAGACCATCCGGATGATCGATGCGAAGGCCGCTGACTGCGCCAGTGCTCACCAAATCCAGAAGAAGCCGGTGAACGGAATCGAAAACCTTTGGCAATTCGACCCGAATCGCAGCCAACTCATTTACGTCGAAAAAACGGCGGTAATTGATTTCTTCAGCCGCGACGCGCCAAAACGCTAGGCGATACGACTGCGCGTTGAGCAATTCATCCAGCGTATCGAAACTGCGTTGATCGCCCGGCTTTCCGTTGATCTGCGCTAAAGCTTTTTCGATCGCCTTTTGCACCTGCGGCGCTTCAGCACAGCGTCGCTCCAGACGCCGTTTGATGATCTCCTTTTCGCGAATCCTTTCCGCGATGCGCTTGAGGTCGGTTTCGGTGCGCTTGGGCAAATACTCGAGCGCAGTCAGAATGCTTTGTAATTCCGCGTAAAAGTCCTTGTGCTTGTGTTCGGCGAGATGTTTTAAAGCAATTTCGAGAACGTAACGATACGTTCCGGGCGCGATCGGGAGTTTTCGCTCGCCATAGAGCAGAAAGAACGTTCCTTCTTCGAAACGCACCTGAAACTCGCCGCGCTCAAGGACGCGGCCATATTGGTCGCTCAGAATCGGCAGAAGAACTTTGTCGCGCAGATCAAATTTCAGGGGATGCCAATCGATATCGAAATAGGGCGCATACCTGGAGCTGGGGCCGTTTTCGAGCACGTCCATCCACCACTGATTCCGCGAGTCAGCGACACCGACGTGATTCGGGACAAAATCCAGAACCTGTCCCATCGAGTGCTCGTGCAGTCGCCCGATCCACGCATCATATTCCGCGCGCGAACCGATCGCGGCGTTCAACTTGTTATGATCGGTAATGTCGTAACCATGCAGACTGTCCGGGCTCGCCTGAAAATACGGTGACGCATACACGTCACTAACCCCCAGTGTGTGCAAATAGGGCACGATCTCGCACGCGTCGGAAAAAGTGAACCAGCGATTGAATTGCAACCGGTAAGTGCATATTGGAATGCGCGGATGTCTCTGATCTGTCATGTCGAGCGGAATCAAGACACTTTTTCGAATGACGAAATCCGAAACGGCGCTCTCATCGCAGCCGCGTCTATCGTTATTCGGACTTCGTCATTCATTCGTCATTCGACATTCGTGCTTCGTCATTTTCCCGTCACATCTTCTCCGGCACCTTGATCCCGAGAAGGTCGAGACCCTGTTTCAAGACTCGAGCGGTCAAATCGCACAAGGCAAGGCGCGAACTGCGCGCCGGTTCCTCTGATTTCAGCACAGGGCAGGCCTCGTAAAATGTGTGAAAGCTGTTCGCCAGCCCAAACAAATAATTTGCCAAAATATTCGGACGAAAGTCGTTCAAAACCTGCGGAACGATCTCGGCGAACTGACATAGACGTTTCGCGAGATTAATTTCGGCGGAATCGCTAAGAGCCAGCGCTGTAGCCACCGGCCTGTGGCCGGTCTCTGCGTCTCGCACGTCAGCGCCAACGCCCCACAGGGGCGTGGCTACAGGAGATTGGCCTGCTTTGCGAAAAATCGAACGAATCCGGACGTACGCGTTCTGCAAATACGGCGCGGTGTTTCCCTGCAACGAGAGCATCTTGTCCCATGAGAAGACGTAATCTGTCATCCGATATTGCGAGAGATCCGCATATTTCACCGCACCGATTCCGATCTTCTGCGCAATGTCGGTCTTTTCGTCCTCGCTCAAATGCGGATTTTTTTCCTCGATGATTTTGCGCGCGCGGTTGCAGGCTTCCCCGAGAAGATCACGCAACGGCACGTTCTCGCCAGAGCGCGTCTTCATGAGTTTCCGGTCCTCGCCGAGAATGCTGCCAAAGGTGATGTGCCGGAGATCGGCTGTGTAACCTTCGCGCCGAGCAATCTCGAAAAGTTGTTTGAAATGCAAAATCTGCGGTGCGCCGACCACGTACCAAATCGCATCCGCTTTCAAATCGTTGATCCGATAATCGATTGTGGCGACATCGGTGGTGGCGTAATTGAAGCCGCCGTCCCGTTTTCGAATAATCAGAGGTTTATCCATCAGTTCGGGATTTTCCCGAAAGAAAACGACTACTGCGCCTTCGCTAATTTCTGCGATTCCTGATTTGAGCAGGCGTTCAACCACACCGGGCAGGCGATCATGGTAAAAGCTTTCGCCACATTGGAGGTCGTAATGGACGTCCAGCAGCCCGTACAGATGGTCGAAATCCTGCATTGAGAAGGCGACGCATTCATTCCAGATGTCGAGATTTTCCCTGTCGCCAGCCTGGAGCTTGATCAACTCCTGTCGGCAGGCTTCGCGAACTTGCGGGTCCTTGCTCGCTCGCTCGTTTGTTTCCTTGTAAATGCGCACAATTTCCGCTAGGGGACTGCGCTGCAGGGCTTGTCGATCCAACAGATTCTTCCAACCCCATATAACCATCCCGAACTGCGTGCCCCAGTCGCCGATGTGATTGTCGCGGATCATCTCGTGCCCTAGAAATTGCGCGATGCGCGCCAGCGCGTCGCCGAGCACGGTGCTGCGGATGTGACCGACATGCATCGGTTTGGCAACATTGGGCGAGCCAAAATCAATCACGATGCGTCGTGGCGATTCTAGCTCAGCAACACCAAGTCGCTGATCCCGCAACAGCTCCATTGTCTTTTCAGCGACTGCGCCGGGACGCAGTGTGAAGTTGATGAAACCTGCGCCTCCGACTGCTGGTGATTCGCAAAGATCGCCAGCCTCAATCTGCGCGACGATTTTCTCCGCGAGGACTCGCGGATTTTCGCCGCGCTGCTTTCCCAGCACGAGAGCGGCGTTAGTCTGATAATCGCCGAAGCGCGGATCGCTTGCCGGCGTCAGTTCGCCTGAGTCCGGCAAACCGGCGGCACGGAGCGCGTCGGAAAGCTTCTTTGCCAGAAGTGCTTGAAATGTCTGCATGGTTAGTGCGGCACTGCGCTGTTGTAGCTGCCTCGCTGTGCGAGGCGCAGCGCTGAGGTTTTCTTATGCCCGCGCTCCACGTCGCCCACAGGTCGACGGCTACAGTTACGAGCGATCGCGAAAGATCGACAAAATTTCCTCCGCGGATTTCGCGGTGGCCAGACTCTCGCGCACGGACCGGTCGTTCAGGAACTTTGCAATGGAAGCAAGCGTACGCAGATGCGTCTGAAATTGATTTTTCGGCACGATGAAAAGGACAACGAATTTCACCGGAGCATTATCGAGCGCATCAAACTCAATACCGTTGGTGGATCTTCCGAAAGCGGCGACGACCTCATCGAGCCGGTCTGAAGAACAATGTGGAATGGCGATCCCGAACCCGATTCCTGTGCTCATAGTTTCCTCGCGCTGTCGAAGCGCGGTAAGAATGGGATCGCGATCTGCTGGTTTTATTTTGCCAAGACGAACGAGCAAATCGATCAACTCGACTATGGCCGCCCAGCGCTCCGTTGCTTTCATCTGTGGGATGATTTGCTCGGCAGAAAGTAAATTAGCCAAGGACATGCGGATTCCCGGTGCGGGAGGCCAAGCTTAGCGGCAGGGTCTGGGTTGACAAGCGTGTTTTGACACAAGGTAAGCGCTTACGGCTCGCGAATCTTGTAGTTCAATCGCCGGGAAAGCAGCCAGCGCACGCCGAACATATCGACTGTCGCGCGAACAGCGCGATTACCCAGACCGTATTTGCTTTGGCCGAAGCGACGGGGCCGATGGTTCACTGGAATCTCCACAAGCCGATAGCCGGCGCCTTTGACCAGCGCGGGAATGAAACGATGCATTCCTTTGAATGGAACGAGGGCGCTGACACATTCGTGCCGCATTGCCTTGAGCGTGCAACCAGTGTCGCGCACGCCGTCCTTTGTGAAACGGCTGCGAACCGCATTCGCAATCCGACTCGTCAACCGCTTCACGCGCGTGTCTCTACGCTGCGCGCGATAGCCGCAGACGAGATCGGCGCCGCGCATAATTTCAGCAAGAAGCTTTGGAATATCAGCCGGATCATTTTGCAAATCGCCGTCGATAAGAACCGCAGTTGCGCCACGCGCTGCTTTTAGACCGGCGTAAATCGCGGCGCTTTGCCCGGTATTTTTTTCGAAACGAATTATGCGCACGTTCGTCTTTGGTTCAATACGCTCCACGGTGCGATCGATCGATCCGTCGTCGACAAAGATAGTTTCGTAATCGAGGTCCTTCAGCGTTGCGCGCAGTTCTGATTGCAAGATGCCGATGCTCTCTTCTTCGTTAAAAAGAGGAACTACGACGGAAACCGCAGGTGAGCTTGACTGCTGCGTCATAGCGGGAGCGTTCGGTAATTACGGCAAAGAAACACCTGCCATATTCGCAAAACTTTGCCGTAGCGCCGCACCTCAATGGTCCCCACCGGCTCTGTTGATTGAAATCCAGCCCTGATGTTGTGGGGCACGTGTTCTTTCTCGCCGCTCCGAATGAAGAGAGCGTCACGGCCAACGAAAGGGTTAATGCCGTTCTCCTCAGTGTACGTTTCACTCTCTGGCCGCGGCATGCCCGGTTTTACCTCGACGAATTCGTCATAGCGCGGCCAAAAGGAGAACTGATTCACCATGTCCTGCGATTCGGGGATATACACCGGCGGGTGATCGGGTCCTTCCACCCGTTTGTCGCGCAGATAAAAAGAAATCTCTGATGCCCGATCGCGAGCATCAGCAATTAGAAAAAATTTCTCGCCAAATTTCATCTCCAGATCGTTACGCGTTTTTTCCAGCGCGCCGGTAGCGCTTTTCCATCCGCGCATCCGGTCGCTTGGGTCACTTCGCTTGAACCGGTAACCAGCCACGCGCAGCACATCTGTGTCCAGGGCGACGACGCTCATTGTGAGCCCAACCATTATCGCCACGACCGCGCCCAGCCGTAACGTCACGCTCGCTTCGAGTTTTTCCCACCAGAAATGAACTGCCAAAAGGCCGAAGCCTAGGAAGGCCAGGCCATCCCAATTAGGTGCCGCGGCCTTGTTTAGTGAAAGAAGCAAGTAAAAGAGAAATACGGGTAACCCAAACCACATCAAGAACAGGACCTTGAACTGCTGATTGACGCGTCGCCAGCTTGCAATGACCCCCCAAGCAAGGGCCAGAAAGAGAAATGGCGAGTAGACCAGAAAATGCTGGCCCAGAAACGAAAGAACCTCGGCCGGATGAAAACCAAAGCCGTGCTCGAGACTTCCCCGCGATCGCAAATGCACCAGCGTGATCCAGGCATGTTGCTGGTTCCAGACAATAGGCGGCACTGTGCAAACGGCGAATACGCCGAGCAATGAGTACAGACCCGGGCGCCTGAATTCCTGTCTAAGGCGGGGAGCCAATGCGAGCACCAACACAATCGATACAAGCTCAAGTGCGTCCGTGTATTTGGAAAGAAAACCTAGCCCAATCAGCAACCCGGTAAGTGGCCAATACCAAGAGAAATTTGGACTCTTTTCCACCGCCAACCAAAATGTGAACATCGCCGCCAGCCAGAAGAAGATCGATGACGCATCAATCGTCATCACGAACGCACCGATATTGAAGATGGGGGTAACATTCAACGCGACCACCGCCCACAATCCGGCGGTGGCACTGAACAAACGTCGCGCGAAGTAAAACAAGAGCAGACTTGTTCCTGCCGCCAGTAGCGGACTGAAGAAGCGGACGCCGAATTCGTTTGAGCCGAAAACCGCAGTGCTAGCGCGGATGACAAAGGCAATGGCCGGCCCCTTGCTGAAATACGCGGGCGCGAGCCGCTCCGACCACATCCAGTAATGCGCCTCGTCGAATTCCAGATCACTAGTGGACAGCATTGACAAGCGAATCGCCGTTAGCGCGATGATAAAAAACCAGACCGCGCGCGTCGTGCTCATGTGGGGCGTGGCGATCTACCGCTTAAACCAGCAACCAAACTTGGATGGCGTGCAAAAAGCTGCGGCACCAATTTCCATCCCACGACCCTCCAGATCAACTCGGACAACGCGAGCAACAAGAGTGATTCACCGATGCCGAGAAAAACGGTAGCGAGCACATCGCTGGGCCAATGCGAGCCGAGATAAATTCGTGAATAACCGACCCCAGCGGTTACGAACCAATACAGCCAGCCGCGTCGGTAAAACAGGGTGCAAAAAACGGCAATTATTGTGTTGGTCGCCACGTGTCCTGATGGAAACGACGGCCCCGACCGGCTGCGATCGGAGGAATCGGAAAAGCGAATAATCGGCTCCTCGAAAAGGGTTAGAAATTTCGGACGCGCCTTTTGTAACTGGACCATCCGCACGCTTTCGACCTGTTTCGGTCGAGGGCGATCCACAGCCGACTTCAATGCACTCGTTACCAAGCTTCCGATTAACAAGGACAAGACCAAGCAGATGACGAACGCACGCGCTTTGAATCCGCCAAACAAGAGTGCGCTAATTCCAACTGCGACAAACAACGGTCTCCAAATCTCGGCATCGCTCAATGCCGCCATGAACAAGTCCAGAAACGGGCTTGTCCATTGTTGGTTAGTTAAATGAAGCAGAGACTCGTCCACGTGGGTCGGAATCGATCGTGAATTAAGGTTTAATCGTTACCGATCTAATAAACAAACGCGGGACAATGACGAAGCACGAATGACAAATGACGAAATAAGCTCGAATGTCCGAATGAGAAATCCTCCCGCGGGCGTTTTCCCGTTATCACCTGCGTTTCGTCATTCCTTCGCCATTCGTCATTCGTCATTCGTCATCTGTTTGGCGTTCGCAGCCATGTCGAGCTTTGCGGACCCTCCGCCTTCCGCTAAAGACATTCTCGCCTCTGTCCGCATGATGGAGTCACGACAGCAAATCGATCTGAAGGGACAGCTTCGACAGAATGATGTGGTTATTCCATTTCAGCTGGTGCAAAACGGGCCGCTGATTCGTTATTCGTTCACAAATCCGGATGAGGTTTTGCAGTTGCGCCTGGGCGAGAACAGTTCGCGGC
>Ga0193720_1000089_pt1 | contig 10137 bp, 7 predicted proteins | sample U2s1metaG_FD_143049 | JGI IMG/M metagenome (GOLD analysis project Ga0193720, IMG submission 143049) | Soil microbial communities from a riparian zone of the East river system, Colorado, United States - U2s1 | ecosystem: Environmental > Terrestrial > Soil > Riparian zone | place: USA: East River...
ATAGCCACCAATCAACCAATTTACTTTGCGAATCGAACTGAATCCGGCCGTCGCTCCCTTTTTCCATGAACGTAAATGCAACCTGGCTGCCGGGCGTACTCAGGCTACTTAATGTTCTCAACAACGACGAAACCTTCTCGGGCCGCAGGTACATTAACAGACCTTCAGCGATCCAGAATGTGCGTTGAGTCGGATCGAAGCTGCTTTTGAGCAGCACTTCTCTATCAAGACCGGTGGTACTCAAATCAACTGCGACGAAATGCAATCGTTCAGTACCAATCTTAGACAACGCGCGCACTTTTTGACGCTGTGTAGCCGGATGATCGATCTCCCAAAATTCTGCAACCGGAAAATTCAGCTGTAGTTCCAAGCTAAGCGGGTCGAAGCCAGCGCCAACGACCACGACTTGTGTAGCTCCATTCGTGATTGCTGAGCGTGCAAGTAGGGCGATGCATTCCTTTCGCAGCGCATAATGCAGTAAAATTCCTGGGATCGTGATACGCTCGATCAACTTCGCGATCGGCCGAAACCAGCCCTGTCGAATAATTTTCAAAAACAAATGCGTTTGCGACGAATGCGTCTCAAGGACGCGAGCACACAAGTCTGCCGACGTGCTCGAGATCAGGCCCGAGTATTTTGGATCTCGATGAAGGAGAACCAGACTCGCGGCAATGAGCAGTGCTGTGCGGCTGGCTTGATCGTTTTGCACGCAAGACGCCCCGAGCGTTTTCTACTTGCGAGCGCTGGCAACGTCTTCCAAATCCGCCGCCTTACCTTCGGCGGAAAGGAATTCACGAACGTGATTCAATTCATCTCGTGAGCCGCTAGACTTTGCTGTTTGCGCGGCGAGCTTCGCGTAATAGCGGCTTGCATTTTCTTTGTCGCCAGTTTGCTCGGCAGCTCGCGCAGCTCCATACAAACCTCTGAATCGTCCCGGGTATATTTTGAGCGCAGCTTCGAATTCCCCCTGTGCTTCCTTCGATTGGCCGAGTTTGAGCAGCAGACTGCCGAGTTGTTCGCGAATGGGAACAAACGCTCCCGGCGAAACCGGATGCTTGCCCAGAATGTCTTCGGCATCGGCCGCCCGGCGCAGCATCTCAATCGCTTCGTTCTTTCTGCCTTCGCTTGCTGCTACCCAAGCCGAAGCCGCCTGCATTTGCAGGTCGAGATGGCTCTTGAAATAATCGAACTTGTGATCCTTCGTCGCGTCTCGTAATTCCTGCATTCGCACGATCGCTTTCCGCGCACCATTCAGATCGCCGGTATGCGCGCGTCCTAGCGCGTGACCATACTCGATCAACGCTTCCATGAATGGGAACGAAGACCAGTGTGGAAGGTTTGGAATCGTCAATGCCGCTGCCGCAGCCCAATCGTTCCGCTCGAACGCGTAACGGGTTGGAATCGCGGCCAAGGCGTAAGCAGCGCTGAATTCCAGCTCCGGATTTGTCTTCCGCACTTTCGCCACAAGATCGACAATCTTCTTCGCCTCAGCGTCCTGAGCTTCTTGCAAATAAGAGTAGGCCATGTAATCGAGCGCGTGTAACTCCTCGGCTTCAGTGGCGTCGCGATGGCACATGGCAGCGTAAGCGCGCGAAGCTTCGGCCGAAGCTCGATTCGCGGCGATCGATTCGTCCCACATGCCCAAACGCGTGAAGATGTGCGATGGCATGTGCAGCGCGTGAGGAACCCACGGCGCAATCGAATTATAACCCCGGGCCGCAGCCAGTCCGCGTTGGGCCAGCGCGGGATAATCGTAGCAATGGATCAGGTAATGAACTACGCCCGGATGATTCGCGTTTTGTTTCCACAGCTTTTCCAGGATAGCCGCTGCTTCAAGTTGCTTCGACAAACTGGTGTCATTGGGCGTGGCATAACCGACAGCGAGCACTGCGAAAGCGTAAAAGGTTTGGGTTTCGAAGTCGTTCGGATATTTGTGGCGGAGCTGGCGCATCGTTTTTTCGTAGGCGATTACCCGATCGCGCGGCCCAACCGGTCCATGACACGATTGCCCGACCGCACCTCCGGTCGAACTGTCCGGTGTATTGTAATAAACATTGAGCGCCGTGATGAATCCTCGCTCGCGGTCCGTACCGGCGTTCATCGCCATCGCTTTTTCGATCGCCGCTTTGCCCGCGCGCATTTCATCTGGAGTGGGCGGCGTCCAGATTGGATGCCACCATGTCATCGCGATTCCCCATTGCGCCATTGCGCATTTCGGGTCGCGTTCGGCCACAGAAGTAAAAACGCGTCGCGCCTCTTCGTAGAAAAACGAGTGAAGCAACGCCACGCCTCGAGCGAAATCAGATTGGACGTCAGTCGGCGCGGTGAAGCTCGGTATGGCCGGACCCTCAATGGTGGCATCGCTGCCCGCATTGCTGATCGTGGGCGCGCACGTTATCGGGAACGTGACTTTCCCGACGCCGCGCAAATCGCCCGGTTCGGGAACAGCTGCGCATTTCGCGTCGCGTAGAGTGAGAAAACTACACGCCAACCCGATGAGAAAACAGATGCGGCGGGAATTTCTGACCATTTTGAACCTATACTTGAGCTTGTCCGGCAAATTGGCAAATGGCCTCCGTGACCAGGAAGCTGGCGCTTCTTGGATTTTCGAGTTCACTCAAACTCGAAAATGATTTTGCCGCTGCGTTTCCCTTGCGCGGCATGGGTTACGGCCGCTTTCGCTTCCATCAGCGGATAAGCCTTTTCGACTTTTGTTTTTAACAAGCCGCGTTTTGCCATTTCGAACAACGGTCGAAAAGCTTCCATACGTTCCTGCTTTGTCGCGTTGTCGTACCATTTGTTGATCCAGATTCCGCGGAAACGCAGGTCTTTGAAAATCAGCAGACCGTTCGGGATCTTCAGCGGCTGCAAACTCATTGCGCCATAGGTCACCAGCGTCGATTCAGGCGCGAGACAATTTGCCAGACGCAGCGCGCTGTCACCACCGACGGCATTTAGTCCCAGTCGAATCGGCGCTCCGCTCGTCGCAGCTTTCACTTCCTCGCGAAGATTTTCCCCATCGACAAGAACCACATCGCCGCCTTCCGCGTGCAATTCGTCAATTAATTCGGCGCGCCGGACGACGTTCACCGTTTTGTAGCCCAACTCGTGCGCAATGTGGACCGCGGCGCGCCCGGCGGCAGAATTGGCTGCGTTTTGGATGAGCCAATCTCCTTTTTCAAGATCAATATAATCGTGCAGCAAACGCCACGCTGTCATCGGATTGATTTTCAACATCGCCGCATATACGGGTTCGATCCCGGCCGGGACAACAACCAGTTCATCAGCTTTTACTGCAACGGCGTCGCGCCACGTGCCGACGTTGTGCGGCAAAATCACCAGCGCTCCTGGGCCAATGTTAGTGACGTTCGCGCCAATATTCATAACCACTCCCGCGCCTTCAAACCCAGGCGTTGCCGGCAGCTCCGCTCGGATCGGATATTTTCCTTCGATTTGATTTAAGTCGGCCGGATTGATCGGCGCGGCGCGCATTTTCACAATAGCTTCACCTGCGCCTGGCGTCGGGCACGACCGCGACTCGACATGCAGTACGTCTGCCGGATTTCCGTGTCTTTCGTAAACTGCTGTGAGTATATTTTTGCTCATCGATGGCGCCGTCCCAGCATCCTCACGCTTCCGCAGGCGATCTGCAAACCCGCTCAGCGCGGGCCGGGACGACTCTATCCCTCTGGGAAATTGGCGCGCGCGTCGCCCTCTTCGGAATGATCGTCAACTTAATCTTCGCGATGGCAAAAATTCTCGGCGGGTTCTTCGGCCACGCCTATGTCCTGATTGCTGACGGCATCGAGTCTGCACTCGACGTCGGTGCCTCGTTTGTCATCTGGGGAGGACTGAAGGTTGCTTCGCGCCCGCCTGACGCAACTCATCCCTACGGCCACGGCAAAGCCGAGCCGATTGCGGCCGTCATCGTTGCAATTGGGGTATTGGCCGCCGCAGTTGGTCTTGCAATTCAAAGTGTGCGCGAAATTTTTCTGCCGCACCATGGTCCGGCTCCTTACACGCTCGGGATATTGATAGTGGTAATCGTGGTAAAGGAATTCTTGTTCCGTTACGTCAACCGGATCGGCCGCGACGTGGAGAGCACGGCCGTGCAAACCGATGCCTGGCATCATCGCAGCGACGCGCTTACGTCGGCTGCCGCATTTATTGGCATTTCTGTAGCGTTGATTGGCGGCGAGCGCTGGCAAAGTGCGGACGATTGGGCCGCGCTTTTTGCCTGCGCGGTGATCGCGGCAAATGGCGTCAGGCTTTTGCGCCCCGCGTTTTACGAGATCATGGACACCGCTCCGCGCGCAAAATTCGTCAGGTCCATTTGCCAGGCTGCCACATCAGTTCCGGGCGTCGTTGAGGTTGAGAAATGTCGAGCCCGAAAAATGGGCCTCGACTTTTACGTCGATCTCCACGTTGGAGTGGATGGCAAGATGTCCGTGCACGAAGGCCACGAGATCGCGCATCGCGTGAAAAGCGCGATCCAGCAAAGCGATTCGCGTGTCGCGGATGTGCTGGTGCACATCGAGCCTGCAAAGCCATAGCCCCGACTCGTCAGGGTGATCGCGGTTGCTAGGGTCATCCGCCTTCGCCAAGGCCACGGCGGACAAGACGCCCCCGGCCACAGCTCGAGCTTAATATGGAGTTATGTGACACATTCTCCCAAACAATCTGTAATTAACACCGGCCTTCAGACGGTGATTGAGCACGCATGACACCAGCCGTTTTAACGACTTGCGATATGCGTTATCCCAGCGTGGCAAAGTGTGCTGTAGTGTCCGCTGTCCTCAGCGGAGAACAGAGGATTGCCACGTCGGGAATCGATGCGCTGAGGGCAGCGCACGCTACAGAGCTTTCGCTTCCTGTAACTTCGCTGTTAGAGAGGAAAGCCGTTGAAACGGCTGCTACGTGAGGCATGCGTGACCACCGGTCTAAAGCCCGGTGTTAATGAGATGTCTTGCTCGACCGGCTAAACTGTAGCCCCGACTCGTCGGGGTGATCGCGGTTGCTGGGGTCATCCGCCTTCGCCAAGGCTACGGCGGACAAGGCGTCCCCAAGCTATAGCTCCCGCACAATCGCGACAAGGGCCTCCGCCAACGTCTTTCGCGCGTGCGCAATCTTCCTCGCGAATTGAAGCAGCCCGGGAATGCGATTCGGATGAGTAAGAAAGAATGCTGCCAACTTCGGAAGATCGGTTCTCTGTATAGCGACATCGAACAGAACGTGGGCTGGAGCAGGGAATGGTTCGCGCGGCGTGTCGGTAATGACACGCAACGAGAGCAGCGGAATTCCATGCGCAGCGCACGCGCGCGCAATGAATTCCGTCTCCATATCCACCGCGGCTGCGCCCGTCGTGCGCGCAATTTCCGTTCGCTCGTCAATGGAATCGCTCAACGTTGGCGCGGTAAACAGATCCGCCATGTGAATTGGCAATCTTGAAACAGATGAGCGCTTCTTGTTGAGATCAACCGTCGAAAAATTTTTGGCCAGCAAAAGATCGCCGACCTGCATTTCATCGTTGAGCGCGCCTGCAAACCCACTGCTGATCAAGAAATCGAATTGCTGATTCTCAAGAAATTTGCCGAGCCGTTGCCGGCAAACCCTTTCTCCGACCCCGGTATGAAGGACTTCAACTTCGCGGTCACGGATTTTGCCGCGAATTGTCGCGATGCCATTTCGATCGGCGTGAGATTTGTCGCGGAGCCGGCGCAAGAATTCCGAGCTTTCCGCCGGCAAAGCAAACGTGACCGCAATCATGAGATAGCGGCAAGATTTTTACAGAAGGCAACGAAGGAAACAAAGGCTGTAATCGATTTAGAACTCTTCCTTATCTTGGTTTCCTTCTGTTAGACTCCGCTGCGCGAAATGATCAGTTGGATCTTGCTGATTCGACGATTTGCACGACAAAGCTCTTCTTCTCTGCTGTAGCCGGGACCGTTGGTCCCGCTTCTGTCGCTGTAGCCGAGGTAGCTGCTGTAGCCGGGGCCGGTGACCCCGGCCTCTCTGCGGTAATGGACGCAATTGCGGCGCGAAATTCCTGTTCCCGGTTCGATGGAAGATCGACAAGCACACTAAGCCGAGCACGGTCTTCAAGGCCCTTCGTCGCAGAGCCGCCGAGTCGAGAAGCGATCGTGACTACTTCGTCGGCGGCGGTATCCAGTTTGGCAGTTGCAACCGGGACTGTGATTTCGCTTACGCCCAGCGGAGCTGGCGTGAAGGTCGCCGCGGCATGCTCCAGCGATTTCGCGATTTGCTCCCGCATTTGCGTTTCAAGCAGCGCGCGATTTGGGTTCCGACTTTCGTGTCTCACAATTAACCAGAGACCGAATCCCACATTCACAGCCATCAGAATGATGAACGCGACGCCAACCCGAAGCGCCATCTTGCGGCCTTGCTCAGTTACATCTGGTTGCGATGGCAGCACAACTTCCCGAGAATCGCCCTGCATACCCGAGAAAATCTGTCGCGCCACCGCCAACTCGCGTTGCAATTGCTTGTCTGAGATCAATCGCTCTTCCAAAGCGGCGCGCTCTCTCGGTGACAACCTTCCCTCGAGATAATCAAACAGCTTGTCGGGATTCATTGCTTGCTGATCGCGAAAGCGTCATGCCGGAGGCGCAGGCTTGCAAACGATGAGCTCAACGCATCGCGCGTGCAAAAAAAGAGCTTGTGCTGAACATCTCTGAAATGGTGGCGGCCTTTAATGCAATTCAGTCCCCGGGTACCAGCTTGTGCCGTTGTTGTAGAGGGCGTTTTGTTGCCAAACGCCTGCTTATTGGTGGTTAGCTCCTTGTAAGCCGTTTGACCTAGGAGATTATCCTAGGGGATAGCTTAACTTGCGCAAATTCTTAGGGGGTATTTGCTTAAGAATTGGATTGACAAGTCCTTAGGGTTTCTGGCCTTATACGCACAAAAGCAGTATCCAGGCAAACTGACAGCCTCCCCCTGGAGATTTTCACTTTGCTCAAAGTCACCGCGAAACGCCGGAGCGGGGACGGTGACAGGAAGAAGCGATATGAAACTGATTCAACAGGAACAACTCTATGAAAAAACAACAAAATAATTCTACCAACGCTTGGGCGCTCCATGTCGCCCTCTCGATTGCTCTACTATCTATTTCGGCGGTCTTACTGGCCTCCGGTTTTAAGCCTACTCTAGCCGCCAGCGGATTGAGAGCGGCCATTAAGCCGGTCGCAGCCGGCGATCCGGCCAGCGGGACCTGGACCGCCACCGGCAGCCTCGCCACCGCACGCTATGCCTACACGGCGACGTTGCTGCCTGACGGCAAGGTGCTGGTGGCAGGGGGATATGATAGCAGTCTCCGTCCTTCCGCCAGCGCGGAATTGTACGACCCAGCCAGCGGGACTTGGAGTGCCACGGGCAACCTCAACACCGGACGCTCCGTACACACGGCGACGTTGCTGCCCGACGGCAAGGTGCTGGTGGCGGGAGGACAAGGTAACAACGCCGCTCTTAGCAGTGCGGAACTGTACGACCCTGACACCGGGACGTGGAGTTTCACCACTGGCAGCCTCACTACCGCACGCTCCATACACACGGAGACGTTGCTGCCCGACGGCAAGGTGCTGGTGGCAGGGGGAGCAGATAGCAGTTTCAATCCGATCGCCAGTGCGGAACTGTACGACCCTGCCAGCGAGACGTGGAGTGCCGTTGGCAGCCTCAGCTTCGCGCGCAAATGGCACACGGCGACGTTGCTGCCCGACGGCAAGGTACTGGTGGCAGGGGGAAATAACGGCGGCGCCTTTCTTAACAGCGCGGAACTGTACGACCCGGCTAGCGGGATGTGGACTGCCACGGGTATTCTCACCACCGGACGCTCTGCACCCACGGCGACATTGCTGCCCGACGGCAAGGTGCTGGTGGCAGGGGGACAAAATAACAGCGGCTCTGTTAGCAGCGCGGAACTGTACGACCCTGCTAGCGGGATGTGGACTGCCACGGGCAGCCTCAACGACGCGCGCAGGAATCACACGGCGACGTTGCTGCCCAATGGCGACGTGCTGGTGGCAGGGGGAGTAGGTGCCGGCCCCTTTCTTAGCAGCGCGGAACTGTACGACCCTGCCAGCGGGACTTGGAGTGCCACTGGCAGTCTCAACACCGCACGCTTCGCACACACGGCGACGTTGCTGCCCGACGGCAAGGTGCTGGTGGCAGGGGGACAAAATAACAGCGGCGTTCTTCGCAGCGCGGAACTGGGCGATACCGGCGTAGCGGATCCCACTCCAACACCTACGCCGACTCCAACAGCTACGGCGACAGCAACAGCTACGGCCACTGCAACAGCTACGGCCACTGCAACGCCAACACCGACAGCTACGCCAACACCGGCACCATTACCGAAGGCTCCGAAGGCAACAGGAGCAACTCAGGTGAAAGCCACCAGCTTCACCGCGAACTGGTCCAGTGTATCGGATGCGACGGGTTACCGGTTGGATGTGGCTACGGACGCTGCTTTTGTCAATTATGTGTCCGGGTACCAAAATTTGGATGTTGGCAATGTCACTAGTCGAAACGTTACCGGGCTGACGCCGAACACGCAGTATTACTACCGGTTACGGGCATATAACGGCAACGGAACCAGCCCCAATTCCAACGTCATCAGCGTAAAGACGAAGCGCCACTGAAACAGCTCGAGTTGCGTGCGCTTTCCGACGCGCACGTGACGCGGGCAATCTTGTCTGCCTCCGACTTCTCCCGGACTGCGGCAGGAAGATAGGTGCCGTTACCAGGAAAGAACGCACGAAGGGAAAACCAGACTGCCATTTGCCCTTTGCTCTACGGCACACAGGCAATAGAATCGCTTCGTGGCCGAGGACGATCAGGTAGAGCCGCGGCGTCACGGGCGGTTTTGGCGTCGCGTGATCGCCGCCCTTTTCGTCTTCGTGGCGCTCCTGATCGTTTTTCACCGGCCGATCTTGCTGGGGATCGGCCGAAAAATCGTGCTGAATTATGCGGCAAAACAAAATCTAAAGGCTGATTTCCGGGTTGAGGGAAATCCGTTCGGCAGCGTCACGATCCGGAGTCTACACGCGTTTGCGATCGGTCCGTCGGAATATGAAACGATTGATATCGATTATCTCTACCTTGATTACAGTTTGCTTGGGTACGCGCGGCATGGTCTGCCCCGGTTGTTCAACGACGTTGAAGCGCGCTCGGCCAACATTGTCTTAAATCCTTCCAAGGCGCCGTTGAGACCGCGTCCGCCGCATCCACAATTGAAGTTGCCAAGGTTCTTCCCGGCACGACTGCGTGCAACAGACTTGACCTTCATCGTTAGAAATCAGCCGTACGATTTCGTCGTTGGACATGCCGACCTGGAACTAAATCCGCGCACTCCCGGCGAGCTGCGGATCGAAACGCTTCAGCTTCCATCCGGCGACACCTGGTTGAGGATCTCCGGGCAAACCTCTTACACGAACAAGAATTTAATTCTGCGCGACCTGAATTTAAGCGACCAGGAGCAGCTTCACTTTCTGCAGATCGATGCATCGCAAATTGATGCGAATTATCTTGCAGTCAATATCAACTGCACCGTCGGCGGCGGACAAATATCGGCATCTGCTGCTTTAACGGAAACAAAGTCGTCGCTCGACACGAAGCTGCATCTGGCTGCCGAAAAAGTTGCGGCGGAAGCGCTGAACAAATTTCTTGTCATTCCGGAGAATTATCTTTCCGGCGAAATTGAGCGGCTTGCTCTCGATGGCACGGGCGTGATCGACGTGCCGCGAACCTGGAACGGCACGCTGTCGCTGCAGATGACCGATGTGCATCGGGACCCAATTAATTTCGATCGCGGCGTCGTAGAAATCTTGGCAGAACAGGGCAGGGGGATTTTGCGATCAGCCGACATCGTCCAGGACGTGAACAAGTTTCGTTTTCGCGGTGGAATCGAGTTACCCGCCACAATCGAAGACTTCGGCCGAACACCAACGAATCTGGAAATTTCAGGGACCGCACCTGACTTGGAACGGCTAACAGCCGGCACCCCTGTGGGCTTGACAGGCTCGGCCGAATTCACCGGCAAGATTGACGTTGTCAATGCAACTGTAGAGGCGGACCTCGGCGTGAGCGCAGAGGCGGTTGGGTTTCACGATGGAATAATTGACA
>Ga0193720_1000094_pt1 | contig 9937 bp, 4 predicted proteins | sample U2s1metaG_FD_143049 | JGI IMG/M metagenome (GOLD analysis project Ga0193720, IMG submission 143049) | Soil microbial communities from a riparian zone of the East river system, Colorado, United States - U2s1 | ecosystem: Environmental > Terrestrial > Soil > Riparian zone | place: USA: East River...
GAGATCCATGTTGCCCTTCAGATCGCAAAATGCCATTTCCGGTTCGATCATCCAAAACTCGCTTGCGTGCCGGGACGTGTTGGAGTTCTCAGCGCGAAAAGTGGGTCCAAAGGTATAAACGTTGGATAATGCCAGCGCGAATGCCTCCGCTTCAAGCTGACCGCTTACTGTCAGATAAGTCGGCCGGGCGAAAAAATCTTTCGCATAATCGATTTCACCCTTCGCAGTTCCCGGCACGTTCTCGGCATCCAGCGTTGTAACGCGAAACAATTCTCCAGCTCCCTCGCAGTCGCTGCCGGTAATGATTGGCGTATGCACATAAACGAAACCCCGGTCCTGAAAAAACTGGTGAACAGCAAAGGCAAGCCGGCTCCGGACGCGAAAGACACTGCTGAAAAGATTTGAGCGTGGGCGAAGATGGGCAATCTCGCGAAGAAACTCAGGCGTATGTCCCTTCTTTTGCAGCGGGTAGGAGTCGTCAGCAGGTCCTACGATCTCGACGGTGTCCGCGACCAGTTCCCATTTTTGTCCTTTACCCTGGGACGGAACCAGCGCCCCACTGACGATGATAGATGCTCCAGTTGAGAGCCGTTGCACAGCCGAGTAATTTGGCAAGGTGTCCCTCGCGATAATCTGAAGATTGCGCAGGGTGGAGCCGTCGTTCACCTCGATGAATGAGAAATCTTTGGAATCGCGGCGCGTCCGCACCCAGCCCTGCACTTGAATCGAATCGATTGGTGCGGTGCTTTGCAAAGCGTCCTTAATCGAAGTTGGAGAAAGAAGTTTATCCATATATTTATAAAGAGCGGTCAACGTTCAACGTTGAACCCGCCTTCGCAAGGGTACGGCGCGGCAGGAGCTCAACATCAATGATTGGGTAACTTGTTCTCAACGTTGCCAACGACTTTCGCGACCAAACGCTCAAATCGTGGATGGCCGCGCAAGGGATCAACCAGCGGCTCGACTTTGATGCCGACGATACCGGGATCGGAGCGTTCACGATAGGCCCGCTCGAGATCGTCAATCGCCTTTTCGTTTTCACCTAACGCAACGTGGACCAGCGCGAAGGTGAAAGGCCCGACGTGTCGATGCGTGGTCAGGTGTTCGAGTTGCGAGAGAACTTTCCCCGCTTTGTCGCGTTGGCCAGTTTTCGCGTATCCTTGTGCCAGCATCGCCAGGACTATGGGATCGTCCGTTATCTCAGCCGCTTTCTCGTATTCGACCATTGCCTTGCGCAGTTGTCCGCTCAGCTGGAGTGCTTCGCCGAGAGACCAGCGCGCGTAATAAAAACGCGAATCCAGTGCGAGCGTTTTGCGCAATTGGTCGATCGCCTCGTCGTAGCGCCGCGCCAACAGAAAGTTCTGGCCAAGGTCGGCATTGATGATGAGGGAGAGTGGATCGAGTTCCACTGCGCGCTTTCCCTCCGCGATCGCGTGATCGAATTCGCCGACCATTGCAAGATTCATGTTGCCGAATTGATGATGCGCGGTGGCGTAATTCGGATTCAATTCAATTGCCCGTTCGAACTCTTTTTTCGACTGGGCGAAATCAAAGTCGTGCAGCGCTAGCACCAAGCCGAGTGAGTTGTGCGCTTCAGGCAGGGCGTCCTCCAGTTCGAGGGCTTTCCTGGCTGCTGCCTTCGCCTGGGGCGCAGTCTGTTGCGGACCCTCACCACCGAAGAGGGAGAGAAGCGCATAGGCATCGGCCAGTCCGGCATATGCGAGCGCGTAATTCGGATCTTTGCCAATCGCCTCCTTGAAGTAATCGATGGCGGTTCGCAGGTCAGGTCCGGTGCGTTTGTTAGAAAAAAATGTGCCTTTGAGATAAAGCTGATGTGCCTCAGCGTTTTCCGTTGGCCGTGTGGCGATCGCGCGCTGTTCGAAGCCGGTGAGTTTTGCTTGCAGGGTGTCGGCGATAGCTTTGGCAATCTCGCTTTCGACCGCAAAGACATCCGTCAAGTTGCGATCATATTTTTCTGCCCAGAGATTTGAATCGTTCCTGGCGTTGATGAGTTGGACATTTACGCGAACCTGGCCTTCCGCTTTCTGAATAGTGCCCTCGAGAATATTTTCGACGCCAAGTTGCTTCGCGATTTCCGGTAGGCTTTTCGGCGCACTCTTGAAACGTTGGGTCGATGTTCGCGAAATGACTTTGAGATCACGGATCTTGGAGAGTCGGGTCAGAATTTCCTCCTGAATGCCATCGCAAAAATATTCCTGATCGCGTGTCTGACTAAGATCGGCAAATGGCAGAACGGCGATCGATTTTTCATTGGGGGAGTGCGCCGGAGCTTGTGATGGAGATGTATGCGATTCCGATAGGGGCTTCGCTTCCTTTGGTCCGAGCGAGGCGACGATTTTTTCGAAGCGCGGATCGCCGCGGAGCGGGTCCCAGAAGGGCAACAACTTTAGCGCGCCGTAGTTAAGCGCCTGCGATGGAGTTGGAGCGCGGGCTCCGAGTTCCAGTTGCTGCAAGGCAAGGTCTTTCTCACCTGTCCACGCCGCGGTGATCGCGAAGTACTGGGTCATGTGGCTGCCATTGATGGAATCTTTTTCCACGGGAAGAAGCTCGGTGGCGCACCGTGCTTCCTCCAAGGCCGCCTCCTTGCGTCCCAAAGCGGCGTCGATCAAGCCAAGCACGCAAAGCGCAGGTCCATAATCTGGCTGCGCTTGCACGATCTTCTCCTGCTCAGCGCGAGCCTTGCTGAAAGCGGCCCGCGCCTTCGCTTCATCTTTCATTACCCGCGCCAGTAATCCCTCACCAAAGCTGCGGCTCAGAATAACAGCGGCGTCGACCAACCATGGATTAGCGCCCAGCGCCACTAGAGCCCGCTCCGCAGCGACGCGATCATGTTCAGCCAGCGCGCAAACAAACCAGCTATCGGCGACTTCGGAGATTGCGCCGGGATCCCCGGCGAGGATTGAGTCGATCGCGCGGTGCAAGGGCTTGGTGTCAGCCTTCCAGTAAAAGTCGACCACGGCGCGGTTAACTTTGGTGGCAACGTCCTTCGGAATAATAGTCAGCGCGCGATCCAGAATGGCCGCCTCCTCTGAATAGCGGCGCAGGAATTGATAGCTGAGCGCGATCTGTTGCATGATGAAGGAATTGCGCGGATCAAGTTCGATTGCCTTTTCCAGATTGCGCAGGCCTTCTTCCTGTTGGCCGCGGCGACGCAGAATGTAGCCGGTCAATTCGAAGAGGCGCGGATCATTAGGTAAACTTCGCCGCCCATTTTCCAATTCAGCCAGTGCGCCAGCGTAGTCGCGGGGGCCGTAATAGAGATAGTTCGCCCGTGCCAGATGTGTTTCTCCAGCATCGGGTCGCAGCCGAATCGCGGCTTGGAGTGCGGCTTCGGTTGAGGCCAACCGGCTAGCAGTGTGATCGAAGCCCAGTGAATAAAGGCGTCCGTGAACAAAGGCCAGCTGGTAGTAAGCCTCGAAAAAGGCGGGGTCGCGTATCGCTGCCTGGTTAAGAAGCTCAACTGCCTGCCGCAGGTTTTGTTCACCAGTGGGGGTGAAAGATGTCGTGAGAAGTAGAGTCTTGGCCCGGGTGTAGAGGTCGAAAGCCGCCAGGTCGGCGGTGGGGGCTCTTTCAATCGCCGCCTTTTCGTTTGGCGAGAGCGTGGCTTGCAGTTGATCGGCGATGGCTTCGGCAATCTCACTTTGAATGACAAAGACATCAGCCAGGTCGCGATCATAGGTTTGCGCCCAAAGATGCGCGTCTGTCCGCGCATCGATCAGCTTTGCGTTCACCCGCACCCGATTGGCTGCGCGCTGTACGCTGCCCTCTAATAAATGCGCGACGCCAAGCTGCTGCCCAATCTCGCGCAGATTGCGCGCGATTCCACTCTTGTATTGCATCACGCTCGTGCGGCTGATCACCTTCAAGTCCGCGATCCTGGCGAGGTCAGTGAGAATTTCCTCCTGAATGCCATCGGCGAAATACGCGTTGTCGGGTTCGCTACTGAGATTTGCGAAGGGCAATACTGCAATCGATTTGCTCTCGACCGAGTGGGCTGGTGACTTGTTTTCAAGGGTGCCGAGAACCTTCTCGACCAAACGGCGACCAGGTGCCTTCGCAGGATCGAGACCGGTCCGACGCAAGAGGTCGGCATAACGTGGATCGGAACGCAGCGGACGAAATTCATGACTGACCGCAATGTTGGGCACACCCCAAGAGTGCTCTGCGTAGGCGCGCTCTAACCATCGGAAGGCTTCATCCTTTTCGCCCAGAGCGACGTAAACGGCCGCGATCGAATCTGCCGCGATATAGCGTGTTCGCGCCTTTTCGATGAGCTGATTGAGAATGTGCCGCGCCTCGACTTGCTGTCCCATCCGCGCGTAAGTAATGGCAAGACCACCACTGGGAAGCTGGGTCGCCTCTTGCGCTTTTGAGTAGAGCCCGATCGCTTTATCGAACATGCCTTTCTCGCGATACGCGACAGCAGGGCCATACGCGAAAGATGGATAGAGATAATCTGGGTCCAGCATCTGTGTCCGCTCAGCTTCCGCTAGCGCCTCGTCCAAGCGGCCCGTATCCAGGTAAGCCACTCACACAACGGTGCTAATGGCAGGCGAGAGGGGATCCAAGTTTTTAGCTTCCTTTCCTTGCCGCAAAGCTTCCTCAAGCTGGCCCTGCAAGGCGTTGAAATGCAACAGCATTAGGTGACCGAATGCGAAGTTGGGATCGAGCTGGAGCGCGCGTTTTAACTCCGCGTCCGCGCCGGCAAAATCCCAATCCAGCAGCCGGTTTGCTTCGGCGACGTAGGCGTACGCTTCCGCATCCCGGTCATCGAGGGCGATGGCTTTTAAGGCCGCTTCTTTCACCGCGGGCCAAGCGTCCAGCGGCTTTACATAAGCATCGCACAGCCAAAACCAAACTTTCGCGATGCCGGTCCAAGCTCGTGCAAACGTGGGATCTTTATCGAGTGCGCGCTGGAAAAAACTAAGAGCCTTCCGCAAGTCCGCCTCGCTGCTTTTGTTCGAGAAATAGAGGCCTTGCAGGTAGAGGTCGTAGGCTTCTGTGTTGTGCTGCTCGCGTGCGGGAAGGGATAGGGCCAGCTTGACTTTGAGCGCATCAACGATCGCCCGAGTGATTTCATCCTGCACCGCGAAGACGCCCTGAAGTTCGCGTTCGTACGTTTCTGACCAAAGATGGGAACCATTCGCCGCACTCACCAACTGAGCGGTAATGCGGACACGATTGCCATCGCGCCGCACGCTTCCTTCCAGAATTGTTCGCACGCCGAGTTTTTGCGCGATTGGTCCGACGTCCACGGTTCTGCCTTTAAAGGAAAACGACGAGGTGCGCGCCACGACCCGCAGTCCTTCGGTCCTCGCAAGTGAGTTCAAAATTTCCTCGCTGATGCCATCGCAAAAATATTCCTGATCGTGCGCCTGGCTCAGATCGGCAAAGGGTAGAACAGCGATGGATTTTTCATTAGGCGATGACAGCGGAGCAGTGAAGTAAAAATGGTAGGCCAACCCAGCCGCCGCCAACATCGCGGCTGCCAATGCGAGTAATGCGACTCGCTTGTGACGTTTGATTTTCCTAAGGATAGGTCCGCCGCGCCGCGGCGGGGAGTCCTCTAAGTCCCCCTTGAGATCGCGGAGGTCGGCGAGCATCTCCTTGATCGTCTGGTAACGCTCGTCACTGTTCTTGCACAAAGCCTTTTGCAGAATGGATTGGAGTTTGACCGGAACATCCGGCAACACGTCGGATAGAGGTGGCGGCTCCGTCGTTAGGATGGAAGCGATGCAGTCGCTCGGCGTCTCGCCCCTGAAGGGCGGGATCCCACCGACCATCTCGTAGAGCACTACGCCCAGACTCCAAATGTCCGAGCGCGCGTCCGCCGTCTGCCCACGCGTCTGCTCTGGAGACATATAGTGCGCCGTGCCTAGCAGTAACCCCGGTTGTGTTTGCAACGTCGTTGTTCCTATCTCATGAGAATCCGATCCCGGATGTTGCTCGGTGAGTTTGGCAATCCCGAAGTCGAGCACCTTCGCATAGCCGTCCGGTCGCAGCATGATGTTCTCCGGTTTGATGTCGCGATGCACCACGCCGGTTTCATGCGCGGCGGCCAGCGCAGAGGCCACTTGCACGGCAATTTCCAGCGCGTCGTGCAGATTCATTCGCCCAGGCGCGAGCAAGGCGCGCAGGGTTATGCCTTCGATGAACTCAGTCGCGATGAAGTGGCGGGTTCCTTCCGCGCCGATCTCGTAAACAGTAAGAATGTTCGGATGATTCAAGGCCGAGGCAGCGCGCGCCTCGGTTTTGAACCGGCTCAACTGCGTCTCGTCCGCCGTCAAATGCTCTGGGAGAAGCTTAAGCGCAACTTTGCGCCCGAGCCGCTCGTCTCGCGCGAGATAGACTTCGCCCATCCCGCCCACACCGAGCAACGATTCGATCCGGTAATGGCCGATCGATTGACCGATCAAATCGCCCGTCGGCTCGTCAATCAAAAGTTCGGGGGCTACGGCAAAGGCCGGTGACTCGATAAAATCACCCGATCGCTCGTGAGACTTGACCATCGCCTCAACTTGTTTGCGCAAGCTGTCGTCGCCGTGACATTCTTCGCCGAGAAAGGAGGCGCGCTCTTCCGGTGAACGCGCGATGGTCGCATGATAGATGTCAGTGATTCGACCCCAGCGCCCCGGTTCCATTAACATTCTTCTCCGCTCAGCGCGGCGTAAAGCCATGCTTTCGCTGCGCTCCAGTCCCGCATCACCGTGTTGGGATGTATCTTCAGCACCTCCGCGATCTCCTCGTTACTCAGTCCGCCGAAATAGCGCATCTCGACGATTTTGCTCATGCGCGGATCGAAGGCGGCGAGATTTTCCAGCGCCTCATCCAGCGCGAGCAATTCCGCCGCCCGCGTTTCGGTTACCAAAGCTGTTTCGTCCAGAGTCACCTTCTGTGCTACGCCACCACGTTTGAGCGCATGGCGCTGGCGCGCGTGATCAACCATGATGCGCCGCATTAGCTGCGCGGCGACGGCGAAAAAGTGTGGCCGGTTTTGCCAACGCGGATGTGTCTTGTCCACAAACTGAAGATACGCCTCGTTGACCAGCGCGGTGGTTTGCAAGGTGTGTCCCTCTCCTTCGCGGCTCATGTAATAGTGCGCCAGGCGATGCAGCTCGGGCTGCACCAGCGGAATGAGCTTATCGAGTCTCCGCTGCTCCAGTCCACCAGAAGCTGCGTGACCTGTTGTTGCGCTGACGAGGCCGCCGCCATACGCACACCATTTTAATGCGACGGATCGTGCCGGTCGAGAACGCATTATTTTAACGCTTTCAGCGGCTCCTTGCTAGCCGTTGCACTCCATGCGCAGGAAATTCCCTGCCGAGATGGTGGGTTTGGGCCGCGGCTTCCGCTTTAGGAGATAGAAACACATTTATGCCGGTGCGAAAAGAAGACGCGCCGGACAGATGTCACAACCCAAAGAAAAGTGATGAAAACACGAACTACATTATCAATACTCTTCGCTCGCCAGTTAACAGTTCTAATTCCAGGCTCTTCTCTCCTCATGAGAAGTACTATGCTCAGAAAGATGCGTACTACTGTCTGGGTTATAATTCTGCCAATCTTATTCCTGTTGACTCGGGGGCATGCCCTGCAAGCAAAGGATCCTCCCGCCGATTTACTGCACTCCTGCCCGACGCCGCCGGACTCCTACTATCGTTTCCCGTTCGACGGAAACTCAGGATGGAAGCTGGTGAAAGGAAACTGGGACGACAAGAAGAATGGCCACGACACGAAGGACGGACAACCTCAGTCGTACTCATATGACTTTACGAATTCCGCAGGCACCGAAGGTTGGCAAGTTCGAGCAGCACGTTCCGGTCGCGTCGCCTTCGTCTACAGCTCCCAGAGTGCTAACACGCTGGACAGCATTCCGGACCCGCCCGGGTCGCGCGGAGAGGGCAACATGGTAGAAATCCGCCATTTGGACGGAAGTGCCGCTTCCTACGCCCATCTTCAAATGTCTAAGGTCTTCGTTGCCCAAGACGAGTACGTTCCACGAGGTCGAGTCATCGCTCTCGCCGGAAACACGGGTAGCTCGGGGGGTCCCCATTTGCATTTCGATGTTCACCCATCCTTCACCGACTGGGACAACTGGGTGCCCACGATGCGAATCGCCTTTCAGGACACGGAGCACATTTGCTGGCGTCCGCAGGTTGGCGACACTTTGTCCCCGGACAACCATGTGTCCGGCCTGACGTTTTCTGCTTTATTCAGCCCCGTCAGTAAGACCGCATCATTCTTGTCGGGCATGAGCTTTAGCGAATTCACTGCTGCCTGGGCTGATCTGGGGAACACCAACCCCACGCAAGACATGCTGACGTTCCATGCGTATGTGGAGGGAGGCCAGCGCCGCTTCACGGGTCTGTTTATCCCAGGGAAGGGTGGGCAAGCGTTCGTCGCAGGACTCGACTTCACTGAATTCGTCAAGGAGTGGGCCAAGCAAGGCAAGGCGAACAACGATATGATCGCGTTCGATACCTATCCTGAAGGTGGTAAGCGAAAGTTTGCGGGACTATTTGGACCAGGCAAGGGTGGGCAAGCGTTCGTCGCAGGACTCGACTTCACTGAATTCGTCAAGGAGTGGGCCAAGCAAGGCAAGGCGAACAACGATATGATCGCGTTCCGTTCGTATCCGGAGGCCGGCGGGATCAGGTTTGCGGGGTTATTCAGGCCAGGTAGCGGCGGTCAGCGGTTCATCTCCGGCGTATCCTTTGATGACGTGGTAGCCGAATGGCGGAAGACTCCGCCGGGCGGAGGAAGTGTGGCGATGGCCGCTACCTCCGATGAGTAGACGGAGCAACGGTTCGCTGCATTGCTTGGTTATGCCTTTCGGTCGCAGCATCAAATCGCTCCGTCAGAGCACGCTGATACATCTCTAGAGCTTGAGCGGTAAATCGTATCGTCATCTAACGACCCAAACTGAGCGACCGGCGAGGCGGAAAGTAAAGCGCGAAGTCGGCTGTTACTCAATCCGCCGAGTCGGTTCGCTCCAGTGCCTGGTTAGGCGCTTTCTACGCTCGTTGGTCGACAACTAAAAGCCCTTGAGACTTTCGTTCATCGTCTCGTCATCTGAAGCTCTGTAAAGCTTGCGCAAGTCTGCCATCATTCCCTTGTCTTGGGACGGGGACACCATCTCATGCTCGAATTCATCCGCCGTAAAAAGAAAAAGTACGCCTATGCCCTCACGAGGACCATCGTAGTAGGCGTAGTATCGTTTCTGCGGACAGAAATAGAGCCGCTTGCTGCCTCTGGCCTTGAGGATTTTCCATTCGGCTCCGCCGCCGTTCGACTTCAACAATGCAGTTAGGTTCTCCTCGCTGAACGGCCGCAACAAATCGTCAGCATAGTCAAGGCGCACGGCCTTCTCTCGATCAAAGCGGATGTCAATATGGAGCGGATTCTTGGCGAACGTCATTGCACTGCACGGGCAAAAAAATTTCGCTGCCGCGATGGTGCGTTTGGGCCGCGGCTTCCGCTTTAGGAGATAGAAGCACAACTATACGGCGTCGAAAGAGGGTGCGCCGGGACAAATGTCACAACTTGGAAGAGAAAAATCATGAAAAATGCAATTCAAATGAAAAATTCAATCCCATCGATCAGAACTTCAGTTAGCCGGTCGTCCTGGCGATTTTTCACAGCGATCAGCTTTTGCTTCGCATGCGGAGCTGGAGTGCTGCGCGCGACGCCCGCTCCGACGTACAGCTTCGATACTGGCGCGGGTGCCGAGCAGATCAGTGTTGGCGGCTCGCCGGCCGATGCGAACATTGCCGCAAGCATTACGCACGTTTGTGTGACCGCCCGCGGTGCCTTTGCCTGCTACGCCAAGGGCGGCGCACTTGTGAGCCCCGGCCCCAGGCTCAGCGCACGGCCTTACGAAGCGAAGGACTTCTTCACCAAACTCGGTATTTTGGAC
>Ga0193720_1000099_pt1 | contig 9581 bp, 8 predicted proteins | sample U2s1metaG_FD_143049 | JGI IMG/M metagenome (GOLD analysis project Ga0193720, IMG submission 143049) | Soil microbial communities from a riparian zone of the East river system, Colorado, United States - U2s1 | ecosystem: Environmental > Terrestrial > Soil > Riparian zone | place: USA: East River...
ATCGACTTGGATCGCGCGTGAGAGAAGAGTCCGCATAGCCCAATAAACCCATTTCTGTACGCGCGCTCTTGCCAGCCTGTCAACTCGGCTTCGCCGCGTTAAATCGTTTTAAGCGTTGAAGAATCAGGCTGAAAGCCGGAGCGACGGCTTGGGACCCGTCGTTCTTTAAATGGAAAACGCGCTCAATGCTTCAACGCTTTGGGGAATCACGCAGGGGTATGGCTTTTATCGTGTAATATCGTCCTGGCTCAGTAATTTAAATCCTTCACCCATCAGCACCGAGGACGCGCATTCGGTGTCGTCCACGTGCAGCGCGATTGCGGCAAAGCCGCGTGGCCGGATTAGAAGCGGATAGGCGAAATGGACGTTAACCTCCGCCATCACCAATGCCGCGAGTAGTTTCACGAGTTGCGTGGCGACTTCCCGCATTTCTACCACCACGACTTCGCTAACGCCGAAAGGAACATTTTTTTCATGGAACAATTTCTCCACGCGCGCAGGATCGCTCGCGATGATCCGTGCGATGGCCGAGTCGGTCGATTCAGACACGCTCAGCGCGACAACATGGGTGTTTTGCACACTCAGCAGTTTCACAACTTCTAACATCGCCCCGACCTTGTTTGGCAGGAACACGGAGAACTGCTTCACCAGCGGTCCTTCCAATTTTGAAGTCGTTTCCGGCAGATTCGAAGTCATTTGAACAGCAGCGCTAAGACGCGACTTCCGTACGCGCCACACCAACTATCTCATTCTCGGCGTTTTGTTGGCAAACCCAATGTGAACATGATTCGTTAAAAAATTGTAAAGCTGTAATCGTTTAAGTTTTTAGCCTTTCCCCGCGTTGTTCAGGCTGTTCATTTTTCGTCGCCGCCTTACATTCGCTCTCCGATGATCGAAGAAGAAAATGAACTGATAGCACTCCGCCTCAAAAAACTCGATGCGCTGCGGGCGAAAGGCGTCGAGCCATTCAGCTCTGGTTTTGAGGTGAGCGGATCAATCGCGGAAGTGCGCGATGGATTTGAGGAGGGCAAGACGCTGCGTGCGGCGGGTCGTATCACCGCGCATCGCGACATGGGCAAAAGCCACTTCCTCGACCTGCGCGACGCCACAGGACGAATTCAGATTTATATTCACGCAAATGAAGTTGGGCCGGAGCTCGTCGATCTTTTTCCCCTGCTGGATATCGGCGATCTCATTGGCATCGAAGGAACATGTTTTGTCACCAAAAGCGGCGAACCAACACTGAAGGTGCGCACATTCACGCTCCTTGCCAAGGCATTGCGTCCGCTCCCAGAGAAATGGCACGGATTACAAGATATTGAAGCGCGATACAGGCAACGATATCTCGATCTTCTTACGAACGAACGTTCCCGAGTAATTTTTGAAAAACGCATCGCGATTTTGCGCGAAACGAGGCGTTTCCTGGAGGAGCGCGGCTTTCTGGAAGTCGAGACGCCAATCTTGCAAACGATCGCCGGGGGCGCGGCAGCTGAACCATTCACCACCCATCACAAGGCGCTCGGCCTCGATCTTTATCTGCGCATTGCGCTGGAACTTTATCTGAAACGTCTGCTCGTGGGCGGGTTCAACAAGGTATTCGAAATCAACCGTAACTTTCGAAACGAAGGCATTTCCAGAAAACACAATCCCGAATTTACCATGCTCGAAGCGTATTGGGCCTACGCCGATTTTGAGAAGATGGCAAACCTCGCTGAGGAACTAATTTGTCATCTCGCTGAGAAAATCAGCGGCTCATTAACGATCGAGCATCGGGACACTGATGAAAAAGTTGTTCGCACGATCAATTTGCAACGGCCGTGGCGCCGGGCGCGTTACCACGATGTAGTGCGGGGAGTTGCCGGGAAAGATTGGTTCGACCTCGCCAGCGAGCAGCGGCGCGATCGCGCCGTGAATGAATTCAAACTGGATATCTTGCCGCAACTTGCCGATTTCGAGGTGACGCAGCATGTGTTTGAAAAGCTTGTCGAAGAGAAAACGATCGATCCATTGTTTGTCACGCACTGCCCCAAAGAGCTCGTGCCGCTGGCAAAACAAAACACAGCAGACAATTCACTTGTAGACGTTTTTGAACTCATCATTAACGGGGCGGAGATCGCGCCTGGTTACAGCGAATTAAACGATCCGCTTGTGCAACGTCAGCGTCTGCTTGAACAGGCGGGCGAAGAGAAGCAAAAGATCGACGAGGAATTTCTGCTCGCGCTCGAGCATGGAATGCCGCCAGCTGGCGGTATCGGCGTCGGGATGGATCGGCTCATAATGTTGCTCACTGGTGCAGAGTCCATCCGCGACGTAATCCTATTCCCATTGCTCAGACCGAAAAAGCAATCAGGGTGATTTGTTAAAATGGCTACATCGGTCTAATGGAAGATCCTCCTATTGTAAAAACTTTCGAGATTGCCGGCTTGCCGCGTGATGAGGTCAATCGCTTCGTGGCCGGTAATCATGCTGATCCGTTCCGCGTGTTGGGTCCGCACCGCGTTGGCGATGATTTGGAGATTCGTGTCTTTCGCCCTGACGCGCGCGCGATCGATATCGTGCTGGATCGAGAAGGGGAGAAGCCGATTGCAGCGGAGCGAATTCAGCAGGATGGATTCTTTTGCGCGACAGTGCCGGGCGCCCCCCGCGACCTCCCATATCACGTCCGTATCACGAGCAGGAATGGATCGCAGCAGCTCACGCGGGATCCATATCAGTACGGACCCATCATGGGCGAGGTCGATTTGCATTTGTTCGCCGAAGGACAACACTGGAAAATATACGACAAATTTGGCGCCCATTTGCGCACAATCGGCGATGCGGCGGGCGTTTATTTCGCTGTATGGGCTCCTAATGCGCAACGGGTCAGTGTGGTTGGGGATTTCAACAACTGGGATGGCCGAGTCAACCCGATGCGCAGGCTCATCGGGAGCGGAGTATGGGAGTTATTTGTGCCCGGCATCAAGCAAGGTGCGCACTACAAGTTCGAAATCCGTAGTCAGACCGGCGCGGTCCTGCTCAAGAGCGATCCATTCGCCTTCTTCAATCAGCCCGGCAAATCAACCGCATCGCTGGTTTATGATCTGGAGCGTTACGCATGGAACGATGGCGAGTGGATGGAGGCGCGCCGGAAAAAAAACTGGCCGCAGAGTCCGATCAGTATCTACGAAGTGCACCTCGGCTCATGGCGTCGCAAAACTGAAGAAGGAAATCGCCAGCTCAGTTACCTCGAACTTGGCGAGGAGTTGCTCCCGTACGTGCTCGAACTGGGTTACACACACATCGAGTTGTTGCCGGTTGCCGAGCATCCATTCGAAGGTTCATGGGGTTATCAGGTCACAAATTATTACGCGCCTACCAGCCGGTTCGGTCCGCCTGACGACTTCCGCCACTTCGTCGATAAATGTCATCAGGCCGGCATCGGCATGATCCTGGATTGGGTGCCCGCGCATTTTCCAAAGGACGCTCACGCGCTGGCCGAATTCGATGGCACAGATCTCTACGAACACATGGACCCGCGCCAGGGCGAGCAGCAGGATTGGGGCACGCTCATTATCAATTTTGGCCGCAACGAAGTGCGCAATTTTCTGATCGGCAATGCGCTCTTCTGGTTTGACAAATACCACATCGACGGCCTGCGCGTCGATGCAGTAGCTTCAATGCTTTACCTCGATTATTCGAGAAAGCCCGGCCAATGGATTCCGAATGTGTACGGCGGCCGCGAAAACCTTGATGCCATCTATTTTCTCAAACGCTTCAACGAAGTTTGTTACGACAATTTTCCCGGAATCGTTACCATTGCCGAGGAATCAACCGCGTGGCCGGGCGTGTCGCGTCCGACTTATCTTGGGGGACTCGGCTTCGGGTTCAAATGGAACATGGGCTGGATGCACGATTTCCTGCAATACATGAGCATCGATCCGATTTACCGGCGATATCATCACGGTAACATCACGTTCTCGCTGCTCTACGCTTTCCAGGAGAACTTCATTCTTGTGCTCAGCCACGACGAGGTGGTGTATGGGAAACGCTCTTTGTTATCCAAAATGCCGGGCGACGAATGGCAAAAGTTTGCTAACCTGCGGATGTTTCTAGCGTGGATGTATGGGCAGCCAGGTAAAAAGTTGCTCTTTATGGGCGGCGAATTCGGACAAAGGAACGAATGGAACCACGACACGAGCCTTGACTGGCAATTGGTTAGTCTTCCGCGGAACGATGGCCTGCGCCGGCTGGTGCAACATTTGAATCACGTTTACAAAAGCGAACCCGCGCTTTGGCAATTAGACGATACTTACGAAGGCTTCGACTGGATCGATTTTCATGATGCTGACAACAGCGTCGTGTCATTCCTGAGAAAATCCCGCGACGGTGACATCGTGGCCTTCGTGGTGAATGCAACACCAGTGGTGCGTTACAATTATCGCCTGGGCGTTCCCGAGTCCGGCTTCTACAGTGAGCTCATCAACACCGATGCCGAAACGTATGGCGGCAGTAATGTGGGAAATTTTGGCGGCGTGCAAACCGAGGACGTTTCCTGGATGGGCCGCGAACATTCAATCCTGATTCATTTGCCGCCGCTGGCGACGGTCGCGTTCAAGCTGCAGCGGTAAGTCTTGAGTAGGGCCGCACTGTTGAGTAGACCTCAGCATGATTGGAAATTTCCTAATACAACAAGTGTAACAAAATATTTTTTGTCACAACTTGGTCCTACGCGAGGAACCGTTATTTTCAAAGCTGCATCTCTCGCAACAGGTTACGATGTCGCGACGTTCCGTGCTTTTTTGAAGTTCAGGCGCTGCCACCATCAGGCGGACGTCCATCAGCGCGGTGGAATTCGAAGCGTACCAACAAAGGGGTTAGGGAAATATGAAATTATCTGTCGAAACGAAAGTGGGCGCTGCCATAGCAGCGGGGTTTATAGCTTTGACTCTTGGCGCGGTGGCCCAGGGAAACTGGGAAGGCCAAACAGGTGAACCTAATAGTTACGGGCCAAGAAATAATCCTAAGGTTAATACCTACATAAGCCAGCAGGGATACGAGGACTCCTTACAGCCATCGCAATCAATTGATGCGATGCGTTTGTAACGAGGAGGTGAAACTATGTTAGGCTGGGCTGTAACTTTTCTAATAATCGCGCTGATAGCAGCGGTGCTTGGATTTGGCGGGATCGCGGCGGCATCCGCAGGGGTTGCCAAATTCTTGTTCTTTCTGTTCCTGGTGATGTGCGTGATCTTCTTTGTCTTCGGCTGGAGAGGAAGAAGAGTTCCATAAATTACCGGCTGCTTCAGGCAGTGGTGGTTTTGGGTATAGCAACGTAACAACGGCGCCCGTGGCAGGGGGACGCGCCCGGCCACGACATATTCCTTTCCCAACTCGTCGCTCGGTGAGAGCGCCGATGTCGATGTGGAAGGAAAGAAGATGCCAGGTTGGCACCCTTCCGAGGTAGCTCGGGAGAGACGAGAATCTGGAGCTAGGATCCGAAAAGCTTAACTCCCCACAAGCCTAGGAACTGCATCAGCAGCATAATCGCTACAGCAAGCGTGATGACGGCGAATGTGGTCCACCCGAGTACGTTGTAAAGACGAGTATTCTTGAGCTCCTTGGTCAACCGTTGATCATTGATAAGCAAGAGAATGAATACCAGGAAGATCGGCAGCAAAACGCCATTTAGCACCTGAATCCACACTAATAGTTTGATCACCGGGACGTTTGGGATGAGCGCAGCGGCGGCTCCGAAAATTATCAGGCCAGTGAATAAAGTGAAGAAAAGCGGCGCTCGGCGAAAATCGAGGCCAACTCCTTTGGAAAATCCAAACGCTTCGCTGACCGCATAACTCGTCGCCAATGGTAACACCGCCGCGGCCAAAAGAGATGCTCCCACAAGGCCCACGGCAAAGATAATTCCGGCAAAGTGTCCTGCCACCGGCTCAAGAGCGCGCGCGGCGTCTGCTGCGGTATCGATGTTGTTTTTGCCGATGGCATGGAGGGTCGCAGCGGTGGCGATAATGATAAAGATTGACATTAGATTCGAGAATATTGCGCCCGAATACACATCGACCCGCTCCGACCCGTAGTGGATGCGGTCGCCACCTCTTTCTACCACAGAGCTCTGCTGGAAAAGCTGCATGTATGGCGTGATCGTGGTCCCAATGAGACCTACGAGGAGGAAAATGTAATTCGAATCTCGGTGTAGCTTTGGAACAAAAGCGCCTCTGGCCACTTCTCCCCAATGAGGATGAGCCATAAAGGCCGCAATAGGGTATGCAAAAAAGACCAGCGTCATAAGAAGAAATATCTTTTCGACGCGCCAATAGTTACCGAACACGACGAGATAGAAAATCAGAGCCGCAGCCGTGGGGACCGTGAAAAGCTTACTAACTCCAAGGAGCTCTGTAGCCGCGCCGATGCCCACAAATTCACTAACAATCAAACCGCCATTGGCTATCAGGATCACTCCGACCGCAAAGACCGCCCAACCAACGCCGAAGCGTTCACGAATAAGATCCAAGAGCCCCCGGCCTGTTACAGCTCCAAGTCGCGCACACATTTCCTGAACGACGCAGAGAGAGACAGTGATGAGTAACATCACCCAGATCAGTTCGTAGCCGTATTGTGCTCCTGTGGAACTGTAGGTAGCAATGCCTCCGGCATCGTTGCCGGCAGAGCTTGCGATTAAGCCAGGCCCCAGGATCGCAAGCCAGCGCCAGATACTTGTGGAAGGAAGACGCAAGCCACGCAGTCGTACGCTTCTGCCACGAATGTTGATCCGCACCGCAGTGCGGATGGTTTTTGGACGCGGCGCAGCGGCTGGTGCTTCAGCCCGAGCGAGAGGCTCAAGCCCTGATCGGGCAGGCCGTTCGTTCATGAGAAAATCTTAGGAGCTTGGACGGTCCAGCTCTGCGGAGCTACCTGCATGACCGCCGCGTCGACGGTGACGATACCAAGCAGTTGCTTTTCGTGCCCGATTACAGGCATCGCTGCCAAGTGACTATTGAGCACACGATAGGCTCCGGAATCCGCAGGTTCCAAAGGGTCGAGTGTGGTTACGTAAATGTTCATGATTTCGTCCAACCGGCGTTCATCCTCTGCTACGATTAGATCCGGCAAACTTGTCGTTCCTCGCAGCACCGGACTCGCTTCACTTTCCACGACGTAGAGAAAATGGGTGAAATCTGTTTGCTTGAGCCGCTCATGTAATCTCAGACGCGCTTCCCGGATTGTTTGATCCAAAGCCAGTACCACCATGTCGTTGGTCATGATGCCGCCAACTGTAGCTTCGGGGTAACGTAGTAAGTCGACAAGTTTATCGCTCCGTGCTTTTGGTAATCGCTTGAGAAAACTCGTCGTTGACTCGACTGTTAGCCGGCGTAACAAATTAACTGCGTCATTTGTCTTCATTCTCGCCAGGAGGCGAACGGCCTGCTTGTCCTCAAGCTCGCCGAACAGTTGAACTTGTCTATCGGGCATCATTGCCGCCAGCGTTTCAGCGGCAACTTCGTGTGGAAGCAGGGTGAGAAGTTCCGCCGCATGAAGGTATGGCAGTGAATTGCATAGACCGGCGATCTCCCCGGGAGGTAATCTTTTGATTCGCATGTGATAACCGGCACCATTCCTTACTGCATGAGGATGACCCCGGAGGAACTCGATATATTTCCAGTCGCAAGGCGAACGACTTGGTCCGCTGCCAAAGAGTCGATGGCTTAGTCTGCGTAGAATTGCTAACGAACTTGTGTCGGCGCCTTTCAAAAGCAGTTTGCCGTTCTCCTCCTCGAGCAACAGATCATTCGCACGAGTGGCGAGGCGTTTATTCAAATCGAGCACAAGCGCATCCAGCACGTCCCGCTTTAGCAGCACTTCTTGAGGCGATGACTCGTCCATTACCGATTGTGCAGCGTCGAAGTTATTTACATTGATTCGAGCGCGACCCCAGTCAATGCCCGTAACGGCCTGCCATGTTAACATCATCCTGTCGCGCCCTGAATTTCGATAGACCAAATACGTGACCGCGGGGTAATCCCTTTCCAGCAATTCAACGGCGATATCATCTAAATGACATCGGCGTCCACTGTCATCGAAGACGCGCAACTTTAGAAATGTCGAGAGCATTGGCATATGTTTGCGATTGAGATGTTCGACTCGATATACCACTAGCACGTCAAGATTTTGCGGCAACGCGGTCCGGTCCGCTGCCAGACTACTCGAGCGGCATGTTCGTTTAACGCAACGTAGCAGCGTTCTCCTCTCAGTAACATGGCGTCCTAGGGAAATCGTCGCGTGGCATAGGATTATGTCTGATTAGACAATCATCCGCTGGCCCGATTGTGCATGTTCGGTTGTCAAAGCACGTTCCTGTGCACACGAGGAATTCCAACCCATAACTCGACGAAAGGATATCTACGATGCGTTTAACGAATAGAATAAAAGAAGCGGCTGCGACTGGATACATTTTACTCTGGCTTCTCGGAATTCCGATTCCGATTTTGCTCCTGATCTTTCTGCTGCGAGGCTGTACATAAAGATTTTTGGGAACTTAAAGAGCCAATGGTAAAAGCGCTGCGAAAGATTGCCTAAAGCCGTTGCTAACAACAGCTAACCAGGTTGGCTAACTCTGTAATCAACGTCGCAGCTAAATAATTTAGTAAATAAACAAAGCCGAAGCGGGTAGGGGTTGCGATCAGTAATAGCAAAACAACTCACAAACTCAAACGAAGATACCAATGAAACGAACCTTACTAGCTTTAACTTGTCTCAGTGCCATAAGTCTAACGGCATTGGCCGCCGACAACGACGAGACGAAACCCGATAACACGGCAACAAACGAGCGCGATCGCTCCGGTGAAACCCAGACATCTGGCGACCAGTCAAACAGTCCGGCGGATTTAAAAATCACGCAGGCTATCCGGCAGGCGCTAATGAAAGACAGCGAGCTTTCAATGACTGCGAAGAACATCAAAGTCATTACTGCTAACGGCCAAGTCACGCTGCGAGGACCCGTTAAGACTGCGGAAGAAAAAGCAAAAATCGATCAGCTTGCAAAATCAGTGGCTGGCGGCGCCCATATTGACGATCAATTGGACGTTAAAGGATCAAACTAAACTAACAACATCACACAAACGAAAGAAAATCATTATGTCTAAATCAGTATTCGGTATTGCAACTACACTCGGTCAAGCTGAACGAATTGTGCAACAGCTCCAAAATGGAGGTTTCGCAACCTCGGAAATTTCAGTGCTCATGCCTGATACAGGCGGGACGCGAGACGTTGGTCACGTTAAAGCGACAAAGGCACCTGAGGGCGCAACGACCGGTGCAGCTACCGGAGGCACCGCTGGCGGCGTGATCGGATTGCTGGCTGGAATTGGCGCGTTGGCAATTCCCGGCGTCGGTCCGTTTATTGCGGCAGGTCCAATTATGGCGGCGCTTAGTGGCGCGGCAGTCGGCGCGGCCACTGGCGGTGTCGTCGGCGGTTTGATCGGTCTCGGCATTCCGGAGATCGAGGCAAAGCGCTACGAGGAGAAGTTGAAAAAGGGGAATTACCTGATCGCCGTGCACACGGATGAAAGCAAAGAGGTTGATCGGGCGAA
>Ga0193720_1000104_pt1 | contig 9343 bp, 10 predicted proteins | sample U2s1metaG_FD_143049 | JGI IMG/M metagenome (GOLD analysis project Ga0193720, IMG submission 143049) | Soil microbial communities from a riparian zone of the East river system, Colorado, United States - U2s1 | ecosystem: Environmental > Terrestrial > Soil > Riparian zone | place: USA: East River...
ACCTATCTGGGATTCGTGGTTCGTGCGTTGGTGCGGTCGACTTGGAATCGCGCTGATTACAATTGGTTTCCTTCTCCAACTCGTCGCTAAATTTTCCCAGTAAAACCGCGTTCCCCAACTCCAACCGGCTGAGGTTGTCAGCCGTTCGTTTTCTTTTCTTGCGTTGTGATTGGTTTCTTAAAAAGTCCAAATTACCCCCATTGGGTTGAACTTTGGGTTGAACTGGCGCGTGCTGAAAACGTTTTTGCAGATCTATGCCGAAACTGACGAGGACCGCGATCCATTGGACGTGTCGATCTTGCCAGCAAACGAGGCGCTGATTTTGGCTGCGCTTAGGTTGCGCTCGCCTCGCGTACGAGGCAACGAAAATGGCGGAAACGTTTGAGGTCATGAAGGAGGCCAAGGCTCTATCTGTCGCGGAAGCGGAGAGCATTTTCTCGGCGCGGCTAGCGCTGGTTGGGAGGGCGTGAGCTCATGCGGCCCAGATGGAGGCTGAATCGTGTAGAATATCTCATCACGTGCACCATATCGAGTTCCGCCAGATAGTCCGCGACGCAGAAATCGCCTATGCGATCTCTCCAGTTGTACGCAGACACTGTCTCAGCGCGGAAGACACCGAAAAATTCTTGCTCGAACTGCGTATTCCTCGCGCCGCAAACGTCGCCCAAATCACGCATCGTTTGGTCGTTAACTGCTCACAGAGGGCGAGCCCCGAACTCGCAGCCCAGAGTTGATCGGGAGAATCTCGCCTTTGGGCAACGCATCCCTGTGAACGCGGTTTGTTCGCTGAATTCCATATACGAAATCGGGAACTGTTTCGAACTTCACCGCACGACAAAATGGACTAAACTTTAGACTCATACTGGACTCCCATTTTGGACGACACGACCACCGAAAAAATGCGAGCGAACGCGGAATCGTTTAAGAGGTGGTTGCTTGCCGATCGGGAGCAAGTCGAGATGCCGGGACTTTATCAGAAGAAACGCCGCGCATCCGAAGAACAGTCCTGGTACAAAGTGATGTGCCTAACGGGAGTGGACTATTTCTCGACCCTCGGTTATCAGCCTGGCATTGCCGCTTTGGCCGCAGGTGCGTTGTCACCCTGCGCAACGCTCATTCTCGTTTTGTTAACGCTTTTTGGGGCACTGCCAATTTATCGACGCGTCGCTCGAGAAAGTCCCCACGGTGAAGGGTCGATCTCAATGCTTGAACACCTGCTTCCTTGGTGGGAGGGCAAGCTCTTTGTCCTGGCCCTTCTGGGCTTCCTGGCTACCGATTTCATCATCACGATTACGCTTTCGGCCGCTGACGCTACGTCGCATCTAATCGAAAACCCGTTTGCTCCGACCTTTTTTCATAATCAGGCAGTGCCGATTACTCTAATCCTGTTGGCGGCGGATAAATAAGGTGAGGTAAGCGCCAGAAAACATCCTCACAGACCGACGGATCAGGCTTAATTCGACATTTGGGCCATCATCAACTGACGCCCCTAAAGCGCGAAATTCGGTTCTCCGAAACTTTTGGAATCGGGTTGTTGGCGTGTACGAATTCGACCGAAGCCTGACCGAGCGATGCAAGCCGTTCCTCTTGGACGACTACCTCCTGGCAAGTCCGGAACACCACCGTGCAAGTCTGGACAGTTGGAGAAGGATTTGGGATTGGAAGTGAGTTCCGCCAGACACGCTGCGCGGCTAATAATTTTCGAGTTCATGAGGTCCTTTTTCGTTGGTTCAAGTGCTCCAGTCGCTCACCTTCTGGATTTGCGATACACCGGGACGAACGCACGGAACCTTCCGCACGCTCGCCATCAGTGTTAGCGCATTACTGCAGTTTAACTTGGATAGCTTTTGATTTTGCTACCGGTGTCGTCGGGAGGTGCACTTTCAGCACGCCGTCGCGGAACTCGGCCGTGACTTTCGTGCTATCGGCATCTTCAGGCAGCGTGAAGCTGCGTCGGAAAGTGCCAAAGGATCGCTCGATGCGATGGAATTTCTTTTTGTGATCTTCCTTCTCGCTTTTGCGTTCTCCGGAAACGCAGAGGATGCCGTCTTCGACTGTTACCCTAACGTCATCCTTCTTCATTTCAGGCAGGTCAGCTTTGAGGAGATACCCACGATCGTCCTCGCTGATATCAACCTCCGGTGACCAATCTGCGACCGCCAAGCTGGGGATCTCACCACTGCCCATTCTGTTGGGAAAGCCGCCCAGGAAGAATCGAGGAAAGCGATTTTGTGGCGCTTCTTCCATCTCTCCGAGCGGATTCCATGTTATTACTTTATTTAATGTATTCATTTTATTTTACCTTTCTGGATAGAGTTAAAGCCATCTTGGCGCATCGCGCTCACCGCTTATTGTCAGAGTCGACCCTAATCTTGTGCAGGTTCAGGAACGGGCTCGGTGGAAGGCAAACGGCCAGCGAGAACTGATTCGTTAGTTTCCACGGACGAACGAGGAGGAGGCCGATCATTCCGAAAAATTCCGAGTCTCAATTTAGAAATGAATCAAGAACTTCGGCCCGCGCGACTCGCGTCCTAGAGATCGACGTCCAAAGCTTTGGGTTGACCAGTCGAACTGCTTGATGAGACGATCTCGACCGGTGGGCTCGCAACTTTTCAAAACCAAGAGTCCCGATCATCTGATGGCCGAAGCCGCCGCGCCCGAGCGGCAGATGAAGCGCACGCTCAACGCGTTCGATCTCACGTGTATCGGCATCGGCGCAGTCATTGGCACGGGAATTTTCGCGCTCATTGGTACTGCAATCGCCGGTCAGACTTTTCCGACACGACTCGAGACGCCCATTCTCAATTTTGTCCAAGCATGGCTTTCAGGGGGGGACGTAATCCTGGGCCGCGCCGGTGCCGGTCCGGCAGTGGCGATTTCGCTACTTGTGGCCGCGTTGGCCTGTGGATTTGCCGCGCTCTGTTATGCCGAGCTTGCTTCGATGATTCCAGTATCCGGCTCGGCCTACACATATTCCTACGCTACGCTCGGCGAGATCATCGCGTGGATCATCGGTTGGGATTTGATTCTGGAATATGCGGTCGGGAATATGGCGGTCGCGGTCGGTTGGTCGGGATATTTCGTCAAGCTCTGCGGCAGTCTCTTCGGACTCAAATTTCCAATCTGGGCCGTGAACGATTACCGTACCGCCAGCGATCTGATCGCAAAAGGTGGCGACACGCTGAATGATTTTTCTTCGACAACTCTGCCCACCATTGCCGGTCATCCGATCGCCCTGAACTTTCCGGCGCTCGTGATTGTCGCGGCGGTGACGGTACTTCTGGTCTACGGAATTCGCGAGAGCGCAAAGACGAACACAATGATCGTCATTATCAAAGTCGCCGTCGTTGTCTTCTTCATTTCGTTCGGCGCTTTCATGGTGCATCCGACGAACTGGCACCCGTATGTGCCGAATGGTTTTGCTGGGGTGATGAGCGGAGCAGCCATCATCTTTTTCGCCTTCATCGGTTTCGACGCCGTTTCGACAACGGCTGAGGAAACAAAAAATCCACGGCGCGACATGCCGATTGGGATCATCGCCAGTTTAATCATTTGCACGTTGCTTTACGTGCTCATGGGCACGGTGCTGGCCGGCATTAAAAAATACACGGTTTACCTGGGCGATCCGGCCGCCGCCGCCACCGCTTTCGCGAGCAAACCATGGGCGGAAGCGTTGATCAGCGCCGGAGCGCTTGCTGGAATGACGTCGGTGATACTCGTTTTCCAGCTCGGGCAGCCGCGCATTTTTATGGCGATGGCGCGTGACGGCTTGCTCCCGCAGTACTTTGCTCGCATTCATCCACGCTTCCGCACGCCATACGTGACAACAATTTGGACCGGAGTGGTCGTTGGCGGAGTGGCGATGCTGGTCGACATCGGCTCACTCTCAGATTTGACGAACATTGGCACATTGTTCGCCTTCATTCTCGTCTGCGTCGGCGTGGCCGTTTTGCGGCGGACCGACGCAGGGCGTCCGCGGCCGTTTCGTGTGCCACTCGTGCCGCTGTTCCCGATCGTCGGCGTACTCCTGTGTTTCGTGCTCATGCTCAGCCTGCCGGTGCTCACCTGGATCCGTTTTTTTGTCTGGCTGGCAATCGGGCTGCTGATTTATTTTCTCTACAGCGTTCGACACAGCAAACTGCGCCGCGGTATCGACACCGGTATAACGGAAGATATTCCACCGCCGCTAATCAAGACGTAACAGTACTGTAGTGTGCGCTGTCCTCAGCGCATTCGGACGGACGAGCCGTTCGAAATCGATTTGTCCGATGAGACAGCCCCGAACGCTTTCGGGGCTACAGCACGCGACGAACTATGCCGCTTTCTGCTCCTGAGAAACTCTGTCGTCGATTTCGAGCCACTCGAAGGTTGTCGTCTTTTCCGGGTCTAGCCCGAGTTTCCTTGTTTGTTGGACGAAGTAGTCGTGCTTCTCTAGATCATCGTAGAGACTGCTGGCCTCCATTCTATCGCTCCAGCGCTTGATCTCAGCCGGCGTTTTCTTTTCGCCGCTTTGGTTGAGCCATTCGACTATTTCCTCGTCGCCTGCGCCTTGCTCGATATGCGCTTTGAAATCGTTGCCCTTCACACCTTTGAAACCAAAGAGCATGTTATCGAGCGGACAATCGAAATGATATTCGCCGATATTCCCCGTCACCAGCGCGCGGCATTTGTCGATCGTTCGGCCAAGAATGGCATAGCCGCCGACTCGAATGTGCGGGCTACGGGGCGCTTCCCTGCTCAAGTCTTTTCCAGTGACTTTCTTTTTCATACATTACGAGTTTCGAATCAGCCCGATCATCCGGCCGCAATATGCGGACAAAACATGACAACTCGCGTAATGCGTCGCACAATTAGAGATGGTCAAAGTTGACGTGACTTACACCGGCGATTTGCGTTGCAACGCGACACACGGGCCGTCGCGATCCAAAATCTCCACCGACGCTCCGACTGATAACAAGGGTAAAGGCGAAGCGTTTTCACCCACCGATCTTGTTGCCACAGCTCTCGCTGCCTGCATGACAACGACGATGGGAATCAAGGCACAGGAACTCGGCGTCGATCTGCGTGGGATGAGCGTGTCAGTGCAAAAGGAAATGTCGAAGGACACGCCGCGCCGGATCGTGGGGCTTCCTTCAGAAGTTCGTATCCCGCTCCCGCCCGATTCGCCACATCGCGAAGTGCTCGAGCAAACCGCTCTCAACTGTCCGGTGCACAAGAGTCTTCCGCCGGAAATCCGTCGCCCAACGAAATTTTTCTGGGAAGGATAGGCTCTGTTTGTCATGTCGAGCGAAGTCGAGACATCTCTGGATATTTCCGTGCTAGTGAAGACAGAAGTAATTAGAGATTCCTCGACTCCGCTCGGAATGACAGACGATTATGTCACGTCCGGATACAGCGACTGCATGTAATCGCGTACGCCGTCTTCCAGCGTAAATCGCGGCTCGTAACCGAGCGCGCTGCGGGCATTCGTGAGATCGGCTTGAGTAAAATTTTGATAATGCGCATGTGGGTTATCGATGTAATCCGGTTGAAGATTTGTGCCGAGACAGTTGTTAAGCACGTCCACTAATTCGTTGAACGAACGCGCCTGGCCAGAGCCGAGATTATAAATACCGCTCGTTTGCGCATCGAACGCGCGAATGCTGCCCTCGACAGCGTCCTTCACGTAAACAAAGTCGCGCTTCTGCTCGCCGTGTTTGAAAATGCGCGGCCGCTGGCCGGCCTTCATCTGTTGCGCCAAATGATATACCATGCTCGCAGGCACGCCTTTGTGCGCTTCGCGCGGCCCGTAAACGTTAAAGTAACGCAAGCCAATAATGATCCAGCCAGTGGACTCGGCGGCAGCGCGCCTGGCAATGTTATCCATGATGACTTTTGAAAAGGAGTAAGCATTCGCTGGCGCGGCGCCATTTGATTCGACGCTGGCCTGAGTGACAGCCCCGTACGTCGATGCCGAGGAGGCGTAGATGATCCGGGTCTTCGTCGGGCGCGCAAAGTTCAATAGACGCCGGAGACTTTCGACGTTGTCGTGCACCTGTTCGAACTGGTCGTGGTTGGTCGTGTCAGTGATCGAAGCGAGATGAAAAATGGCGTCGAATTTTTCATCGCCGAATTGTTCTAGCCAATCCAAACACGCAAGGTTTTGCGCGACGAAGTCGCCGCGGTAGCCTGCGAGATTTTTGAAATTACCGGAGCGAAAGTCGTCGATCACGGTGAGACGCGTGTCCGGAAATTTTTCCTGTAGCGCAAGCGTGAGATTGGATCCGATGAAGCCGGCTCCGCCAGTGACGATGAGGTTTAATGGAGACTCGGTCGAGGACACAAAAGCATTCGGTTAGCTCGCTGATTAAATAATCTTGACCGTCGAAGTGCAAGCCGCTAGTCCTCATTCCAGTTCTTTGCGAGCTTGGAAAAGTGGATCGGCGCAAGAAATCCCGTGAAACTCGGGAGCAGTTGCGCTGCTGTAACTGGATACAACTTCCCACTGGGCCAATCCCTGAAAATTTTTCCGGGGGTGAAGGCGGGAAGGCGGCAAAGCCAGGAGCCAGAATATTTGTCCGGTCCACCTCATTCGACTGTAGCCGCGATCGGTGATCGCGGCCGCCGGGATCAACGATCTCGGCTACAGACCGAAAAACTTCTTCGCAAAAAGAAGAATGAGAGCTGGGCGATGCGGCCTCGGCCATACAAGTCCGACTCTCGGAGTTGGAGGAAACTTGTTATGGAACGTCGTCCTGTTTGGTTCAGTTCGGGTAGCGCATCCGTCTCGGATGCTGGCGAGCGCGTCTCGCGATCGCGGACTTTTGTTGGGCTATCCTATCACCTGCGGTCTGCATCTTCAGCAAAGACTGTTTCGGCGCGACGCCGAAGCCAGCACCCGAGACGGACGCGCTACCCAATCCGACTTGCTGCACTACTCGTCTTCCCGCCACTCGCTTGCTTCGCGCAGGAAGCCTCACCGACTCCTTCACCCGGCGAAGCAGAAGCTGAGCAAGTGGTTGTCTCGGCGACGCGATTTGATATTCCGCTCGATCAATCGCCGGCGAGCGTGAGCGTAATTAGCTCGGAAGACATCGAGCAAAAGCAGATCGAGCGCGTGAGCGACGCGCTTCGCGAAGTGCCGGGCTTGTCTGTCGTGGAGACCGGCACGGCGGGGCAGTTAACATCGGTTTTCATCCGTGGATTGCGCAGCGAGCATACACAGGTTTTGCTCGACGGAATTCCAATCAATCAAGGGTTGCAGGGCGCATTTAACTTTGCCGACCTCACGACGGAAGATATCGACAGAATCGAGGTCGTGCGCGGGCCCCAGAGTACTTTGTATGGCCCGCGAGCTCTCGCAGGCGTTATTCAAATTTTCACGAAGCAGGGCACGGGGACTCCTGGCGTCCTGCTAGCGGCCCAGGGCGGATCGTACGACACCTTTCGCGAATGGACCCAGAGCGATGGCAAAATCGACGGCTTCGATTATTCAATGGGCACGAGTCGCCTCGACACCGATAACGCGCGCCCGAATAATAACTACCGCAACACCGCTGCGATTACCGACGTCGGCTGGTCGCCCGACGAACAATTGCGCGTCGGGAGTCTGTTTACTTACTCCGTGAGCGACACCGGAAATCCGAACACAATTTTCGATCCGCGTCCCATCGATCATTTTCTCACGGAACGTTGGTTGATTGGTCCGCACATCGATTGGAAGCCGACTGACTGGTGGGACCACAAATTCATTTTTAGTTACGACCACGAGCGGCAAATCAACGATCCAAACGAGGACGGATTTGTGGGGCCAACACGAGCTCTGTTCGAGCGCACGCAAATTGATTATCAAAACGATCTGCGCCCAACTTCGTGGCTGATATTGACTTCAGGATTCTTCTATAGCCGTCTCAACGCAGGGCAGGAGCGCCCGTTCGTTCTACAAACTTTCGGTCCCCAGCCAACCTTTGTGAGCGATCATACTCAAGAGGTTGCCGGATTCGTGCAGACGACGTTGACCCCAGTCGAAAATTTGATCCTCGTCGCCGGCGGGCGCTTCGATCACTTCAATCAGTTCGGCGGCGTCTGGACTTATCGGTTTGCGAGCAGTTACAAGATCGACAAAACAAACACGACGCTGCATTCGAGCGTCGCAACGGGATTTAGTCCGCCAAGCAGTCAGGATAAGATTTTCGGGAACAATTTCGGATTGAAACCCGAACGCGATCTTGGTTGGGACATCGGGATCGAGCAGCGGTTTTGGTCCGGCAGTGGCGGGAGCGCCACCGTTGGCCTGACTTATTTTCACAACGACCTTTCAAACGTGATCGGATTTAACGGACTCTTCCAAACGCTCAACCTTGGCGCCGCCGAAACGCAGGGGATCGAAACCGAATTACGCGTGCAACCGATTACCGATTTTTTGCTCACCGCGAGCTACACGTATTTGGATGCGGAGAAGACTTCCTCCAAAGACATTTCGCAATTGCAAGGTGCGCGTCTCCCGCGCAGGCCGCGGAATGAGATCTATGTTTCAGCTTCCTATCTTTGGTGGAAAAGGCTGCGCACAACAGTTGAAGCAAAGTTTGTAAACGCACGCGAAGAATTGAATTTCGGCGGACCAAATTTTGATATCGAAGATTACTCGTTCACAAACATCGCAGCCGAATACGAAGTAAACCCACACCTGTCGGTCTTCGGCCGAATCGACAATTTAACGAACGAACACTACTCGGAAGTTTTCGGTTTCCCCGCGCTCGGCCGCGCCGCGTACGGCGGGGTGAAGCTGCGGTTCTAGTCTCACTTGTCATTCCAAGCGAAGTCGAGGAATCTCTTGATATTAGGCAAGGCGTTGACCGTGTCCCTCAAACTGTCTGATAAGAAATTAGCCGTGCTCGGCGCTGGCAAGTTGGGGGGAATCCTACTGCGCGCTTACCTGAAGCGGGGGCTCTTTGTATCGAACCGTGTAACCGCTACGGTCAAGCATGCGGAGAGGACCGCCGCGCTTGCAAAAGAGCTGGGTCTTGCCATAACCACGGACAATCGGGAAGCGGTTAAAGGTGCCGACATCATTCTGCTGACAATAAAACCGCAAATCGTTGCGGAAGTGTTGCAGGAGATCTCTCCCGAAATTAGCGCCGACGCGCTGGTTGTCTCCGTCGCGGCCTCTGTGCCGACAGGCTTCGTCGAGCAGCAACTCGCCGCGGCCACAAGTGGCAAGCGCGACCAAGTGCCAGTCGTGCGAGCAATGCCAAATACTCCGGCCGCTGTTCACTGTGGCATGACGGCAATCTGTGGTGGGACTCATGCCAGCCCTCATCATCTCGACGTTGCTCGCACGATGTTCGATGCGGTGGGTCGAACG
>Ga0193720_1000105_pt1 | contig 9262 bp, 10 predicted proteins | sample U2s1metaG_FD_143049 | JGI IMG/M metagenome (GOLD analysis project Ga0193720, IMG submission 143049) | Soil microbial communities from a riparian zone of the East river system, Colorado, United States - U2s1 | ecosystem: Environmental > Terrestrial > Soil > Riparian zone | place: USA: East River...
ATTCCATTTCCATTGATAATTTCTGTGCCTTTTCTAAATCGCGTGTCCAGATACTTCCCCCAAGTCCGAAATCAGAATTGTTTGCTGCATTTATAGCTTCAACTTCATCTTCAACTATCATTATTGGGGCAACAGGGCCAAAAGATTCTTCCTTTGACACTCGCATGTTTGAATTAACATTCTTTATTACTGTAGGTTTGTAGAATGCACCGACACTACCAATTCTTTCACCCCCAGTCAATAGCTCTCCACCAAGACTTATTGCATCCTTTACCATAGAATCTATATTTTCCAAACTCTTCATACTTGAAAGTGGTCCTATGTCGGTATTGTCAGACAGAGGATCTCCGACCCTTAATTTTTCTGTTTTTTGAACAAAGGATTCAATAAATCCATTTGCTATTTTCTTTGAAACTATGAATCTTTTTGAAGCAACACAACTTTGACCACAATTTAGAAACCTGCCTTTGATGGCTCCTGATGCAGCTTTTTCAATATCTGCATCATCCAGTACAATGAATGGATCACTTCCTCCAAGTTCGAGGACGCATTTTTTTAGCCGTGAGGTAGCACGTCGGGCTACTTTAGCCCCGATTTCAATACTTCCAGTAAAAGTAACTCCATCTATGTTGGAGTCAATCAACATCTCTGCAATTTTTGAGTTACCAATAACAGTTTTAAACACTCCATCTACAGCCCCGCTTTTTAGTATTGTTTTTTCAATCTCTATACCACATTGCATCGTTGCGCTAGCAGGTTTCAAAACAATTGCATTTCCAGCCATTAACGAGGGTGCTGCGAAACGCAATGCCTGCCAGTACGGAAAATTCCATGGCATAATGCTTGCAATTACTCCTAAAGGCTGGAAGGTTATCATTGTCTTATTGGCGTCACTGTTTAGTGATTCATTATTGAGGAGTAGATCCCCATTGTATGAGTAAAATTCAACGGCCCAGGCACATTTTTCTATCTCTGAACGAGACTCCTTGATGGGTTTTCCCATCTCTTGAGATGCAATTCTAGCGAGGTGTTCCTTATCTTTCCTTAATTGCTCAGCCAATCGAAGCAATGTTATAGATCTTTTACGATTATCGTGCTTCCATTCTCTAAATGATTCTTTTGATTTATTGACAATTTCGGTAACTTCCTCATTTGTCATGTTTTTATACTCAGATATTTTCTGCTCATTAGCCGGATTGACAGTTACAACATTATTACTCATAGTCTTGTAAATATTCAAAGAGGCAATTAATATTCATATACACTGCTGAATCAATTTAGATATTTCTAATATTACAGTTGATTTGAAAATGGCATGTCACTAGCCTGGCATAATCACGTGTTCTTATCGCCATTTATCGCAACTATGCGATAATTAACTTACACGTTACTAAGTACGAGATTAATATGATCCAGTAATATTCTATAGAATGAAATTCAAATAATAGACCAGCTAACGGTGGTTTATAATCTTCCTGAATATTGAAAAATTATAAATTTCTACTAATAAGATATTATTTTATGAACATTGGAATAATTGGAAACGGATTAATGGGATCTGCGATAGGTCATAGATTGTTAGAAAGAGGATTTCAAATTTATTTGTATAACAGAACCAAAGAAAGATCAAATGTACTAGTAAAAAAGGGTGCAATTAGAATGGAACAACCCTCAATAATAGGAAAAGAATGTAATTTTGTAATTATTAGTGTTACGGATGGTCAGGCAGTAAAGGAAATCTTGTTTGGTGACAATGGATTGGTTAACTGCAATAACAAAAGACTCATTGTTGTCGACACTAGTACAGTTTTGCCTGAAGATTCAATCTATTGTGCAAGCCTTATGAAAAAAAAGGGATATGCAATTATTCAAGCTCCAATAATGGGAGGCCCAGACGCAACAAAGAAGGGAGATGTAATAACTATCGTTTCTGGTAATAAGAAAATTTCTGAAAAATGTAGCAAGATTCTATCCAACTTTAGCAAGAAAATATTTTATGTAGGTAAACAAGATGGAGTTGCCAACTACATAAAGCTTGGACTCAATCTTAACATCGCTTTAATAGCGATCTCATTGTCAGAATCAATAGTATTTGTAAAGAAATCAAAAACAGATCCTTCAATCTTTCTGGAAATTTTAAATTCAACTTATTTTAAGACAGGTCTAAGTGAAATAAAGGGCCCAAAGATGATTAAAAATAATTTTGAACCAAAATTCTTTTTGAAAAATATGCTCAAGGATATACAATTACTTAATGAGTGCGCAAAGCATAATGGAGCCAGTCTTTCATTTTCATCACTGGCCGAACAATATTATCGGATCGCAGCAAATAGGGGTTACTCGGAATTAGACTATACTGCAATATTGAAACTATTTAGTGAATTTAACAATCTAGGTCCCTCACATTAAATAAATTTGTTAAGGGATCTGATTATTGTTTGAACCACATGCGTTAACAAAATGTCCTTAAGCAATACCATAAATTGTTATGATTTTATCAGAAAATGTTATATAAGCAACGGAGTCTCGTGAGCTCTAAATAATTATAACCAACATTTTCAATAAATCTATTCGTACATGTAGAATCACTAGGTTTTTATTTTGCTTAGAAGGAATTTTAACGGAGGTTTTCAAATTAGGAAAGAGAAAAGTACTGAGTGAATCTGATCTAAAGGAGTTAGTAATGCCTCAACAGGGCGAACTGCTTGGGCGTGTTATAAAATTAGTTGGAGGAGATAACATTATTGTGAAATGCACAGATGGTAAAGTCAGAACATGTAGAATTAGAGGAAAGATAAAAAGACGTATGTGGATCAGAGAACACGATGTGGTTCTTATTGCACCATGGGATTTTCAAACTCAAAAAGCAGATATAGTCTGGAGATATATTTCTGCTCATGCTGAAAAGCTTCAGAAAGACGGTTTCCTCGAGGGCATATAGAAAAAGATCAGTTTTAGTTTATCCTACTCAGGAAATTCTCCTATTATCTTACCATTAAAATCGAGTAATATGATTTTTATCTGTAACTCAGATGGAGAATATTTACTTAGATGACTATAGACCTCTTCACATAGAACATCATAAAACATATTCAATCCAAATTGATCAACTAATTCGCCGACATGTCTTGCAGTATTTGCTACCCTTATCTTTTTTACAAGTTCATTATTGGCTCCACATCTAATTGCCAACTCTGCAAGAAAATTCATATCAACATGCGAACCTTTTACATGCGTTTGTTTTATTCCCATCGCCATCTTTGTTAATTTACCAATAAACCCGACTACGTATGCCTTCTTTATTTTCTTAATTGCACATTGTTTAATGCTAAATCCAATAAAGTCTCCTATTTGAATATAGGCGTGATCCGCAATTGAGTTTCCAAAAATATCACGTGCAAAATCTTCACTTCTTCCCCCAGTGGTCAGTATAACAGAATCAGAACCCATTGCTTTTGAAACATCAATACTTTGACGAATTGAAGCTGCAAAGGATGCAGTTGAATATGGAATTACGATCCCAGTCGTTCCTAAAATTGATATACCTCCAATTATTCCCAATCTAGGATTATCAGTTTTCTTGGCAATTTCTTCTCCTTTGGGTACACTTATCAATATCAATAATCCATTTCTATTTTTTTGTTGTTGCCCTAAAATTTCATCAATAGCATGACTTATCATCTTTAGCGGAGTAGGATTGATGGCAGCTTTACCTATTTCTAGTCCTAATCCAGGTTTAGTAACTCTTCCAACACCTTTGCCACCATCAATAATGATCTTATTTGATGTTTCTAACAAAGAAACCGTGGACCAAATTTCAGCACCATTAGTAACATCAGGATCATCGCCCCCATCCTTAATGACGGCAGCAGTAACAGATTTTTCATTTTCATATCTAATCCAGGCAATATCTATTACAATATGCTTATCCTTTGGAAGGGAAACATTTACTTTTGCTAATTTTTCTCCATTTACCAGTGTTGATAGTGCAGCTTTAGTTGCCGCTGCTGCGCACGTACCAGTTGTATATCCAGTTCTAAGAGATTTTTTCTTACCATCAGGGAGATCCGTTTCTTTGATGTCATCTATGCTTTGGGACATAAACCTTCGCTTTCTAAATAATTACTTTACCCCATCAAGAATAATAGTATTTCCAGTTGAGAAAGAAAAATTTTCTCCGGAAGAGGAAACAATAATTTTAGCACCTTCTTCTGGTTGACCAATATCTTCATTTTATTTTCATTTTTAGCCTTGACTAATTCATTTCTTGAAGGTGATCTATCCATTGTATTCGTATAGACATCTCCCAACGCAACTGAATACGACCTGATGTTATATTGTCCGTATTCTAAAGCTATATGTTTGGTCAATCTACCAAATTCTGCTTTTGCTATAGAGTACGGAGAACCGCAAATATGTCCGGATATGGCAGGGGTTGGAGGAATATTGATGATAACTCTACTTCTTTTTTTCATGATGAGCTTTATTATTTCTCTGGTTACTCGAAAAGAGCCAATCAAATCAACTTGAATAATATTCATAAATTCAACTTCGGAAATATCATGGACGTTTTTTAACCAAATTTTCCATTCCATTTATTAGGATATCAATATTGCTAAAGTCTTTGGAAATATTTTCGATAAACTTGACTAGACTCCTCTTTTTAGAAACATTTAATTGAAATCCATAACAATTTTTATCAATCAAATTGCAGACTTTTTTCAAATTAGATTTATTTCTAGAAGTAATAATAACGGTTCTACCATTTCTTGCAAATTCTCTTCCAATCCCTAATCCAAGTCCTCCCGGATGATCTGCTACAACAGTTAATTTTCCATCAAGAGACAACGATTCTAGATTCGTTGTTTGGATATTTTAATTATTATCTGTAAACACAATAAACTTTTAATTTAATATTGGCAGTAGTTGCTTTCAGTTGTCTTCTTTTTCAAGGGCAGAACATCTTGTTTCATTGTTGAATAAAAGTGATATCAAAATACTAAAGGTATTTGCTTCTTCTTTAAAAAATCGTCAAATTTTAACCCTTTCTACTTTGAGTCAATACTCAAATTTAAGTCAAAGTTTGGTTGAACATCATTTAGTACGACTTGTCAAATTTGGATTGATAGGTAAAAGCAATATAGGGTATACATTATTGGTAACAGGTTTAGATACATATGTCCTAAAAATTCTTTCCAATAGGAACTTAATTACAGCTATTGGACCACAAATCGGTATCGGTAAAGAAGCTGAAATTTATATAGCTCGTGATTCACAAGGAGAAGACAAGATTTTAAAGATGTTCAGACTCGGAAGATCTAGTTTCAAACAGATAAAGAGGAAACGAGATATAAACACAGCTACTAGTAGTTGGCTACTCTTGAATATCGAAACAGCCAAAAAAGAATATGACATTTTAATGTATCTGAGAAACTCTAGTACTTCATTTCCAAATCCTCTGTGCAGATCTTTTCATTGCATTCTTATGGAACCCATTTATGGAACTAGGTTATCAGATGCTGAAAATCTTGACGATCCACAATTTGTTTTAGAAAAAATAATCAACAATGTGGGGATCGCCTATCACAAAGGATACGTTAACGGTGATCTTAATGAGTACAACATTATAGTAAATGATGACAATATTTTTATCCTTGATTGGCCTCAAGCTGTTAAAGTTGATACTATTAATGCAGACGCAGCGCTCACGAGGGATGTAAAAAATATTCTTAAATTTTTTTCAAGGAAATTTGGAGTTGAAAGAGATATTCGGAATACAATTAACATAATTAAAGGTGTCTAAATCTCATAATTCAGGATCTACTGTCATAAAAATTACTACATCTTAAATAAATCTGATTTGTCAACCTTCTCCCACGTAAAATCAGGTTCATTTCTGCCAAAATGTCCATATGCCGCAGTTTTCTTATATATTGGTCTTTTCAGTTTTAACGTTTCTATTATTCCAATCGGTGTAGTATCAAAAATCTCACTAACTTGTTTTTCGATTTTTTCTTCGCTAATTTTTCCTGTTTGAAACGTATCAACCATGATTGAAACAGGATCGGGTACTCCTATAGCATATGCCAATTGTACTTCGCATTTTGAAGCTAATCCTGATGCAACAATATTTTTAGCTATATATCTTGCTACGTAACATGCAGATCTATCTACTTTAGAGGGATCCTTACCTGAAAATGCACCTCCGCCATGCCTACCCATACCACCGTAGGTGTCAGCTATTATCTTTCTTCCAGTTAATCCGGTGTCGCCTACAGGACCACCAATAACAAACCGGCCAGTTGGATTTACCAGAAATTTTGTAGAATTGTTAATCAAATCATCGCAAATAGGTTTTATAACCTTCGAAATAACCTCTTCCCTCACTTGAGATATTGAGACATCTTCCGTATGCTGAGTCGAGACAACAACGGTATCGATTTTCTTTGGAACGGAATTTTCATAAATAACAGATACCTGAGATTTTCCATCGGGTCCTAACCAGTCTAAAGTTTTTTCTTTTCTAACCGTAGCCAATTTCATAGTTAATTTGTGCGCTAAAGTTATGGGCAACGGCATAAGCTCAGCGGTTTCACTTGATGCGTATCCAAACATTAATCCTTGATCACCTGCTCCCTGTACTCCGTTCTCATTTTTGGAAACTCCCATAGAAATATCAGGGCTTTGTTCATGAATTGAAGTTAAAACAGAGCAACAGTTTCCATCAAATCCATATTTTAACCCATTGTAACCAATATCCCTCAATGTGCTTCTAACAACTTCCTGAGTATCAATTCTTGCCTTAGAAGTTACCTCACCTGCTACAAATACAAGCCCTGTAGTAGTCATAGCTTCTACTGCTACCCTGGAATCTGGATCATGAGTAATTATTTCATCAAGTATTGAATCAGAAACCTGATCACATATCTTATCTGGATGCCCTTCAGTTACACTTTCTGAAGTGAAAAGATAACGCCTTCCCATTTTTGCTTACGTCAAATCCCACGAATTTCTCTTTTTTTAGAGATCCTTTTCTATTTTAATGAATAGCACATTGTTTCCTCGAATAACTACTTTCCCATAATTTGCAACGGGATTTGCGCCATTAAATTCTTCCGCATCCAATAGTATTAAATTCATATATGAATCCACATTATTCATTCGACCTCTATACTCCAGCTCATTTTTAAGTCTGACAGATACTTTCATATTTAGTGAGCGTTGTAAGATTGTTAACGGTCTTTTTGGTTGCTGTGGAGTTGATGACATATTAGGTTATCACTTTTATTTTCAAAAAATAAGATCGACAATAAAAAGTTTCTCCCAAGATATCTGACATTGTATATAAATAATAATAGTCTAGTTTTATGCGCATAGTCACAACAGGGTCACCTTCAATTGATAAGATGCTGGGAGGAGGAATCAGAACAGGTTTGATTACAAATATTTTATCTGATTCGAGGGAAGCCAGATCTAGTCTTTGCTATTCATTATGCGTGAACGCTGCACAACACTATAAAGATTCATCTGTAATATTTGGTGACACACAAGGATTTTTCCGGCCGGAGAAAATACTCTCTTACATCAAAAACAAACAGGATTCAGATCCTATACTTCATCAAATAAGAAGATTGAGGATAATGTCAACAAATGTCCAAATGGTCCTTGTCAATTATGCCCTACATTTACGTCCGATTCTAATAATTATTGATAATTTTAATTATTTATTTTTAAACGAAAGGAAAAAATCACTGTCAATACAAATTCGCCTCCGTAAGCACCTACACGATCTAGCCATAAGTGCAATTGATAATGATATCGCAATAGTAATTACAAATTCAAGCTCTTCGAAAAGAGAAAATAAGGATTCAGAGGAGATATTTGAAAAGAAAATTTTTCCATATATCGAATTATTGAATAAAACAGTTTCTAATCTTGCTCACGTGGTTTTAGAACTGAAAACAGTAAAGGTTGATGAACCTAGATTTTCCGTAAGATTATTGAAACCTATGACAGCTGCAAAATCTCATTTCATAGCCAGGAAAGATGGTCTTTACGATTGCTGATGATATTTCTACTTTAACTGCGTATTTGATTGGGTATCTTCGAAATTGTCGTGGGTATCTTAATAATTAAGCAACTTTTTATTGAAAATCAGAAAAATCGAACTTAATAAGAATTATATGATGACATTTAATTATTATACTAACGTATCAGAATTTATGTAAATTGCATTGAAATATTTTACTATTCACATTATATTTACATAAGTAGAAACATTTATTAATATTTTTTTTACGATATACCCTAATGAGATGCTAATGGAGAACTTCCATATCGATCTCTATCGATAGGAAGCATGACTCCATTCCATCTTCATGGAAGGTTAAAATCTATATTAACGAATTATCAAGTTTGGTAAGTGGATAAGCTGGAAAAATTAATTGAAATGCAAAGGGGTCTTGCGTCTGCGTTAGCAACTCGAAGATATCCTTTAAAGACTGAAGAGAGGATTTCATTTCTGTGCACTGCAATTATACATGAAGCTGTAGAGCTTCAAAGATTAACTAATTGGAAATGGTGGAAAAACCCGACCGATTTTGACTTTGAAGAGGCAAAAGAAGAATTGATAGATATCTGGCATTTTGTCCTCCAGGCCACTATTGAATTAAATATGTCATCTGATGATATGCTAAGGTATTATTCAAAAAAGAACAAAATAAACAAGGAAAGAAAAAAAATGAATTATTAGACTAATCTCTCTAAATAGACCCTTATAGAATTCAGATTTGTCTCTTCGATTAGATTGTGAATGGTAATACGATTTCTAAACGTTTGAACTTCTTCATAGGACGACACTAGATGAGGATAAGGGCTTTTTGACCTGATGATTTTACCTTCCTTTGTAATTCCTTTATTGTATAGTGTAATTAACGAATGGCCAGCTCTATGACCACGCCCGTCTTTTCCACAAACGATCAAATGTGCAAGTTCGCTATTTGTAAGACAATATTTTATAATTTTATCAATTCCCTTATTTTCAGACAGTAATCTGCCTACGATAGCCACTTTATTCATCAATTTAGTATCATTTGAAATTTCTATTAATAATTTAATACTAGATAAGGTACATACCGCAATTCTACTTCCATTTCCTAGGTAGTATTCGTGTTTGATTGGAATAAAGTATTTGCATATTTCCCCAATACAATTTTCAATTTCCTTGTAAACCAAAGGTAGATCCTTACCAAAAAATTCTTTT
>Ga0193720_1000108_pt1 | contig 9208 bp, 9 predicted proteins | sample U2s1metaG_FD_143049 | JGI IMG/M metagenome (GOLD analysis project Ga0193720, IMG submission 143049) | Soil microbial communities from a riparian zone of the East river system, Colorado, United States - U2s1 | ecosystem: Environmental > Terrestrial > Soil > Riparian zone | place: USA: East River...
GAAAATACCATCCAGAGGTGGTTTTTTTGATGAGCTCAACCGAAACTCTTGTGAGAGCATCCCCTCAAGTGGTCGATGCATCCTGCCTCACTTACAGGGAAAATGCGGCCCTGGCCCGTCATTGCACAGGCTTAATAGGTTGCTCCAGCGGAATTACGTGGTTGACCGCATCGACCGCAGGAAAGGCATTGCCGATGTTGCAAATTCTCACGAAATCAACTGAAGTTTTCAAGTTTGCATCAGTAGCTATGGATTTCAGGCGTGTAAGACTCGATGAAAGCAGGGTCATAGAAATGGCGGAACCTGGCGACACCCGCATTATTAGCTGTATCGAAAAGTGGTTGTCCGAATCGCATTCCGCAGCACGTCGGCAGTTTCATGAAGAATTGGTGTTAACAAGCACCCACGCAGAGAAGGCTTATTGGTTCATTCGCGAACACGACGGGAAAAACGCCGCAAAATCTGCGATGGTGAGATTTCTCAGAGCAAACGGATTCGCGACCATTCCGTGGCGCGTGTTAATTGCCTTGGTTCGCACATACCTCCGCGATGGAAAGTTACGCTGTTAAAACAAAACTGCTCCGCCAAGACAATTTGCCTGGTTATCTGCTCGATGTGTGGGTTGTCCTTTGCGAGGTTTAAACAAATCCTTGCATTCGGTGTGGCTCTTAGGAGGATGATTTTTCGCCAACGACGGGAGCACCGACTGTAGAAGAGGATCGGATCTGATTCGGACATGCGAAGAGAATGCTTAAATTGCAGAAAACTGACGGTCTTTTCGCTGAGAAGATGCTTCCACCTCCATTGATTCCAGGAATAGAAGGTCCTGGTACGCGTCCTTACTGGTCCGTAATGATTCCGACGTACAATCCGCGGGCAGATTACTTGGAGGAAACGCTGAAGAGCGTTTTGCAGCAGGACCCCGGACCGGAACAGATGCAGATTGAGGTCGTCGACGATTGCTCGAATAATAACACTGCTTCTGAAGTTACTCGGCGATTAGGCGCGGGACGGGTGACGTTCCATGCCGAATCGCAGAACCGAGGTTTGGCCAATAATTGGAATAAGTGCATTGAGCGTGCCCGAGGGCATTGGATTCATATTCTTCACCAGGATGACATCGTGTTACCGGGCTTCTATGATCTTTTGCGTAAAGGGGTGGAGTGCAGCGAGGCTGGCGCGATCTTTTGCCGACACGCGATCGTGTATTCGAATGGACATTGGGATCGTATATCCGAGCTGCACCGGGAATCCGCCGGTTTGCTAGACGACTGGCACGCTAAGATCACGGCTGAGCAACTGATTCAAACTCCAGCAATTACCGTTCGAAGACGCGTGTACGAGCAGCTTGGTGGTTTTTTGCCGAGTCTTCACTACGTCATTGACTGGGAGATGTGGCAACGAATTGCCTCTCAATTCCCGGTTTGCTTTGAGCCTTCCATCCTCGCGTGTTATCGACTTCACGGGAGCTCTGCCACATCCCGTCTGAAGCTCGATGCCGCCGATGTGCGCGATGTGCGCCAGATGATCGAGCTCACAGCGACTTACCACACTCCTGCCCGTGGTCGTGCCCTTGCGCGCAAAGCCCGCTTGTGGTTCGCGCAAATCGCTGTTTACAACGCCCGCGACCTGCTAGTGACAGTCGGCTTCCTTCCTGCCTGGCGAATGATTTTCGAAGCGCTGCGCCTGTCTCACAACCGACATGTCGTCCGGATGATTTTCTCCTTTGTCGTTTTGTGGTTTCGAATCATAGGATCGCGACTTAGATGTTGGATGAAGTCGAAACTAACAACCTCCGTTCAGAGCGAAGCCAGCAAATGACAACGATTCCGATTGGCGAAGGTTCCGCTGTATAGCTAAAACGTCTGCCTTCTTAGTGCGGCTATTTTTCAGCTTCCGCAATATTATCCGATCACGACAAAGAAATTTGGGTATGCTATCAAGATTGAAACGCAGCGCGCGCGCGCGGCGCGCGCGCGCCAAGATCAGCAGAACCTGGCAAATATTGCGGAGAAAATGTAATCGCGGTTACTGCTCTATTTGTGAGCGCCAAGTCTATTTTGCAATCGAAGGCCCCTATTTGCGTAACGACTATAAATGCGTCAACTGCCAGAGCATTCCACGTTGGCGGGCGTTGATGTTCGTAGTTGCTGAACTTTATCCAAAATGGCGGGAATTGAAGATTCATGAATCGTCTCCCGGCGGTCCGTTATCCGCCAAGCTGGCCCGGGAATGTCCGAAGTATCTTCCTACTCATTTTTTTGCAGACACGCCACGAGGCCAAATCCACAAGGGATTTCGCTGTGAAGATCTGATGGCGCAAACATTCGAAAACGAATCTTTTGATTTAGTTATCACTTCCGATGTCTTCGAACATTTGCCAGATGTCGCGCTAGCAGTCCGAGAAATCATGCGAACCTTGAAGCCGGGAGGAGCGCATATCTTTACGGTTCCCTGGGTCCGCTGGAAGAAAACCCTGGTTCGAGCTTTGGTGAAAGACGGTGTCCTCCAGCATTTGGAAAAACCCGATTATCATGGCAACCCGATAGATAGTAGCGGATCATTGGTTTTCACTGAATGGGGCGTGGAGCTTCCTTTTCTACTCCAGGACTGGGGCAAATTCCCCGTGATTATTCATACTATTCGAGACCGTTCGCTCGGCATTGACGGTCAGTTTCCGGAAGTCTTCGTTCAGCAAAAACCTTATTAAGAAATGACTGCCACGAAATCTGCAAAGGACCATCCCGTAAAGGCTATGCTCGCCCAAAGATCGGTCTGAAGGCCAAGTGGCGAATGATTTGGATGACTGACTGGAGATGTTGATGACCCTTGACGCTATCGACACCATCTATCAGCGCTTGAAGCGCTCGACTATCATTCAGACCACTGCCCCGGACGACGAGATGTGGCTGGCCGCTCCCGACTTGTCATATTATTTTTCCGTCGGAGAAAGCGCAGTGCTGGCGATACTGCGCGCGTTGGCGATGGGCTCTCTCCAGAACGTCGAGACGATCCTCGACTTGCCGTGTGGGCACGGCCGGGAGGCCCGTCATCTGTATGCCGCGTTCCCAGAAGCGACCTTCACGTTCTGCGACCTCTACCGCGCAGGCGTCGATTTTTGCACGAAGACGTTTGGCGGTCGCGGCGTCTATTCAGTGCCTGACCTCACGCAAGTGCGCCTGCCGGGGCCCTTTGACGTCATCTGGGTTGGTTCGCTGTTCACACACGTCGACCAGCGCCGCACGGCCGAGTGGATGAAATTCCTGTGCGGGTGTCTGAGCGACAACGGCGTTCTAGTGGCTACCTTTCACGGGCGCTGGGCCATCGAGGTCCATCGAACGGTCCATCCGCTGATCGACAACGACCGTTGGCGAGGCATTCTCAGAGACTTCGAACGAACAGGCTACGGCTATGCCGACTACGGCGACCGCTACGCCGACTACCCCGCCTCGATCCGCGGGCGGGGGAAGATCATCAAGATCATCAATCTTGCCGACAGTGTGCCCGGCGGCCGTATCTTGGCGCGACGCTTCTTCGGACTCTTCGAGCGCGCTCCGGGCTACGGCGTTTCGCTTAGCAAGCCGGAGAAGATTGTCGAGATTGCTGGCAACATACCCGGTGTGAGGATTCTCTCCTACAGCGAACGGGGTTGGGCGGATTTTCAAGACGTCCTCGCTGTGGCGCGAACGGATCGCTTGAAGCCTTTTGGTAAAGCGCACCCCGTGGCGCAGCAAATGGTCGTCAACACAGCGGGCGGGGGATGAGAATCCGGGCAATTGCTTTTTACCTGCCGCAGTTTCACCCTATCCCGGAAAACGATGTTTGGTGGGGCAAAGGATTTACTGAGTGGACGAACGTCACGAAAGCACGTCCGCTCTTTCGCGGGCATTATCAGCCGCATTTGCCAGCCGATCTCGGTTTCTACGACCTTAGGCTGCCCGAAACGCGCGAGGCTCAAGCTGAGCTTGCACGTGAACACGGGATCTCGGGATTTTGCTATTTTCATTACTGGTTTCACGGCCGCCGGCTCCTCGAACGGCCATTTCAAGAAGTTCTCGAGTCCGGCAGGCCAAAATTTCCGTTTTGTCTTTGCTGGGCAAATGAGCCATGGAGCCGTCGTTGGCTCGGTGAGGGGCAAGACATTCTAATCGCCCAAACTTACTCACGCGAAGACGACGAAGCCCACAGCGAGTATTTGAGCTCTGTATTTAGCGACGAGCGGTACATTACAGTCGATAATCGGCCGGTTTTTTTGCTGTATCGCCCGGATCGTCATCCGGATCCGATTCGTTTCACAACCTTTTTGAAGAGTGCCGCACGTCGCGCTACCGGCAACGAGCCATATCTAGTTGCAGTAGACGCTGGCCTCCCGGATCAAGACGACAGAAAGTTTGGATTCGACACGACACTGCACTTTGAGCCGCAGCTTGGCGTGCTCCCTGGAGCGATGGATGACCGTTCATCGATAGCTCGCCTCGCTCGCAACCTGAAGCTGGGCGTGCTTAGCGGCCGGCTAAAGCTGTATGACTACATAAAAGCCAGGCGGAAGATGACGCCCTGTCTCCGCGGCTTCCCTCAAATACCTTGTGTGCTAGTAGGATGGGACAACAGCCCTCGCCGTGGAAGATTTGGGAGCATCTGCGTCGGAGCGGACCCCGCTTCTTTTGGAAAAGAATTGCGGCGTAGTCTTTCCAATTGTAAGAAATCTCCTTTTCGACAGGACAATCTAATCTTCATCAACGCCTGGAACGAGTGGGCGGAAGGCAATCACTTGGAGCCCGACCAGAAGTGGGGCAGGGGATACCTGAACGAGCTAAGGTCTGCACTCGAAGATTTTAACCACGATGCCTGAGTCGCTATTCGCGGGAGACGCTCCACGAGTTATTGCCTTTTATCTGCCGCAGTTTCATCCGATCCCGGAAAACGACGCGTGGTGGGGTAAGGGATTTACCGAGTGGACGAATGTCGCCAAAGCGCGTCCGCTTTTTCGCGGGCACTACCAGCCGCACCTACCCGCCGATCTCGGTTTTTACGATCTTCGTGTCGCGGAATCGCGCGAAGCGCAGGCGGACCTGGCCCGGCAGTATGGTGTTACCGGCTTTTGCTATTATCACTATTGGTTTGCAGGCAAACGGCTTCTGCATCGTCCGTTTGATGAGGTGCTAGCGTCAGGTCGCCCTAATTTTCCGTTTTGCCTTTGCTGGGCTAACGAGAATTGGACACGCGTTTGGGATGGCGGCGGTTCTGAGGTGTTGATGGAGCAAACGTACTCGGAGCAGGATGATCGTGCGCACATCCGCTGGCTCGCCAATGCCTTCGCGGATCCGCGTTACATCAGGATTGAAAATAAACCACTGTTTGTCATTTATCGCGCGCATGAGCTGCCGGACATCCGAAAAACGACAGCGATCTGGCGCGACGAATGTCGCCGTTTGGGAATAGGCGAAGTTTTCCTGTGCCGCGTCGACACAGGTACCGATGTATTGCCTCCGAATGAAGTTGGGCTTGATGCAGCAGTCGAATTTCAGCCCGCGTTCGCAAATCTGGGGATGCTACTGAGCCTGCGTCGGCTTAGATTTAGACAATGGCGATGGAACGATCTCCGCTTTTTTCTTCGTCGAAAGCTTTTAGACGACAATATCAACGTGCAAAATTATCGTCATCTTGTCAGCTCGATGAGCAGGCGGATTCAACCAAATTATCTGCGGTTTCCCTGTGTTACTCCGTCGTGGGACAACTCTCCTCGGCGTCGGCGAAATCCAATCGTGTTTATCGGGTCGTCACCGAAGCTTTTTCATCAGTGGCTGGTCGCGACCCTCGCGAAGCTGATGAAATCCAGGAATACGCCACACATATTGTTCCTCAATGCATGGAATGAGTGGGCAGAAGGCAATCATCTCGAGCCCGATCAGCGGTATGGCAGGTCGTACTTGGAGGCTTTGAGGGAAGCTCTGCGATCAGTCGATGGTCGATAATTGGCCTGTTAAATTTTCGACGCGAGTGCTTCGCGATGCTCGTGTTATTTTTGGGAGGAGGCCCTGCTATACGCAGCGCGCTTAGCGCCACTGGTGCCTTCGCTGAGAGAAATTCGATGGCAAATCCACCGCTGATATTTCCCTTACAAGAGGAAAACTCATGACGGTTAAACGTCGCGTTCTGCTGGTCAGCATTGTGCCACCACGAAACGATTGCGGCGTGCGCATCGTCATGTACCGGCACTTTATCGAGCGAAGCCCATTTGAATTGCACGTCGCCAGCAGCGCAGACTTCGCTGAAGGGCTTGTGATTCACACACAATTGCGGCTGCCATATCTTGTTGATCGATTGAGAAAGAGCCGATTCGGTCCGCGATTGAACGCCTGGATCAGCGACTATGAAAATTTTATCTGGCCGCTGACAGCTAATGACGCGCTGGAGGAGGCGGTGGAGAAATTCCAGCCCGAAGTGATACTTACGCTCGCCGAATGTGGATTGTGTCACATTGCTCGCAAGGCGGCACAACGACACAGGCTGCCGCTGGCAGGACTCTTTCTTGACTGGTTCCCAGTCATGAAAGGTCATTACGGTCACAAGTCGACACAGCGGATTCTGAGCCAACGCTATCATGGGCTTTACGCCGCGTGCGATTTGGCATTTTGCACCAGCGATGGCATGCAGGAGATGCTCGGGCCGCATCCAAACAGTCACGTGATTTACCCGCTGCCCGGCAGACATCGTGTGCCGGAAAAGTCCTGGCCGCCATCTAATGGAAAATTCCGGCTGGCTTATGTCGGGTCGGTGGAAAATTTTTATGGACGCATGCTGTGCTCACTCATCGAACGGATCGAAGCGACGGACGGTTTGGAAATCATCGTGGTCGGGCCGAATGCCGACTGGCCAAAGCAACTCCTTGAGCGCGCGCGAGCAAATGGCACCTATCTCGGCTTCAAACCACCAGAAGAAGCTGCTGAGGTGCTGGCCAGTGCCGACGCGCTGCTATCAGTGATGAGCTTCGAGAAAGAACATGAACTTTTCATGCGCACGAGTTTTACAACTAAATTCCTCGACTACGTTTCATTTGGAAAACCAGTGATTCTTTGGGGACCAGAGTATTGCACGCCTGTGCGTGTTGCTCGCGAACACGGCGGGGCTGCGGTGGTCTCCGCCGCCGACGCTACAGCAGTGGTCTGCCTTTGCCATAAAATCGCCAGAGATACAGAGTTGAACGAGAAGCTCTCAAAACAAGCGCTGCAACTGCATCGGACGCTGTTTAATCCCGATCGGTTGCAAGACGTATTCGTCCAGAAAATAACCCAGTTGATCAATGGATGAAATTAATGTGATCCTGATTTCCTCAGTTCGGCCTGTGAAAAGTACGTCTGCTGAACTGACACTGCATCGACATCTGATGAACCGCCGCGGCATTCGACTGCACATTTTGCCAGCTGAACATCACGAGATTGTCCACAGCCGTTTCCACTCCAAGATTGTTCCGCGGCTAATGCGAACGCCAGCGCGACGGTGGGCAGGCGACGTCGATTACCTGATGCACACCAGATTACCGTTAGAAAAGCACCTTATCGCGCCGCCCCGTGGCACGCGAACAGTTGTTCTTACACTCGCATACCGCAGCGGCTGCTGGGTGGCGCAGCGCTACGCGAGGCGGCACCGAGTGCCGTTGATTGTGCGATTTGACGCCTGGTGGCCCGACATTGCTGAGGTTCACCATCCAGTACGCAAGCAACTGGAGCAGCGATTTGTTGACCTCCATCGATCTGCTGATCTAAGCCTGTGCATCAGCGAGGGAATGCTCAAAGCATTGGGCCCGCATCGCAACGCGCGCGTTATATTGCCGATTCCTGATGTCGAGCCGATCGGGCCGTCAAAGTCGAACGATTCGACGGATGAGTTTCGCGTTGGCTACAGTGGCAACATGTTTGATTACAGCGATATGCTGGCTGATCTGGCTCAGTTAGCACTCAAACAGACTGACGTCCGGATCGAATTCAGAGGACGCCCGAGATGGCCGCAAGCGCTGATTCGCGAAATGACACGACGTCATCTACTGCACGATTTCGCGTCCGCACCAACCTTTGACGCCTGGCTGGGTTCGTTCCACGCGTACTTAGTCGTAATGTTCTTTGATGCAGCACAGCGGCGGCGCACAGAAACATGTTTCGCGACAAAGCTTGTCGAATACTCGCGCGCCGGCCGGCCAGTCGTCATCTGGGCCCCGGAAACATCTGCTGTGGTGCAGTGGGCAAAAAAAAGTAGAGCTGCGCTTTGCGTAACGGAGCCCAATGCTCGCGCGCTGCTGTCTGCCCTCGCACATTTAAAAAGCGATAGAGCCTTGCAACTGGAACTCGCTGCGCGAATGCGGCGCGCGTACGAAACAGAATTTTCGCCAGTTAGATTGCAGCAGCAATTCCTGGAAGGATTAAATTCGGTCATCTGACGAGGTGAAATGTTTGCGGCTGTAATCACCACAATTCAGGAACCGACACGCGCAGTCGTTAAGCTTGTTCAAAAGCTCGCAGATTGTGGAGGGTTACTTGTCGTTGCGGGCGATAAAAAAGGACCACCGCATTTCCGAAGCGGGCATTTCGCTGAAGGCTGCCGCATTGATTTCCTGTCACTGACGGACCAGCAGGCCAGCGAGTTTGAGTTAGCACGAAAGTTGCCCGTTGGCTCTTACAGTCGCAAGAATGTTGCTTATCTTCATGCAATTGCCGCCGGGGTGGATTTCCTTTATGAGACCGACGACGATAACGCCCCGCTCGGTTCATGGCAGCTTCGTTCCGAGGCCGTGGCCGCTACTCGGTCCATCGATCCGACAAACGGACGGTGGGTAAATGCATACCGATACTTCAGTAGCGAGCTAATTTGGCCCCGCGGCTTCCCGCTGTCCGAAGTTCGCTCGGACGTACCTGAAACGAGAATGGTTGCAGCGGTGCGTAGCCCGATCCAACAGGGACTGGCCAACGGTTCGCCGGATGTCGATGCAGTGTGGCGGCTAATTTTGGATCGAAATTTCGCGTTCAGCGATGGCGCGCCGGTTGTGCTGGAGGCTGGAAACTGGTGCCCGTTCAATACCCAGAGCACATGGTGGTGGCCGATAGCATACCCATTGTTATACCTTCCAAGTTACTGCTCGTTTCGGACGTGCGACATCTGGAAAAGTTTTATCGCCCAGCGGTGTCTTTGGGAGCTCGGGTACGGAATTACATTT
>Ga0193720_1000110_pt1 | contig 9133 bp, 9 predicted proteins | sample U2s1metaG_FD_143049 | JGI IMG/M metagenome (GOLD analysis project Ga0193720, IMG submission 143049) | Soil microbial communities from a riparian zone of the East river system, Colorado, United States - U2s1 | ecosystem: Environmental > Terrestrial > Soil > Riparian zone | place: USA: East River...
GCGGGACCGGTCTTGGGCCGCGGGACGTAACACCTGAAGCAACTAAGAAGGTCCTAGAAAAGGAGATAAGTGGAGTCGCTGAAATTCTAAGAGCCTACGGACAGAGAAGAACACCCTTATCTATGCTCTCTAGAGCAGTAGCAGGGATCAGGGGAACTACAGTGATTGTAAACCTTCCAGGCAGCGTCAGAGGAGTTTCAGAATCTCTGGACGCTCTCTTTCCTGGGATATTGCATATCCATAAGATGTTAGCAGGATACGGGCACTAGTAGATCATAAGTGATCTAGGTTTTCTGGCCTCTACTACCAGTCTCTCTTCTAGAGTATTGAACTAAAGCCGTACGCCTTTATTATATTATCAATGATGGGTAGCTTGTCGTTCCATCTGAGAATGGATCTCACACGTCGGCAGCAGCTAGACCTCCTAGGGATAATATGGTAGTAGAAGTGCGGCTTTATCAGATCACCAGATCACGTAGCTTCCTTACTGAGAAAGATTTAATCTTTTTTCCAAATGCGGCCTGGTGCTCGCAAAGCGCATAAGATAAAGAGTGTTTTAAAGCAATTATGTACTTTAAGTAAGAATGTCTTTTCTTGCTTAGAAAGAGAAAAATAGCTTTATTATGCTGTAAAAATGATGTCATTTGTGAAACTTGCTACCTATCTAGCATTGCACGTAATTTTGACTATATTTGCATTGATACTGATAACCGTTGCCAGTGCATCTATATATGCAAAATCTAATGATAATTTATCATCCCCATTAAGTACAAAAATAGGGATAGGAGTTGCAAGACCAAACCAAAATGATATTATTAGAATATCGGATGAAAATAAAACGTCATTGGCTTCACCATCTTCAATCAATCAAATACATGGAACATTGATAGTAACGCAAAAAGTGATTAATGAAGGTGGAGGTAACAAGAAGCCATCTGATTTTATGATTAATGTCCACGGTAATGATCCCTCTCCTAGTTCTTTCCCAGGTAATTCATCTGGTACTTCTGTAAAATTACATATGGGAATGTATAGTATTACTGAAACAGGACCATTGGGTTATAACTCTACTTTGTCAGGTGATTGCTCTGGTGGTATGATGTCAGTTGAAACTAAGAAGTGTACTATTACGAATATTTACTCGATTAAGGTTAGGAAATAAAAAAAGCCTACATCTTGTAGTTCCCTAAGTCTTAAAAGAACTAGCACTTGTAATTGACCCATATAGATCATGTTGACTAGTAAGTGTCAGACTATTATTTTGCAAACCAAAAAATCTATTTTAATGAAATGTTCTTTTTTTTACTCTTTGGTCCTATTCTGATCATTACCTCCGTTACGTCAGCTGCAACTGCAAGATCGACCTTTGCGATATAGCAATGGATAAATAGAGAATTTTTTATCCATAAATAAACGACATATTTTGTAATTAAATCACTTTCTCCGGATCATATCCACATTATATCCAAGTTATACCAGAATGTATACCGTAGATACCAGCTCGCTTTACTCCTTTCCCGCTGATTTAAATCTACTACTAACTTCAGTGATTGATATATATATTTTCATACTCAAAGAAGATAAGGCTAAAATATAACTTGCCGGTCTCAATAGATAAGAAATTCATTCTTATTGTTATAACATTAACTATCGTTCTTGTTGTATCCTCCACATTCATAGGTAGCTGGTCAGTAACTGCAACAAGAGACAGGATGAGCTCTTCAAGTCAAGGAAAAGTCTTTGTAATGTATGCAGCTTCCCTTCTAAAAATCTTTGAGAATACCTTGGGACCATCATTTCATAACGAAACAGGATATACATATGAGGGAGAAGGTCGAGGGTCGGTACAAGTTGCGAATATGATCCTTGATGGATTAAGGACACCAGATGTCTTTGTCAGTGCAGGCACAATTCCAATTATGAAGTTAATGAATAAAACCGATGTTGGTGGTAGTAAACCGCCTCTTGCCAGCTGGTTAGTGAAGTTTGCCTCTGCGGAAATTGTTATTGCTTATTCACCGACTAGCCATTATTACACTGACCTAGAGAAAGCAAGGCTTGGAGAAATACCATGGCATAAAGTTCTGTCAAAGCAAGGGCTAAAGTTTGGAAGAACCGATCCTGAGTTGGACCCAAAAGGATACTATATGATTTTAACTGCTAAGCTGTCTAATATATACTACAACGACTCAACCATTAAGCAAAGAATTTTAGGAGACGATAGAAATCCCAAACAGCTCTTTCCAGAAGAAACTCTCAAGACTACGTTAGAATCAGGTCAATTAGATGCAGTAGCTGCTTACAAACATGAGGCTATATCAAGAGGACTCCCATATATTTCGCTCCCTGCTGAGATTAACCTCGCCCATCCAACGTTCTCTGATTTTTACAAGAGGGCTTCATATACTTTGGGTAATGGCCAGGCAGTCTTTGGCGAACCAGTTTATTTCTCAATCACAATACCAGAATCAGTCAAGAATCTAAATGGAGCTGTGTCTTTCCTAAAGTTCTTGCTCTCTAGCAATGGAGAACGTATCTTAAAAACCCAAGGATTAAACTACCTCAAACCGCTCATCGAAGGAGACATAGAGAAGGTGCCCGCTTCTATAAGGAATATTCTAGAACCGATAAAACAGAAATCATAGTGAAAAATAGTAAGATAATAATAACAAACATCTAACAAGCACGATACTAGTAATAGTATTTGGGGTGAAATAGGCATGAAGCTTCAAGGATTTAATATCATCATACTGATTTTGTCTGGAGTATCTGTAGCATACATTGCATATCCACTTGTTACAATCGTGACTTTTGTAGAGCCTTCAAAGCTGTTAGATTCTCTAGCGAGACCTGCAGTTGGCGATGCCTTCATTCTAAGCTTAATATCAGCAACAATTTCTACATTACTCGTAGCTCTCTTTGGGATACCCCTTGCCTATTTGTTAGCCAGACACAATAATTTCCCAGGTAAGTTTCTCTTGAGGCTTATTGTTATTATTCCGTTAGTTTTGCCTCCACTTGCAAGTGGTGCTCTTCTCTTAGGCGTATTTGGCCCCTACTCGCCTTTGGTCCAAGTAGTTCGTGGAGTCGAATTCACACAATCTCCACTTGGAGTTATAGTAGCACAAACTTATGTTGCTTCCCCGTTCATGATTCTTGCAAGTCAGGCAGCGTTTGAATCAGTTGATGAGTCCTATGAGAAGATTGCAAGAGTTTTGGGTAAGAATAGAGCAGAAACCTTCTTAAAGATTTCACTTCCGTTGGCTAAGACTGGAATAATTATAGGTTTTATAATGTCATGGGTTAGGGCCGTGGGAGAGCTCGGAGCAACTATGATGATGGCATACAATCCGCATACCATCTCAATTCAGATCTTTGAAGACAATGCGATTGGTGGAATTAGGCAGGCTATTCCAGGTATTATGTTAGTGATCCTTTTAGCAATAATAGCTTTAATTGCGTTCTATATCACTAGGCAGAAAGGACTGGATATAGTGAAACTTGGGTGGGGAAGCGGCTAAATTGGTACTAGAACTTGTTAATCTGACTAAAACATTTCTTGGTTTTACATTAGGACCTTTGAATATGAAAGTAGATGACAACGAGATTTTAGTAATGATTGGACCTACAGGAAGCGGTAAAACCACAGTTCTAAATCTCATTGCAGGACTGCTAAAACAAGACAGTGGTATCATTCTAATGGATGGATTAGATATAGCCGATCTACCGGTAGAATCCAGAAATATTGGCTATACATTCCAAAACCCCAGTCTATTTCCTCATCTGAATGTATATGAGAACATTATCTTCGGCCTTAAAAAAAAGAATGAGAAAGATAGGAATCATCAGGTTAAAAGACTCCTTGAGGATCTCGGGATCTCGCACCTAACTAATAGACATATTCAAGGATTAAGCGGAGGTGAAATGCAAAAAATTTCATTGGCCAGAATGCTTGTAACAGAACCTAAAATTATGCTGATGGATGAGCCTCTAGCTCATCTTGATACTTCTACAAAAAGAAAGTTAAGGTTGGAGTTGCGACGAATTCTCAGAAAGCATGATATACCAGCCATTTATGTAACTCATTTTGAAGATGATGTTTATGCACTTGCTGACGCTGTCTCTATGTTGCAGAACGGCGTCATAGTGAACGCAGGTAGACTTGAAGCTGTATTATTACATTCAAATCATTCGCCATTCTTATCGAACATCTTTAGTGAAGGCAACTACTTGGAAGGAACTGTTGTACAGTCAAAAGACGGAGTTACTACTTTCAAGACTGATTCGCATTTACTCGAGACATTGGGAAATTATAGTATTGGCTCTAAAGTTGGAATATTGGTTAGACCGGAGGATATCATTCTTTCAAAGGAACTCATAAAAACTAGTGCACGCAATGTTGTAGAGGTCAAAGTAACAAAGATTACCAACTACAATACAGGTGTAGCAGATATACATCTGGTTATGAATAAATTTCACATGACATCAAGGATCACAGAGGAAGCTAGAGCTGACCTCGGGATAAAGGAAGGCGATTATATATTTGCTATATTCAAAGCCTCTTCTCCACAGGTTGTTCGTGAGGAATATCAATAGCAGGCTCTGGATTCAAAGACATAATCAGGAAAACATTTGGGCATGATTTGGGAATTTGCATATATACTTCAGATGGTGATAGAATAACTATGTTTAATAGATTATTGTTATCTAAACCCTATCGTATATATGGTTTAGTATCGAATCCCAGGGTCATGATGACTGGACTTGCCGCAGCACTGACAGCTGGAATGAGTTTTATTATCGCTGCACTTCTGTCCCACTGAGGATTAAGCAAAGTGAAGTGACGGGCTTTTTTCATTTTTAAAAAAGAATAGTGATGACAAGTGATAATAGTAAGTCATTTCTAGTCATACTGCCAAGGAAGCTTTATAGAAATCATTTCTTGCTGTGCCAGAAATTTTTCTTTATCCTTATTTTTACTACTTTATGAACAGATCTAGAAATATTGATTATATCACCGCTTCTGTAAATTTCAATGGGTATAGACCATTGTTAATAGCCTACCAAAATTACTTATACAATTCCTTTTCCTTTTTTCAAATCAACTCATTGTAAATTAGATAATTGTACAATATTGATGACTATAAACTTTAAGGTAAGAATATGAACGACCAATATCTACATCATATCGTTGGATCAAGAACGACAAGACTTTCTCTATTTAACTACTAAAGGATGGAAGACAGGCAAACAGCATACAATAGAGATTTGGTTTGTAGGGTATGATGGAAAATATTATGTATTGTCAGAACGTCGGACACATGCGCATTGGATACAGAATATTATACATGATCCAAGAGTTTTGTTTACTGTAAACGATAAGACGTTAGAAGGCAAAGCACAAATATTTGATCAAGACAAGGAGTCTGAATTAGCCATTCAAGTTTCGAAGCTGATGAGTACAAAATATGGCTGGAACAGGGGCTTGATTGTAGAACTAATACAAGGTTAAATCTTCTTCTACACGCTCATTTTATCGAATTTGTAAATATATAGTTAGGTTGATAGTTTAACCGTTTTTACCCATTAATACAAAATTTCAATATTCCTACGGTAAGTACTATCCTATACTGCTTTGCATCATAATTCTGCGAAAGTCTTAATTAGACAAGCTTTTCTTTATTTCCATCATCATGATAATATCATTTCCTATAACAGCTATTAATTCAATATTGTATGACGTAACTGTATATAGTATTGCCTGTGTAACTTCCTCTGGAGGTAGCATGTTCTAATCTTTCACAGATTTTAAATTTACAAGGTAACCTCGTACCAAACAACGATTACGCGATGAATATGAATGAATATGAGTGAATATGACATATTATGATAAAGAGATGCAAGATAAACCTAATGATACTCTTCTCACTCTATTTTTTCAAATTTTCCAGTGGAGAAAGTAAAACCGGTGTTAGAATTTAGATCCCACTCTTCATTTGCTATCATATTATTAAATCCTAATTTGGTATCCTTCTCTATAATACTTCCCGGGTTGTCATCAATCATTTTGACCCAGAGAACATGCTTGTCGTCGTCAACAGCAAGAATACGATAAGGCTTATGCTTATTTTTAAATAACTTAACTGGAGTTGCCATTTGAATAAACTCCCTCATCTCTAATAATAGTTTTGCACCGCATTTCATCAATACAAATCATCTACAAGTCTTACACTTAATCCCTTTTTTAATGAAGCAATTATTCGACAAAGAAAATAGATTAAAGAGAATGAACCTCTTTCGTATGCTCAACCACATCAGCAAATCTTGTTAGATTACTTTATCTTTATTGTAAAAAATCCAAAGCTCACATTTTTAGCTATATTCAAGAAATCAGATAAATCCCCATGACTTAAAGCTGACGTTCCAGCCTTAACGTCATCGGGAAGAAATGCCATTCATTGTCATCAATATCAACTTCAATATTTTTTCTATAGCGAATATTCTAATGAAACTAGATTGCTGTTTTCTCCATGAACATTTTGAATATGATGCTTCTTTTTAGCAGCTGTGGCAGGAGTAATTACTAAAAATATTCTTTCATTTTTAGGATCTGATCTTGTTTAGAGTATGTAAATCAATAAGCAAAAGAAGCCGCAAAACAATTTGTCAAGCAATTTAACCTATTTCTTATTTAGAATCCTAAAAAAATGATGTCCAAAATGTAAATTCGACAATGACTACAACACAAAATTCTGTGAATGCGGTAACAAGCTATAAAAATTAATTGCTCCATTTTGCTAACTTCATTTTGAACGATTAGACATTGTATAGACATGGCAATCAGCTAATTGCCAGTAGCTAAATACAATACCCAATTCCCAGTCTATAATACGGTTCGATGGTCACACCCATAATATCTTCAATTCTTTTCAATATCCATTGCAATGATTTATAGAATTTATCTTTTGAATAGCTAAAGTTCCTTAAGAGCTAGATCATGATGAAAACAGGAGAAGTCTCTGCAATAATGGCAGAAACCGCATTTCTTACAGATAGGTTTAGAAATCGTTGGAAGAAATTCAGAATAGCAATTAAAACATCTCATCCTTTTTAATACCTTAACATTCATAACAGAACGCGCCAACTTATTAATATTCTCTGATGGACAATGAAAAATTATTGCTGCTAAAGGTGGATATCGTACTTCTTCTTGGTGTTAATGGAAACAATAAATCATCGATCTGTTAATATTCCTTCTGAATGGCTTTCATTAGCTGCTCATCAATATTCCTCTATTTTGCATTCCAAAGTTTAAGAAATTAGTAGCTTAAAGCTGAAAGTCACTTGTTATATTAATCAAGTACTCGTTCTTTCTTTCTGGATGACTTTGCACATTGCTTGTCTATCTTGACACAAATCCACATCCCTATCAAGGAATCAACTGTGCAATACAATAGCCTGTATGTCTTCCACTAACCCACAAGTGTCTCCCTACAAGGCAGTGCTGTTCTACAAATCGACTGATGTACTAGTTATAACTTCATGATTATTTTCGGCACAATTGCAAGTATCTTCGCGACATTCACTATGTCTTCCTTGTGTACAATAACCACATATTGTTCTCAGATCTGGCTTTCCATTAGTTCCCATCAAATGTTCATCTATCTCTGAGGGTATGCCTGAATCGCTCATCATTAAATTCAATTTAACTTATTAATGAGATGATAATAAAGTTTTTAATCACACGAAATCGGTTGGTGCTACTCTCAGTCATAAGACTAGATTCCCTTATACATCGGCAGGCATAGGACTCTGCACTCCTTGAGTATCCGATTTTCTTTCATTGCTTTTTCAAGAGTCTTGTTAGGACACTCTTGATGCTCCATTCTAATTCTAGTTTTATTTCCATCTTTCATGTCTTTACTATAAATGCAAATCATCACGTTTTCCCCATTCATATATCATTTCAAATTTTTCGCCAGTATATTCGTGTAAAGAATTGATGCGAAAGTGCCACATCCTTACAATCCAAATATTGTGGTCAGGAATAAATCAAACAAAAATTTCAGTCTAATATGGAGTACCTTTTGCTCTTTGATTTTTGAAGGCCTCAATATACCACTCGAATTCTTGCAGGAATCTTATGGCTATTTTGTCATACTCTTCATCTAATAGTTTTCCATCTTCAGCGAAAACGTTCTGTACTCTTGATATTGCAAAAGATGAAGATATGGACGGCGCTCCAAGTTCTGCGAATATCAATCTAAGTTGTTGTGCGGCATTTATTCCACCAAACATTCCAGGAGAATAAGAAACGATCGCAGAAGGTTTGAAATAATACTCTTCTAGAAAATAATCTAACGTGTTTTTCATCGCACTCGATGTACTGCGATTATATTCAGGAGTGACCGCCATGTACCCTTCTGCATCGTTAATTTTGTATCTAAGGTCTGTCAACTCTTTAGAAGGATCTGTCATCTCTTTATACATCCTATCAAGTAACGGTAGCTTTAGTTCAAGCGGATCAATAAATAATACAAGATGATTCCGACCTCTCAACTTCTTTTCCATCCAGCGCGCGACCTTGATACCTTGACGATCTCGCCTGACAGAACCAACTATTAGAGCAATCTTTGCCATTGTCTGTCTTCTTTTTGATTTATATTATAATAGTTACTATCAAAATTAGAGACTCGATATTATGTTGAAATAGGAATTTCGACGACAAAAAACAATAGTTAATGAAAATTATCTGCTTTAGTTATACAATACTATGGTTTTACTCATGACATCCACAGACGACAAATATCTGCGTGATTTTTAACCACCAGACTGCCTCTCCTCCTTATCATATATACATTTGACTATAATTTGCTTTGTATAGTTGATTTCTATATTGTCAAAGAAAGATAAACAGAATAGGTGTCTATTTGATGGATGAGTCCTCAACGCTGTTATAAACTTGTAAAATAAGCTTTTCATACGGTTGATGTTATGAGGTGCGATATACGCTGCATGATTCTTTATCCTATATCAGGAGCTATTTAGAAACATTTGGGACTTATATTTCTGCCTTTATTATAACTAAACTGGCGGTTGAGTACGGAACACACTATTGGATAATAAGAAAGAA
>Ga0193720_1000115_pt1 | contig 8988 bp, 6 predicted proteins | sample U2s1metaG_FD_143049 | JGI IMG/M metagenome (GOLD analysis project Ga0193720, IMG submission 143049) | Soil microbial communities from a riparian zone of the East river system, Colorado, United States - U2s1 | ecosystem: Environmental > Terrestrial > Soil > Riparian zone | place: USA: East River...
CTCGCTTTTATCGCAATACAGCTGGCCAAGGTGGCGAGCGGCCGTGGCAACGTCAGGATGGTCCGGGCCTAGCACCTTTTCATAAATTCTGAGCGCACGAAGTTCCAGCGGTTCCGCTTTCGAATATTGTCCCATGCGGTCGTAGAGCGCACCGAGACTTACGAGCGTGGCGGCCGTGTCGATGGAATCCGGGCCGGAAACTTTTTCGCTAATCGCGAGAGCGCGCTGGTATAGCGGCTCTGCTTTGGCGTAATCCTTCTGATAATAATATAGCATTGCGAGCTCGTGGAGACTCCTCGCCACTGCGGCACTATCCGGACCGTGTGCTTTTTCGGAGATGGCGAGACAGCGTTGGTAAAGCCCTTCGGCCTTCGCGTAGTCGCGCATGTCCTCATAAACCAAAGCGAGTTCGCTCAAAGTCGATCCGGTATCGGGATGATCCTTGCCTAACGCGTTCTCCCGAATTTTTAAAGCGCGCTGAAAGTAAGTTTCCGCCGTGGAATCTTGTCCCATCAAACGATAGACCGTGCCGAGATTGTTCACGATCCAGGCCGTGTTTGGATGATCGGGGCCGGCCGATTTTTCAGTTACGGCAAGCGCGCGTTGAAAAAGCGGCTCGGCTTTCTTGTATTGGCCCATATTCCGATAGACTGCGGCCAAATTTTGCATCGTAACGGCGGTGTCCGGGTGATCGGGCCCCAGAGATTTTTCACGAATTTTTAGGGCACGCTGAATAAGCGCTTCGGCTTTCGCATATTCATCCTCCGCGACATACAGCGCTGCGAGATCATTCAGGCTGTAAGCAGTCTTAGGATTGTCAGGACCAAAGGCTTTCTCCCGAATCTTAAGGGCACGCTGAGAGAGCGGTTCTGCCTTGGCGTAGTCGTGGTTGCGATAATAGAGAATGGCCAGAGCGTTGAGAGTATCGGCGGTTTGAGGACTGTCCGGTCCAAAAGCCTTTTCTCGAATCTTCAGGACGCGCTGATAAACCGGTTCCGCTTTAGCGTAGGCGCCAGTTTGCGAATAAAGCAGAGCGATGTTGGCCAAAACGGATGCGGTGTCAGGATGATCCGGGCCGAGCTCCTTTTCCATAACTTGTAACGCGCGCTGATAAAGCGGTTCCGCTTTGGCATACTGGCCCATGTATCGATAGACGTCGGCCAAATTGTTCGCAGCAGCGGCGGTACCGCGAGCATCCGGGCCCAAAGTTTTTTCGCGAATCTGAAGTATTTTTTCCGCAATCGGGGCTGCCTGATTGAATTGCTTGCTCTCGTAAAATTTATTGAACTGGGCGACCAGCGACGGCATGTCCGGTTGTTCTTCACCCAGTGCGATCGAGAAACCGAAAGCACAGCCAAGAAGCGCCACGACAAATAAAGATCGAAACTGCCACTGTTTGTTTTCTACTAAGATAGATTTCATGAGCATGCTCCTGTGGCAAAGAAGGTTACCCAGAAAGCTGCGGCGACTGCACGCCATAAAATAAACTTCGTTGCCGGACGAGAACGCGCCTGATAAAAGGCATTTTATGCGTGCTTCATTTTTACTGGCGACTGGCCTTTTTGGAGGATGGCTACTAGCTGCAAATTTGACTTACGCCGAAACAGCTCAGCATCGTTGGATTGAAAGTGGCGCTGATAAAGCCGTCATCGCTCGTCATTCAAAATCTCCGGATGGCCGCCATGCGCTGGCCTGGGTTGCTGCTGCGGAGCCTGGCGCGATTGATTGGTCCCTACTCGAAAGCGATCCGGACAGCTTCTACGAGAAATACGAGCTCCGCGAACTGTGGGTTGTCGATCTTACAAACGGAAAAAAACTTTGCTCGTTAGGCTCGTCCGTGGGCTACGTTCGCCCCGGAAGTCATCGGACGCTCAATGTTGCTTGGGGACCGCTCGAAGGGGGTCGCCGCTTCGCCGTCGTCGCCTATGATTGGAAATGGGGAACCGATGCTCTCATTGTTCTCGACATGGGCGCGGGTAATTGCCGCGAGACGCAAGCAGGACAAATAGTTGATCGTTCGGTTAACGCTTTAATCAAAAAAGGGAAAGCGCACGCCGAAAACTACGATATCCGTTACTCCGTCGCCGGGTTGCCGGAACACGGACTCAAGACCGGATTCGCGAACGCCTCGACCATTCGAATTCCGTTCACAGCGAAAATTCGCGAAGGCGAAAGGACCGCGGCGGAAGGTGTTGTCACTTTAAATCTAGCGCGGCGCACGGACGCTGTGTCGACCAGTGTCACTCACACTGTCATCGGTCCGGCCGGCGACGATCCGTTTAGCGACGACACACGTCTGGCCAAAGCCGACCGCGAGCTAAACGCTCTCTACCGTGATTTGCTCAAACGATTGCGTCCCGCTGAACAAGAATCGCTTCAGACCGAGGAACGCGCCTGGATTGAGCAGCGCGAAAAGCAAGCCGCCGACGTTAAGCCTGACTATTATGAGAACAATCGCATTCCTCGCGATCAAACTTTGTGGCGTCTGACGGAAAAGCGTATCGAGGAGCTGCGTAAGCGCGCCGCTTCAAAAGAGAAAAGATAATAGCGACAAGATTTTGTGGTGGATCGCATTGTCGATGAAAAAGCGACGATCCTAAACTGTGCGACGCGCGAAAAGAGCGTTAAGTAACTAAAGGCGCGCGCTAAAGCGTTTGTTGAAATCTGTTGTTGATCAAACATCGACTCCAATAATGCGGCCGTGAAACTTGTTCGTTTAATTACCGCACTCAGCGTCTTATCGATCTGCGGAAAGGTAGCGATTGCGGCCGACCTCCATCCAATTGTGGAGGTTCAAAGCGGTTATTTGTTCGGCGCGACTAGCGATGGCAAATGGATCAAGGCTGTCGAAACAGCAAAAGCGCTGCCGAATGAGAACACGTACCGGATTTACGGATTGACCGAGGCATTGGGCGAAGCGAAAGCAAGCAAGGCGACGCAGGAAGGGGCTCCGTGCGAGGAAACTTTGGCCGTTTCGCTTTCGCCAAAGCCGGGTAAGGGCGTGATCGCGCTAGCCGCGCCATGGAATGCATTGCCGCGAAAGCCACGCGTATTGGATACAGCTCAACCGGTGTACATCGATGCGGTGCGCGATTTTTTGAAAGCGAAGGGCATCGACGAGCCGAAAGTGAAGACTGAGAGCATCCTGCGGGTGGATCTCGATGGCGATGGCGAGGATGAAGTGTTAATCAGCGCCACGAATTATTCGAGCAAAGACAGGCTGGACTATGCTCCTGCCGGGGCGCCTCATGCTGAGGTGCCGATGAGATCGTCGGCTGGAAGTTATTCGATGGTGCTGTTACGCCGCGTCGTTGCGGGAAAAGTGGAACACAGCTGGTCGATGGCGAGTTTCACCCGAAAGCCTACGTAAGAAAGGAAGATAGCTTCGACGCGCCGAATGCTTACAAGGTGATCGCCACGCTGGATCTGGACGGTGACGGAAAGATGGAGGTCGTGGTGGGCTCGAACTATTACGAAGGAGAAGAGATCACCATTTATCGCTGCGACCCGAAGAAGATTGAGGCTTTACTTTCTGTCGCGTGCGGCGCGTGACAGACAATTTTCTCAATCGCAGGTTTTTGCACGGTTTCGGAACGGCGCATAAGGAAACAATTCTGGGCAAAGGAGTGCGGTGCAGGTAAAACCCTCAATCGCACTGTCATGTTGAGCGAAGTGTTGCAACGAAATGCGAAGCATGAGGCCAGGCTTTCAAACATCTCGATCTGTTTCCATGCGCATTGGTTTAGAAATCATCAGAGATTCTTCTCCCGCGACTGCGGGATGAGAATGACATTTTGAGATTGCTCGTGAAACGAACGCCATGAATCTGATCGCGACGCTCAAAAAGAGTTTTGGCTACGACCAGTTCCGGCCGTTGCAGCAGGAGATCATCCGCGATGCGCTAGAGGGACGTGATGTGTTTGTGCTCATGCCCACGGGCGGTGGGAAGTCGCTCTGTTTTCAGCTGCCGGCGTTGCTGCGCAATGGGCTGACCATCGTGGTGTCGCCGCTCATTTCGCTGATGAAGGATCAGGTGGATGCGCTGCAAACCAGCGGGATTCCTGCGACTTACTTGAATTCGACGCTGGATCGGGATGAATCAAAAGCGCGCTGGCGCGGACTGCATCGCGGCGAATACCGCATGCTTTACGTTGCCCCTGAGCGGTTGATGCTGGAAACATTTTTGGAGCGCGCGCTCAACTGGAACATAGCGCAATTCGCCATCGACGAGGCGCATTGCATCAGCGAATGGGGCCATGACTTCCGGCCGGAATATCGCGACTTGAAAAAATTGCGAGAGCACTTTCCCGACGCGCCAGTCATGGCGCTTACTGCGACTGCGACCGAACGGGTGCGAGCCGACATCGTCAAGCAATTGAAACTGCGCGAACCGCGCTGCTACGTCGCGAGCTTTAACCGGCCGAATCTCACGTACCGGGTCCTCCCAAAATCGGCGCCGTACGAACAACTGCTGGCCCTTATCCGCAGCCGGCCCACCGATAGCGGTATCGTTTATTGTGCCAGCAGAAAAAGCACCGAATCGCTGGCGCGAAATCTCAACGACGACGGTATCAGCGCGAAGCCTTATCACGCGGGACTAACGTCCTCCGAGCGCACGAAACACCAGGAATCGTTTTTACGGGACGACGTCCGAGTGGTCACCGCTACGATTGCGTTCGGGATGGGGATCAACAAACCGAACGTTCGCTTCGTTGTGCACTACGATCTTCCGAAAAATCTCGAGAGCTATTATCAGGAAACAGGTCGGGCCGGGCGCGACGGATTGCCGAGCGAATGCGTGCTGCTGTTCAGCGCTAGCGACGTCGCCAAACAAATCCATTTCATCGACGAAAAGAGTGAAAGCGAAGCGCGAATTGCGCGGACGCAGCTTCAACAGATGGTGCATTACGCGGAGACACGCGAATGCCGGCGCACGACGCTCCTGCGCTATTTTGGCGAGGAATTCGCGGAACCATCGTGCGACGGCTGCGATAATTGCCTCACGCCGCGCGAGACGTTCGATGGCACAATTCCGGCGCAGAAATTTCTCTCATGCGTCCATCGTATCCTCGCAAAAAGCGGATTCGGATTTGGCTTGAATCACGTTGTCGATGTTCTCCGTGGGGCAGACACGGAAGCGATTCGCCAACGCGGTCACAATGAGTTGTCCACTTACGGAATTGGGCGCGAATTGAAGCGCGAAGCATGGCAGGCGATCGGACGCGAGTTGCTGCGGCTCGGTCTCGTTGAATGCGCGCCGGGCCGATTTGCCACGTTGTCACTTACGCCTGCGGGTGTGGAAACACTGCGCACACGCACCCCAGTTACGTTGACCAAGCAGGTCGATGTCGCCGGGAAAGCAGCGCGCAGCGAAATCGGCGCGATCGCGTGCGATGAATCGCTGTTTGAGCGTTTGCGCGCGTTGCGCCGTCAGCTTGCCGATGAACGCGGCGTGCCGGCGTACATCATCTTTTCCGACGTGTCGCTCCGGGAAATGGCGAGAAGTTATCCAACAAATACAGGCGAGTTCCGTCACGTCGCCGGCGTCGGCGAGCAGAAACTGAAAGATTTCGCCGAACCGTTCCTCAGCGAAATCCGAGCGTATCTTACGACAAATGAACGCCGGATATTTACCGAAGACGGCGGTCCTTTGCGACCGCCACGTCGGGCCAGGCTGAACGATAGTCAGCTTGAAACGCTGCGGCGCTTTCAACGCGGCGAAACCGTGGATGAGATTGCGCGCGCCCGCGGTTTTGTGCGCAGCACGATCTACAGCCATCTTCTAGCGGCGATTGAATCCGGTAAGCTCCTGCAGGCGCGGGAGCGATTCTTCACACCCGCGCAAGAAAAGGAGATTGCAGCCGCGTTCCGCCAGGTCGGCGATGGCACACTCGTAGACGTCAGCGCGTTACTCGGCGGGAAGTACGATATCGGCCTGCTGCGGATCTTCCGGGAAACTCGCAACCGCCGATCTTGTCTTAATTCGTAGCGACAGACTCTGCCGGCGGCGGGGCAGGAATTTTGAAATGCAGTTGGTCGCTTAAGTAGCGTTGCAGATAACGCAGCGGATGCGCACGATCGTTCGTGGCGGCGCCGACGTATGCCAGCGGGATCGCGCTGGCGATCACGGCGATCGTTAGAATGAGAACGCGTTGCAAACTGTGACGCATTCCACGTCGCTTGTTACTTCTTTTTCAGGTTGCGTAGTGCTTCCTTCGCTTCCTGCGCGTACTGACCATTCGGTTCCAGTTTCAATGCTTCCTCGAAGTACTTTCGTGCGCTCGTGAAGTCTTTCATCTTAACGCTGACGTTGCCGAGATTAATCAATGCCCCAACTGATTTCCGATCGATCTGCTGCGCTTTTTCGAGAAACTCGCGCGCCTTCTGCCATTCGCCAAGGTCCGCGTAATAACCGGCAACATCATTAAAGCCCTCTGCATGATTTGGATATTGCTGTGTCGCCAGGGTCGAAATCTGGAACCAGCGCTTATCGTCCTCAGCGTTCTCCTTTTTCTCGTAATACAAACCATATTCATGCAGCTTTTCCGGAACGAATTTGTCGGCCGGCTCTTCGAGCGGTTCGCCTTGCCACTTGACCTGCGCCGGATGATCGCGCGCATAAGCGACCATTTTCTTCAACGTCGACAACTCATTGTCGAAATCGCCATTTTCCTGATAGATGAACGCGAGTCCGCACCAGATATCGAAGCGATCGGGAAATTTCGTAGTCGCTTCCTCAAGAAGATCGGCCGCCCGCGTCATATTCCCTTGATCTTGCTCGAACGAAATGCTCCCCGTCTGCTTTCCCGTCTTCTTATTAGTCAACTTAAAGTCGCCGGTGTCCGGTTTCTTTGCCGAGATCACGACTTGGCGTTGATTAAAATAATAATTCGCGCTCGTTATCCACGCGTCGGGATCGTCAGGCGCCTTCTCGCGCCATTCGGTCAGCAACGGCTCGATTTGCGCTTCCGCATGCTGATCTTTTAGCTGGTCGTAACGAGCAGCGTAACCATTGCCACTTGCGATCGCAGACTTCGGCTCGAGATAAACGAGGGTTTTCAGGACTTTCTCCAGTTTATCGGAATCTTTTTGATAGCTCGCCTTATCGCGCGAGGTGAGAACTATGAAAGCGACCCCGCGCGGAAGTTGGACGTAGCCTACGCGTTCCCACTGCGAGTACGTTTTCGTGGCGGGATATTCGTTAATAAAATAATCGTGACCGTCCTTGGTTTTGCCGGACGCGATCTTCTCCTTCGGTCGTCCATGGATCTTCTCCATTTCTTTGATCGCCATTGCCACAAACACGTTTACCCCTTCAAATTCCGTGCCCGCAACGTTGGCATCCATACAGCACACACGGCATGCCCTGTTCTTTACCTGCCTCATTGTCGACAACCCATCCTTCGGGTGCACTGATGTTAAACCCGGCTTTGGGGCCGTAAACGGTTCCGCCGCGATAGTTTTCTTGTCCGAAACTTCCTGCGCAAATAAACAAGAAAAGAACGCAAACGATAAAATACGGTTTCATCACGATCACGTCGGCGTGTTTGCAGCTTGAATATTCCTTTTTTACGCCAGATGGAAGTATCTTTTTGCTAACCGAAATGAGCTAAGGCTTGGATTGCTCGTGGGGTGATAAGCTGCGGATAAGTTACTTCTCTCCTCTTGGACCCTGTTTCTGCTCACCCGTTTGATCGCCGCCATGAGCATCGTGTCTTTGGTATTTTGTTATGCGCCAATGCCCGTACCGGAACTGAGCACCGTCGCTGTTTTGGTTCGACAAGCGGCGCCAGTCTTTGCACAATGAGAACGAGACTCAGTTACCACACTTAAAGTCGAGCAAATTCGAAAGGATCAACTATGAAGCACGTTCTAATACTAGCAGCTGCGCTCGTTATTGCTTTGAGCAGCCAAGCCTTCGCGCGCCTCGGCCAGACCGAGGATCAGGTCAACGCGCTTTTCGGAAAGCCTGTGGACCCGAGTAAGCCAGATAGTGACGGCATAACAACAAACATGTACAAAAACCCAACAGGTGAGTACCTTGCTGTGGTCCAGTTTCTAAAAGGCCATAGCGTCGCCGAAGCGTATTCCCGCGTGGATCGTCGCAAGCTTTCGAAAAGAGAATTGTCGATCTTTCTCGAGGGGAATTCTGCCGGCAAGGAGTGGCAAAAAGATCCGCGGAAGCTCGCATGGCAAAGAAGCGATCATCGTGCAACGGCATGGTACGAAACGCTCTCGGGACGGCCGACCCTGCTCATCCAGGCTAGATACTAAACGCGCCGCCTAGTTAGCTCGTTGCGACTTGGTCCTATTAGCGAGCTGCTTGGACCATGCTCATCGCGCGCCTGTTTCGATAGTGAGCAGCGCTTTGACTTTCTCCATGTCGGGATGAGTGACGCCAGCTTCCTCCAGTTGCTTGAAATCGTCTAGCGCACCTTGGCTGAACGTTCGCTCGTCATCACCAAGTTTGGCATCTTTGTTTTCCAGATAAATGGCTTTCGCTTTGTCGAATTGGTTATCGAAGAGATAACTGTGGGCGAGAACGCCCTTGATCATCGCCGCATTACGCGGCGAAAGTTCCAAGGCCTTGAGAGACGCTGCTATCGCCTCACGGGGGTTTCGATCGAAAAGATAATACCACGCCAGGGATAAGTAGTAATCCCAACCTTTTGAGGTTAACCCGATAGCCTTCTGTATGTCCTCAGGGTCGGATGGCTTCTCCTCAGCAGCAGATTGGCCGCGGTTGCGATAGGCATCAGCGCCGCGCTTCCGTCCCGATACTTCCTTGGATGTAAACTTTGCTTGTTTGACGTCCCAGGTGGCTTCAACATGCCCACCCCACGCGTCAGCGCTCAAGCCCAGGTCGTTTGGACTAGTATGCGCGTTAGCATCGATAACGACGCGATTAGTACCGTCGAGCTTGAACGTCGCATCCTCGATGAAAATGAAGTCGTAGTAATTGTTATACCGCTCAGCTTTCGCTTTGCG
>Ga0193720_1000116_pt1 | contig 8971 bp, 12 predicted proteins | sample U2s1metaG_FD_143049 | JGI IMG/M metagenome (GOLD analysis project Ga0193720, IMG submission 143049) | Soil microbial communities from a riparian zone of the East river system, Colorado, United States - U2s1 | ecosystem: Environmental > Terrestrial > Soil > Riparian zone | place: USA: East River...
AAGCCGATCCAGAATTGCGCGGCACACCGATAATCTTTCTCACTGCGTTAGTCACGGAACCTGAGACGAAGGCTGGTCTCCGCATCGAAGGGCATCGATCTCTCGCAAAGCCGATCAATATTCCTCAGCTGATTGACCAAATTGAAGAGAGCCTGCCGCGGCCGTCGCGCTCGCCGGAATAAAAGTGTCCGGTTCGTCGAATCGAAGTCGCTCTCGCAGTTCGTGCTGTAGCAGCAAAAGATTAATGCACATCTGAAAAATGATGGAGCCAACCGACAGATACCAGACGTGCCTGATTTCAAACCTGGGCGTCCGCGAGATGTAAATCGCTGGCATAGCGAACAGGACCAGCCGTGTCATCGAGCTAAACAGCGGTGGTAGCGTGTTGCCGATTCCCTGAAAAACGCTGGAAGTTACAAAGACAATTCCCGCCGACACGAAATTCACTGACACGATCCGAAGATACTCGCTGCCAAAAGCAATCACTCGCGGATCGCGCGAGAAGATGCGAATCAGTGTCCCCGGGGCGAGGAACGCGATCAATGTAAGGACCAGCATCATCAGCGACGCTATGCCGATCAGCAATGGAGCAAGCACGATATTGAGCAGCACGCTCAGCACCTGGAATCCGACAGCCGGCTTGATGATCCCGGTGGCGCGCAGTGCCGAGCCCAGAGCCACGAGGGGGGAACTGCAGTAACAGCCCAGGAAGAAACCAGAGCAGGTAAGCCTTTGCCAGCGTCGCCGTCGTCGCATACGCACTGAGCCAATCACAATAAGCCGGGCGCAGAAGAAATCCGACAATCCCGAGAGCGAACGCAATCACGATCGACATGACGAAAGACTGATTGAAGACCAGCTCGGCGCGCACCTGATCTTTTCTTCCAGCCGCCTGCGCGATCAATGTAGTTGTGCCCACGCCCAGCATTTGGATAAGCGCCAGCACAATCATCGTGATGTTGCCCGCCACACCAACCGCCGCGATTGCCTCCTTCCCGAGATGTCCCGCCCAGTGGGGATCAGCCAGCAAATAAAGGGTCTGTACTAACATGCTCATGGCCAGAAACGCAGACATGTGAAGCAAATGTCTCGTGACCAACCCTTGAGTTAGATCTTTTGTTGGCCTCGAAGCTTCGCCCAACGTTTCAGTTGCTCAAAGCTCGAACTGCGATGGTTCCGAGCCAAGATCATACACGGCCTACGATGACCCAGTCCGCCGCCGCGGCGGTGGCCGGGGACCCGCCCAGGTTTTCTTATTATTCTACTGGCGCAACTTTGGTTGCTGCAGAAGATTCAATCTTTATGAAAACTTACGCCAAAATTCTCTTCTCGATTTTCACGGCCATCATTTGCGCAACCGCGTTTGCCGCAGATCAACCTGCGTGCAAGAAGAGCGGCAAGAATTGCCCTATGAATGACGGTAAGGCATGCAATTGCGGCAAGAGCTGCAGTTGCTAGTCAAAGCGGAGCAACCATAAATTTCTGCTTGCCACGCCGTCGTCCAGGCGACGGCCGGACGAGACAGCTAGCGGCGGTGTGGCGCGCAGCGAGGTCGACGGTCCATTTTCCTGCCGACTCTATTAGGACTTCGAGGGCGAAGGCTTTGCATCGCTAGGGCGACCATCTTTGCGTGGCAACTCACGAAGTGAAGCTGGCGACGGGATGTTATTCCATTCCATCAGCATCCTTTCCGTCTTCGCGCCGTTCTCATTTAGCCAGGCATTCATTTGGTCGCCGACTTTCTCACGGTAAATGCGATGCGAATACACAATCGAGCATCCGACGCTGTCGACTAATTTAAAGCGCGCAAATGCTAGCTCGATAAACTTCGGCCGGCCAAACATCACCGCGATGAAATGCTCCGCGGCTTGATCAGATGTCCGAGGAACCGAATTGGTCCGGAGCACCGTGCCTTGGTGACTTTTGTAATTTTCCAGGACCGCGTTCGCCTTCGCCGCCAGCGCGTCACCATCGTGAGCGCTGGGATAGACGTTTATCGTGATCATGTCCGCCCATTTCTCGAGGTCCTCCTGACCTTCAGGCGTAAATTCGTGTTGATCATTCTGCGACCACCTGTCCAGATAACCGACGCCTCCGAAAATGAACGCAGGCTTCGCTGCCGCTGTAGCGGCGGCGTATGTCTCTTGCGCGTTGAGTGGGATGCAGGCGAGAGCTGGTAGGGCAAGAAGCTGAAGGATGTGAATTCTCACAGTTCTAAAACTCACGCCGTTCATGACGGCTGAGGAATCGGAGGAGGAACTCCGGCAGAGAGCCGCTTTCTCCAGGCGACGCGATGGAGGATGAGAAGGATTAGCCAACTGAGAAATGCAAGTAGGCCACTGGGAAGAGTAACAAGCATGAACCACCCCATCACGCCGAGATCGTAAAGGAGCTCGCCATAATCGTGCCCGTTGATGATGCAGGGATGCACTGAGCCTTCATCCACTTTGCACCCGTGCGCATTCGCAATCCAAGCGCACAACATCACGGATCCCACTGGCGCAAAGGCGAACCCAACGATCAGGACAAGCGCAATCCCATAAAGGATCCAGGGAAATCGTTTTCGAATCGGCAAAGATGGCGGGTTCATGAAAGCCACCTGATACAGAAGTGATAGCCAGGTTGTCGAGCAGGCATGTTAGCTGACCGATCGTTAACAGATCTATTGCGTTTGCCGAACGATCGCGTGTTTCTCGGCCCAATCCCAAAGTGCGGCGAACTCTGCCGGCGGTGTTTTGAGTGTTGTTGGAAATGCGCCCGATGATCCATCAGCATCTTTCCAAACGTCATTCCGTCAGCTCCGGCGCGATTCGGATCAGCGCCGCGCTTGAGCAAAGGATCACAAGCGCGACTACGCCAATCGTCCATTTAAGTGCTGTTTTCGCTTTCATGGAGCGCGTCGAAGCTCCAGTCACCTGGTTCAATCGCCTTGCATTAGACAGGATTCATACCAGGCGAACAAACACGAACCTCCGACAATTGCCCCGTACCATCCGGCTTTGCGCGTTTTACGAACCGTTGCTCGGGTTGAGATCGTGTGGGCCGAAACCGACCTGTAGCCGCTTCCCTGCGGGAAGCACGCACCGAATCTGTTTAACATCTGTAGAATGCGTCGCCCGCAGGGCGACGGCTACAATAGCTCCCCGTACGTGGAACGCGCCGAGAGTGGCTCTCGGCGCGTTGCATTAATCTGAATTGCGAATCCGCGATCAGGTCTGCTTACCTTTCTCGCCTTTCTTGCATTGAGTCTCGAACTTCGCGTATTGCTCCGGCGTCAGGATACCTTTTGCCGTTTCCATGAATTTGGCCTCACTGGCCTCGTTGCAACCAGCCTTGTGATGCTCCTCCATGGCTGCGTCCATTTTTGTTTTCTGATCGGGTGTGAGGTTCAGACTCGCCATGGAAACCGTACACGCCATCTTCGATTTGTTGCCGACTTGCTTTGTGCAGTCGCCATGTTCCCCCGCGAACATGGTCGCTGCCGTAAAGAGTCCCGCCGTTATTAACGCAATGAGTTTGGTCATAGTGGGAGCGTTAGACATTCCGACTGGGACTTTCATTCAAAATCCCTTGCGATCGGAGCGAACTAACGTGGACGCTGCAGACAAGGCGCTATACGCCTTTCCACGACGTCCAGGTCCGAATAATGCGAACGCTCCACGGGAGCGTGGCTACAACGTGTGCTGAGCAGATCACTGCGGATGCGTTTTCTTGAACCCGTCCGTGTAACCGTTTTCGAAGGCGAGGTCCCAAGCCTGCTGGTTGCCGGTTCCCTCCTGCTTGAAATGCTTCTGAGCCATCATGTTCAATTCTGCGACCGTTGGTAACTTTGTGTCGCGCGGCGCTTGCTCTCCAGCTCTCTCGGCGATGGCATAAGCTGCACGTTCTTCCGCCGTTCGGCCGTGAGCCGCGCGATGAGTGTAGAACGCCGTCACGCCACACACCACGAACGCCGCCACGCCATCATCACAAAAAAACGCACAGGCTTGAATTGTCTGGCCATAACTGGACGCCTCATCTAATCCCGGAGAGAACCCTGACGCAATCAGAACCATCGTGGACGAAACCGAATTAATTTTGATTTGTCTCGTTGCGGTTGCTCTGCTGGCGATCGTTGCCCGCAAAATCGGAGTCCCATATCCAATTCTGCTCACGATCGGTGGTGTAGTCCTCGCTGTGATCCCGGGTCTTCCTGCGATTCACCTCGAACCGAAACTGGTGTTTAATCTCTTTCTTCCGCCGCTTCTTTATCCCGCGGCCATTTTCACCTCGTGGAGAGATTTCCGACTGAACCTTCGCTCAATTCTCCCAATGGCAATTGTCCTCGTCCTTTTGACGATGACTGCGACGGCTTATCTGTTCCACGGCCTGGTCGGGTTACCCTTGGCGGTAGGTTTTGTTTTCGGCGCCATCGTCTCGCCGCCCGACGCCGTGGCAGCGCTGGCGGTCACTCAAAATTTGCGGGTGCCTCGCAAGATCATTGTGATCCTCGAAGGAGAAAGCCTGATAAACGACGCTACTTCTTTTATCTCGTTCCGCTTCGCAGTGGCCGCCGTGATGACCGGCACGTTTTCGCTCGCACAGGCAAGCTTGCAGTTTCTTTTTGTCGCCGCGGGCGGCATCTGTGTTGGTCTCGCCGTCGGTTGGCTGGTAGTCCAACTGCAAAAGCGCTTGGACAATCCGCCGGTCCAAACATTGTTTTCTTTGCTTACGCCGTACGTTGCCTACTTCAGCGGCGAAAATCTCCATGTCTCAGGAATCCTCGCAGTCGTAATTGCAGGCATTTACATCGGATGGCGCGCGCCGCGAATCTTGAGCGGGCGCATGCGCCTGCAAGCGTTCCCTGTTTGGGAAATGGTCACGTTCATTCTGAACGGGATACTTTTCATGCTCATTGGGCTTCAACTGCCGCAGGTTGTCCACGCGCTCGCTCCGGGCACCGTGACTCGCGCAGCCTGGCTGGCGATCGTGTTTTTTGCGGCCATCGTGCTGGTTCGTTCCGTCTGGGTTTTCGGAGCCACCTACTTACCGCGTCTGCTGAGCCAAACATTCCGCCATAAAAATCCCGCCACGTGGCAACAAACTGCGTTGATAGCATGGACCGGGATGCGCGGCGCGGATTCGCTTGCCGGCGCATTGGCCATCCCGCTTGTGCTCGCAAACGGCCAGCCATTCCCCGGACGCGACCTCATCCTCTTGCTGACGTTCTGTGTCATTTTCGCAACGCTCGTTCTGCAAGGACTCAGTCTTGCGCCGGCGGTTCGTTTGCTGAAAATCAAGGACGACCGCGTCACTGAAAAAGAAGAGCGACTGGCACGCCTGAAGGCCAACGAAGCAGCGCTTGCTCGTCTTGAGGAAATCGCATCGTCGAAGCGAGCCAGGCCCAGGACCGTTGAACGTTTGCGCTCGGAATACGAAGACCGTATCCGGCAACTTCGCAGTGAAACCCCGGATGAAGAAAGCGTCAGCAGATTGTTCTCGGAAGACTTTGAAGATTTAGCGCGCGAAGTGTTACAAACAGAACGCGACACTGTCATCCAATTGCGTAACGAAGAAGCCATCAACGACCAAGCCTTACGCCGGATCCAACGCGACATTGACCTGGCTGAAGCCCGACTTCACAGGCCCGCGCGAAAATCACGCTGAAGAGTTAAATTCCTGAACGCCTCATTGTAGAAGTAGCCTCGTACTCGCGAAGAATTTCGGAGTTGAAACCCGCGGCCAATTCTCTGGCCCGTTCATCTCGTGTTGCTAAGCGCAAGCAAGCTTTTCGATCTCGTTCACGACGCGATCGAGCTCGTCGATGAGATCGCTATGATCGCCGTGCTGCCGAAACGCGATCACAAGCGCGCGATAATACCAGAGCCGATCTTTCTTGCCGCCGCTGAAACGTGCCCAGACAGCGTCGCCGCGTTGGCGTAGCTCCCGAAGAATGCTGCGCACGTTAAACAATTTGTCGGCTGCGGATACGAGCCGTGTGGACGCATCGGTTTCTTTGAGATGCGCGAGATATTTTTCTTTGCGCTCGCGCCAGGGCGGCTTGGGCGTCTCCAGAGTGTCGGTGCAACCTTCTACTATCGTAGCCACTTTTTCGCCGAACCTGATCCGGATGTCGTTGATCCGGGCGGCGCCACCTGCATCTTCAGCCGCGTCATGGAGTAACGCGCCGATGCCTTCGTCTTCGTCCGCGCCGTATTCGAACGCAATGCTGGCCACACCGAGAAGATGCGCAATGTATGGAATTCCGGTTGCCTTTCGGATCTGGCCGGCATGCACAACGCTCGCGTAAACCAGTGCCTCCTCAAATTTCCGCAACAACTTCATTTAATGTAGTGGTGTCCACAGATTGCACAGATTTACACAGATTTTGGATGGTGGGTATTCGAAGTAATATGCGAAATCTGTGGATGATCTCTGCATTTTTCGTGTCCTCTAAGGTAAATTTTCGGCCGGCTTCATGTTGCGGATGCGGTTCCAACTCGCGACGCGGTAGCAGATCAGATCCCTGTTCTGTCCTATTCTGTCTTGACGGATACCGCCAATCTCCGATTCAATGATGTTGATTGCGATCTAATGTACGGGGGGCGAATCACCAGCGAGGAAAGATCGGCGATCAGCACGTACGTCGGCGTTGGCATCGCGATCGTGCTCATCGCCGGTGGGCTCTACGTCTTCTTTCTCACACAGAAAGAAAAAAAGGAGACCACAGGTTTCGATCCGAACCGGCCGGTCCCCAGCGACGCCGTTTTGAAACGCCGATTGAAGGCGGAGGAATATTTCGTCGTGCGGGAAGGCGGAACGCAAACGCCTTTTCAAAATGAGTTCTGGAACAATGATCGCCCTGGCATTTACGTCGATATCATTACCGGCGAACCACTTTTCACTTCGCTCGACAAATTCGACGGTCAGATCGGCATGCCCACGTTTAGCAAGCCGATCTCGAAGGATCTCCTCATCGAGAAGCCGGACACATCGAACGATATGAAGCGCACCGAGGTGCGCGCCAAACGAAGTAACGCCCACCTTGGCCATCTCTTTACCGACCCGAAATCGCCGACGGGACAGAGTTACGCCGTTAACTCAGCCGCCTTCCATTTCATTCCAAAAGAATACATGAAAGACAGAGGTTACGATGCGTACTTGCCGCTGTTGGACAAAAAGTAGCGCCCGAACTTGCGCTGCAGCCGCTGTCGATGACCGCGGCCCCTATAAATCTAGCGATTAGCACAAGAAAACCCGCGGCGGCGTTTTAGTGTCTGAGATCTGACACCGAACTCGGACAACGAGCGAACATGTCTCCATTTTGCCGAGGATGAATTATGAGGCGGCGCCACTTTTTCGGGCAACTACGCAACGATTGTTGGGTTCAATCGGCCAAACAACCGGAGGGATATCGAATCATGGAAAAAAAACTAATTGTGATAGCATCCGCGGTGTTCGCATTGGGCTTTGCATCTGCTTCGCGATCGAATGCTGGCACCGAGATGATAGAGCCTTATAGAGCTCCCGCGCCAACTTACAGTTACGCTCCTCCACCGCCGCGACCGGTATTCTATGCGCCACCTCCAGTAGTGGGCGTGGTCGTTGCCCCGGGCTATGGCTACTACGGACCACGGTTCGGCTCGTATCATGCCCACCGATTCTACGGGCGCCATGCTTATTGGCGCTCTCACCATCCCTGGCGCTAACCAAAGAGCTATAGCCCAACCGAAGTTTTGAAATCGCGCCGGAATGTAGCGTGCGCTGTCTCAGCGCAGAATGAAGTGAATTTGGATTTACTCCGCTGAGGATAGCGGACTCTACAGGCCTTTTCTCTGACTTCCTCGTTTCCCGATTAGACCCGTCATTATTCCGCGCCGTCCGTCGATAAGAGATGGAAACAGGCGAAAACCACTACGAAAACTCTTTTATCGTTGCCGACTTAGTTGCGCGCTGCTGGCTCGCGCGTAGCCTCGAGCCCGGGACCGGTGACCGGGCGCGGCATCTCGCTTTCGGTCTCCGCTGAGGTCACGCTATTTCCACTCGCTCGGATTGAGTCTTCGATTTTTTTCTCGGTGGTTTGCAGGGGATCATAGGTAACGTGGATAGCTCCATGCTCGATGCTCACTTCTTCAACCCCGTCGATCGCGTTTACCGCGTCTGTGATCGCTTTCTCATGGGTAGGCGAACCCACGCCCTCGCTCTCGATACGGGCCATCATGGTTGCGACCAACGCTGCCCAATTTTTATCCGTTTCTTCGCTCACACATCAATCCTCCAAGCCTAGTTCGGAACTGAGTACGCCAATGCGCGCACTCAAGGCAGACGCCAGATCGAAGGCTTAGCGTTTTCGCTAACCGCTCCTAAACGTATGGGACTAAAGTCCTATTTGCGGCTGTCGGCATTGTTAATAAAATCTTCTTTGATTACGTCATCCGAGGTCTCAACGCACTTTCCGCCGGGCCCTAAAAAACCGTTGAAAAGCTTAACCTTCGCTGAGACACCGCTTAGCGCGATCTCCAGATTAACCTCGAGCTTTGGAGGCATCTGAAGTGAGGCTGCTATTCGTAGTACCTCCTGAGGATGGTTCCTCGATCCGCTGGAATCGGGACCACTCAACCCCGGGAGAAAGGACGTCTATGAAATTCGTTAGTCTCAGAAGAAAGCGCGCTCACCGACGAGGTAAAATAGATAAGCCGCGTGTCGCGGTTGAATCTTTCAGCAAACCAATGGCCGTGTCTCACGAAATCCACACCTACGCCGAGCTTCGGCAACAGATTCACGCCGACCTCCGGATCCAACATCCCGATTGGGTCCAGCCAAATGGCGAGTGCCCCATGTGTGATGCGTATGAGGCGCGCCTAATGGAAGAGCTCGACGGTTTTAGGAGAACGGGACACGACGAATCTGTCGCTGATATTCATGGCGCGCTGGAACATGGACTAAACCGGGTTAATACCGCGCCGGTGTAATACGTCCAGCGCAGCTTGTT
>Ga0193720_1000117_pt1 | contig 8907 bp, 12 predicted proteins | sample U2s1metaG_FD_143049 | JGI IMG/M metagenome (GOLD analysis project Ga0193720, IMG submission 143049) | Soil microbial communities from a riparian zone of the East river system, Colorado, United States - U2s1 | ecosystem: Environmental > Terrestrial > Soil > Riparian zone | place: USA: East River...
ACCGACGCGATCTTGAGCCCTGCCCTGCCGGCGAGCTCGGCCAATTTGCTGCGAAGATCAAGGACGTGTGTGCGCGCGTGCTCGATCGAATCGCAAATCTCAGTGCCGAGCTCGACCACGGACTGGTGCATCTCGGGTTTGATCTGCTCTTTGAGCACGATCTTGCCGCCCTCGAGGATTTCCTGAATGTGCGAACGCAGCTCGCGCGTCTCCGGATCGATAATGGCAAATTCCTCTTCAATACCGAGAGTGAATGTGTGTTCCTTCGCGCTCATGCGGAGCGGGAATGTTCCTCAAAAACGTGAAAATGTCATCCTCAGCGGGGAAGTCAGGCATCTTGCCAGACTCGGCGGCCAGGCTGCCAGCCTGGCGAAGATTACTCGATATTTTCGGCAGGCAAGCAGCGCGCCAGCCGAGAGACCGTTGCCTATTCTTCGAAATCACCTAACGAATGCCGCGTCACTGCGGCTTGCAGGAATTTCCCCCAGCTCAAGTTGTCGCGGCCGGGAACGTGTTCGCGCGCTTTGCGGATGGCCATTTCCGAAATTGCTTCCACCACCCATTCGAAATTTTCCTGTCCGATCCACGCCGCTTCGCAATCGGGCGCGGGATTGCAAAAGTCGATCGCGACCGGCACGCCATCGCGAATGGCAAATTCGACTGTGTTCAGGTCGTAGCCGAGAAATTGATTTAATCGCAGCACGCCTGCCTCAACCTTTTGCAGAATTTCTTTTGGCGCGTGCCATTCGGTTTGGTAACGCAGATGAAACGGATGCCGCGGCTCGTAGGGCATGATCCGGACGTGCCGCTGGTCAATCGAATAACAGCGGAAGTACATGTCAAATTTCACTTCCTCCTGCAACATCATCACCAACTGGCCAGTATCGTTGTAAGCGCGAAAAAATTCGTCGCGATTGTGCAATCGATAGACGTTTTTCCACCCGCCACCTGCGAACGGTTTGAAGAACGCAGGCCAGCCTACGTAATCGAAAATCGCTTCCCAATCGAGCGGGTAGCCGAGATTCTGGAAAGATTTGTCGTTCGTATCGGGCGGCGGTTGATTTGATGGAAGTAACACGGTGCGCGGAACTGCAACGCCGATCTTTGTCGCCAGCGCGTTGTTGAAAAATTTTTCATCGGCGCTCCACCAAAACGGATTATTTACGACAGCCGTTCCGGTGAGTGCTGCGTTCTTGAGCCAGGCGCGATAAAACGGCACGTCCTGCGAGATACGATCGCTCACCACGTCGTATCCACACGGCTCGCCCTGAATCACCCTTTCGATTCTGACGAATTCGGCGGCGATCTCTTTGTCGCCGGTTTTTTGATTCACCCGCTCGACAAATGCCGGCGGAAAACTCTGTTCCTGGCCAAAAAGAATTCCGATTTTTTTCATATGCAGACAACCGCGGATCACGCGGATAACACGGATGAGGTCGGGTTAGGGCGCGCAGTAAAGCGTTACCCCTGGAATCTCATTAACACCGAGGCTTTAAGCCCGGTGACTTCGCGTGTGCAGCGGAAATAAGCCGTTTTAACGGCTTTGTCCAGAGCCGGAAGTTTGAATCCCTCTGGCGAAGGAATAACATAGAGCATGGTCAAGAAATTGCTGCACACGCGCTATCGCGTACACGACTTGGAGAAAACGGTTTCGTTCTACAAGAATGTTCTCGGACTCGCAGAGGTTCGACGACACACATCGGGCCGCGGATCGCAGCTTGTCTTCTTGAAAGCGCCAGGCAGCGACGAGGAAATCGAGCTTTGCAAATTTGATCAAAGCGGTCCGGTGCAAGTTGGCCCCGATCTGACGCATCTCGCATTCGAAGTGAACGATTTGGACAAGTTTGCGAAACACGCAGCCGCTAAAGGTTACCCTCTGTCGGACGGGCCGCATCCAAGCAGTGGCGGCAGAATCGCCTTCGTTGATGCACCGGAAGGATACGAAATCGAACTAATTGAGAGCGCGCGAAAATCGTAGGCGCTCCGGCGGAAGATCAGCGGCGCTTGCGCGCGCGAAAGTTTTGTCTCTAATTTCCCGGCCATGATGTGGCGCAAACGAACCTTACTTCTTTGCGCACTCCTCTCAGCGTTCGCGCTTAGCGCTTGGAGTCAGGATGCAGCTGACTCTGAGGCAGTGCGACCGAGCGGGGTTTCCGGCCCCGTTCGCAAAGCGAAGGCTGTCACAGCCAGAGACAGGGACACGGACAATGCCGACGCTGAGTCTAAATCCGCTCGAGAGACTAAAAGCTCGAAATCAAGTCATGCTTCGTCGCACCGGAAACGCGCAAAGGCCAAACAAGACACTCAAGACACAATTCCCGCGCCGACCGAGTTCACTCCCGAAGGGATACCGAAAACCACCGCGGCGTCAGTGATCGTGGTTGACGCGAACAGCGGGAAAATTTTATACGAAAAAAACGCGGACCAAACACGACCCGCAGCGAGCACGCAAAAATTACTGACAGCTCTCATTGTAGCGGAGAGCGGTTTTCTGGATCGGCCGGTCACGGTACAACCTACAGATACGATGGCCGACCCGGTGAAGTTGAACATTAAAGCAGGCGACACTTATCAGCGGATCGATCTCCTGCGCGCCTTATTGGTGAAAAGCCCCAATGACGTTGCGCGATGCCTGGCACGGGACAATGCGGGCAGTATCGAGGCGTTTGCGGAGGTTATGAATAGACGCGCTCAACAACTTGGAGCCGTGCATTCACACTTTGTGAATCCAAATGGTTTGCCAATGCCGGGGCAGTACTCAAGCGCACGCGACCTCTCGCTTATAGCCCGCGCTGCCTACGGCAACCAGACGATTCGATCCATCGTTTGTCTTCCGCAGCTTGTCTTCCGGTACGCCAATGGCCGCACCCGAGAGCTTGAAAATACGAACAAACTTCTCAGACGCGTCCCGTACTGCAACGGGATGAAAACCGGTTACACAGACGCCGCAGGAAAATGTTTGATTGCAAGCGGCACGCGCCCGGGTAGAGACGTCATCGTTGTTGTGCTGGGCGACAGCTCGAGCCGCGTCTGGCGCGACGCATCGGCGCTACTTTCCTGGGGCCTTTTGATGTAAGGCTTCCGTTGCGCTGCTCAAGCTTCCACCTTTCTCAAGGTGATAGCTGCCCCGGGCCAGATGCTGAAACATTGCGCGTAGCCATCGGAAAAAAAATCGCAGTGCAACGCTGAATGACATTTTCGATTTCCCGCGTACGCGTTCACGAAAAGCAATGGGAATTTCGCGTACACGTAGCGTGCCGTGAGCGCGCACCATCGTCTCGAAGACAATTTTGAAACCGCTGGTTTTCGGTGCCAAGTCGAGCAGACGGGAACGTCTAATAGCAAAGAAGCCGCACATCGAATCGTGCAGACCGGTCAATGGATAGGCGAGGCCGGCACCTGTTCGGGACACGATCCGCCGCCAGATGGGCCATCCAGGTGTGGACCCGCCTCTTACATATCGGCTCCCAACTGCCAAATCTGCAGCATCGGTAAATAACGGTGCCAACAGATCGTTGATTCGGTCGGGCGGATGACTCAGGTCTGCGTCCATCACAAGAAGAATTTCTCCTTGCGCAGCGCGGGCGCCCGCCATAATTGCGCCAGCCAATCCGAGCTCTGCTCCGTCTTGTTCAATTAAGCGGATTGGCTGAGTTCTCGCGAGATCGTGGATCTTACCGCGTGTGTCGTCCGTGGAATGATCATCAACGAACAAAATTTCCAGAAAAGGAACAGCGCATGCAGTGATTTGAGAAATCAATGGCTCAATGTTTTCCTCTTCGTTCAAAGTAGGAATGACGATCGAGACGGAGCTGGCACGTGCAGAGGAATCTGTCATACAAAGTCTTTCTGAAATCGAATTTCAACGCTCAACTTTTGATGGGCGAACACAAAGCAATCGCAGTCGACTTTCTGCCAGGCCGTAGTCTTGGAGCTGTGCAGTGCAAAATCCACGATGAAAAGAAAGGCTGGAGCCGACGACGGGATTCGAACCCGTGACCTGCGGTTTACGAAACCGCTGCTCTACCAGCTGAGCTACGTCGGCGGGAAGCCGCAAAACATTGCATCCGCTGGCGCCTGAGACAAGTGCCCTCCTGTAGCCGCTTCGCTGTGCGAAGCGTTTGATTCGGGTCGCAAGGCTCCGGCGCACTGCGCACATCACGCGCGTCACGCGTCTCACAGAGACGCGGCTACAATGGCAACACAAATGCCTCACCGATTTCACGTAATGCGATGCGCTCCGGAGTTTTCCGCAGTGCGGCTTCGAAGCGCTCAATCGGCTCGCGGAATGGCTCGAAGCTCAACCGGAACGTTTGATGATGGACCGGAACGATGAAGTGCGCGCCTGCGGCGTTTGCCATTTCAACCGCCTGCTCGGGCGAACAATGCGACTGAATCCACGGGTTGTAAGCGCCAATCGACATGATCGCGACGTCGATGGCGCCATGTCGTCGGATTTCTGCGAAACTGTTCGTCATCGCAGTATCGCCTGCGAAAATGATCCGCCGCCCTTTTCGCTCGAGCAGATAACCATTGTAGCCACGATATGTGTCCCGCCGTTTTCGCGCGCCCCAGTGGTTCACAGGCAAGGCATCAACATTGATCTCGCCTGTGGCGGTCTTAAGAGTTTTTGCTTCCCCCCAATCGAGCTCGGTGACATTACGGAATTGTGTATGTCTCAATAAATCACGGGTGGCGCGAGCGGTGATCACGGTCGTGCTTTTGCCAAAACACCGCAGTGTTCGCACATCGAGGTGATCAAAGTGCGCATGGGAAAGTAGGATAAGATCGATGTTTGGCAGCTCGTGAAACTGAAGCGCGGGCGCGGTCAATCGTTTCGGACCGATAGTGAAACCTGGCAAGCGAATTCCGATGCGCGGGAAAAGCACCGGGTCGGTGAGAATTTTGATGCCGAAAAAATTGATGAGCACCGTCGCATGGCCAAGCCACGCGAACGTCACCTGCGCGTCGTTCCAGTTTGCAGGATTGGGTTTGGCAAAGGCCGGAGCGATCGGCCGGCAGCTTTCAATTGTCCATTCACGGAAAAGATGAGCGAGCCAGCGCCGCACCCGAGAGCTGCGCAGAGTTCGTCGTTCAGGTGCTTCCATTTAAGATGTACGCACAATCACAGTGGAGGTTAACGCGAAAGCGATGCGAAGACGCATCGCACTCTCAAAGCACTTCGTGCAAAATCGAGAAAAGAGCCTGTTTCGTTTCGCGCCAGCTCTTGGAGCGCGCACGCGTCCTCGCGTCGCTTTTAGTTAGCGCTTGCCAAACACTCCTTTGATAGCGTTCCAGAGAGTTCGGCCCGGTCTAGGCGGGCCTGCACGCGCGACGAGCACGGGAACATTAGAACGATTCAAAATGCTGCGTGTTAAATCGCCCATGATGTAATGGCGAAGCAATCCGCGCGCTTGCGATGTGCCGGTCACAATTAAATCGTAATCGCCTTCACGCGCTACTTCGAAGACTTGATCGATCACGTTCCCGTGCCGAAGACGCACCTCGGCAGAAACACCCAGCCGTTCGAGCTCTCTCTTTTGTCGGCGCAGGTTTGTCCCAAGCTCGGATTTCGATTCGAGTAGCTGATCGACATTCTCTTCCAAGCGCACAAGGTCGGCGTACATCGCGGGCGGCTCAGCCATGACGTGCAGCAATGTGACTGAAGCGTTCACGGCAGCGGCCAGCTTGCCTGTGAATTGCACTGCTTGTTCAATGAATTCTTTTCCCCCCGTGCAAACCAAAAAACGCCTCAATTGTTGGCGCTCGCCAATAGCTACCAACACCGGGGGCTGAATGGTTTTGATCACTTCGTACATTTTTGTCGAACGCCAGTAATGCCCGGTTGCTCCAGTCCAGCGCGCACCGACGACCACCAAGTCGTAGCCGGTCTTCGACGTTTGATCGGCAATCTGTCGTACCGGTTCACCAGATTGTACAATTACATCCGGCGATATGCCGCGCTCGTGCAACAATTGCGCCTGCTTCTGAAGCATATTGCGCAGAGGGATCTCATCCTGCGATGTTTCCGCAATTCCGAGCAGCGTAGTCTCAGCTTTGAGTGGTCCCGCCAATAATCCGCCGAGATGGATTGCTGTCTCAGCAGATGACGTTCCGTCGCTGCAAATCAAGATTTTCATTGCTAGAGTTTGTGACCGGTCATGAGCGTGTAAATGACGATAGCTGCGCCGATCAATGGCAACGGGACAAAGGCGAGCCGAATTTTCGGTCCCGTGAAATATTGTGTAGCGACTACACCAATCTGCGCGCCAATAACTGCGCCGGTGTGCATGACCAGCGCGATCAGAATATCTACGTTTCCTTTGATCGCGTGAGTAATCGTTCCATAACTGGCGGAAATGACGATTTCGAAAAGATCGGTTCCCACGGCAAGGTGTGTGGGAACCCCGAGCACATATACCATCGACGGCATCCGAATGTAACCGGCGCCGCCGCCAAGAAACCCGCTGAACAAGCCTCCAACAAAGGCGACGAGAAGGATGGTCCAGAGTGAAATTTTTATGCCTGAAGTGGGCAGTGTGATCATAGGCCAGACTTTCAGCCGTTGAATACTTCGGGTAACAGGACTGAATGCAGAGCGGTCTTTTTTTGACTCGGCGCCTTTGACCGCCACACGCGATTGCCTTTTGTCTGTCCTCAGTGTTTTTTGGCTCTCCCAGAGCATGAATGCCGCGATGCCACTATAAACAAGGATCGCGACATAGCTCACTACTGTGTTCACGTGACCAGTGCGCTTTAGCGCCTGAATCAACTGCGCGCCGCATTCCGCGCCACCGATCGTTCCGAGTGCCATGATCAATCCTAGTTTGAGATCGACATTACCTAGAGCGCGGTGCTGTTTCGCCGCTACAATTGACTTGCCGACAATGTGCGCCAGATCTGTTCCCACTGCGTAATTCCAATCCACTCCCATCAAGCGCAGTGCGGGGCCGGCAATAAAACTTCCGCCCACGCCAAAGAACCCACCCAAAATTCCAATGATAAAGCCGACAACGACCAGATAAATCGGGTTGATGTCCGCGTGAGAGATTGGAAAAAACATGAGTTATCTCCAGCGTCCCCGCAGGAGCCGAAACAAGAGGGTCGTCACCGCGTCTAGAACAACGGCCTGACCGGCGATGAGCAAAATGGCCACCCCGGCATAAATGTACCGATGTTGCGTTTCGAGCCGATACAGCCACTCGCCCAGGAGATGAAGAACAAGGAAGAAATAGCAAGTCACCAGAACCGCATAGACCGCCAGTTCAACGGCAAAAGCTCGCAAACTTTTGGCAGCTTGTTTTTTCATCAGACAGACATGGTTTGGCGTTAGGCGGTAATGCGCGGAGCTCAGCAGATCCTTAAAGGACTAGAAGTGAATCGAGTGATAGTGGGCATTTCGGCTGGGCGCTTCAACGATTTAAAGCGGCAACGCCTTGGAAAGGTTGCGCGCGGGTGCATCAGCGGCCAAATTGATTGCCTTGGGAGCGTTTCTTCCTAACGTTCCGCTTCACTTTTAGGGCAAAACCATGGCCGATGCCGCTAACAAATATGCCGAAAACGTATCTGGCAAATTCTACGTAGACGATCAGTGCATCGACTGCGATTTGTGCCGCGAAACTGCGCCCGCAAATTTCAAGCGGAACGATGACGGCGGCCATTCCTATGTCTATAAACAGCCGGAGACGCCGGAGGAAGAAGGACTTTGCAAAGAAGCGATGGAAGGCTGCCCGGTTGAAGCGATCGGCAATGACGGCGCGTAAATGGTAGGGCGCGACCGCTCGCCACGGCGGGGCTCGTCCACGGCGGAGGCGGGCCGGGCGCGCCATAAACGCGCGAACGCAAAGAGCGCCATTCAACGCTCGCAGAATCCGCCTGTCGCCCTAACCATCGCAGGATCGGACAGTAGCGCCGGCGCTGGCATTCAGGCCGACCTGAAAACGTTTTCCGCGCTTGGTGTTTATGGATTGACCGCCGTGACCTGCGTCGTCGCGGAAATTCCCGGAAAGGTTTCGCGGGTTGAGCCAGTCAACCCGAGGATTGTTCGCGAGCAAATCGAAGTGCTTGTCAGAAATTTTCCGATCGGCGCGATAAAAACCGGCCTGCTTTGCTCCACGGCGATCATTTCTGCCGTGGCTGAAGCGATAGGAAAGACCTACCGCACGCGGGGGCGACACATTCCGCTCGTGATCGATCCCGTAATGATTGCGACCAGTGGCGACCGCCTTCTCGAGCCGCCAGCTATTGGCGCTTACAGAGACCAACTATTCCCGCTCGCGACGCTTATCACACCCAATCTCGACGAAGCAGGCTTGTTGCTCGAGACGAAAATCAAAACCCGGACAGCGATGGAGAAAGCGGCGAAGGCTCTCGCGAACCAATATTGCGCCTCGATCTTGTTGAAAGGTGGCCATCTTGAAGGCGACGAGGCGATCGATTTACTTTTTCACAAGGGCAAACTGAGAACGTTCTCAGCGCCCTTTGCGCGGGGTGTCGCAACACACGGCACCGGCTGCACGTACTCAGCGGCGATCACGGCTGGTCTTGCGTCAGGTTTATCGCTGGAACATGCAATTCAACGGTCGAAGAAATTTGTGACCGAGTCAATCGCTCGACGTTTCAAGTGGAGGTCTAAAACGGGGAAGCCTCTCGAAGCGCTGAGACACTGAGCTGGTAGGGCGCGACCGCCGGGCGCGCCGCCATGTTGCACGGCCGTATTCGCGATCCGTGCCTCCGAAATAAAATTTCACGCGCTTTCTCTTTCGCGCTTCTTCTCCCAGGGTTTCAACTGCATCGCTTCGATTGCCGCAGCAGTTTCAGCCTGTTTCTTGCTGCGACCGCAACCTTGGCCAAGGACAATTCCCTCCCAAACGACTTGCGAGACAAACGTCTTTTCGTGCTCGGGGC
>Ga0193720_1000119_pt1 | contig 8861 bp, 9 predicted proteins | sample U2s1metaG_FD_143049 | JGI IMG/M metagenome (GOLD analysis project Ga0193720, IMG submission 143049) | Soil microbial communities from a riparian zone of the East river system, Colorado, United States - U2s1 | ecosystem: Environmental > Terrestrial > Soil > Riparian zone | place: USA: East River...
TAGTATTACTATACCCAGCTACAGCTTGGGGGGTAGTTTTACTACACCCAGCTACTGCTTGGGGGGGTAGTATAGTATTACTATACCCAGCTACAGCTTGGGGGGTAGTTTTATTACACCCAGCTACAGTTTGGGGGGTAGTTTTACTTTACCCAGCAATTGCTAAGCACTTAGTTTTAATTGACTCAACTACACCTGATGACTAGGATGACTGTGCTCAGCAATAGCTACATGCCTACTAGTAGCATACTTCACTTGACTAACTACTTGGATTGATTACTTAATATTGAAAGCTGGTTAAATTTTCCTATAAATCATGAGCATGAATGCGAATACAGTTCAATGTAACCCACAGCTCACCTCTTTTTGTGCGAGATGTCATCTACATCTTCATCATCATGTAAACGCTTTTGGACACCATGATAAGTAATCATTTGATCTAACACCCACATGGTATCACTCAAAGCTGCATGAAAATCGTTAACATCATGCACTGCAGTTTGCAGCCACCATGAAAGAGTCAGCAATACTACGAAAAAACCATTACATCCAGGTTTGCTTGTTGCAGTCCAGGTTTCACCTTCACTAGGTATTTCCTGTGAGAGTGTGTTATTGTTGACGCGCCACTTCGGCTGAAGGGTTTGCCACCAGGCCCACCAGGATGTCGAAAACTGAGCTGAATCATTTATGAGAGGAGGGTTGGCATATTTACGGCCATTTTTCAACCACATGTGAACAATCTCAGGCCGATTAGTGCAGCCAAGTCTCGCTTGCTTGGAGGACATCAGTATAACAGAGATCAGTCGTCAATATCGCAACATACCGTTGTTGTCACAAAGCCCATGACACTCTCAAAAGTAATAAATTTGCGGATTGCGGCCTGCCACTCAGGAGATGTTGAGACCTTTTCCAGATATTCGAAACCAGTCTGAAGCCAGGATGGCCATTTGGACTGATTGGAGCATAGGGCGAGAAGGTCTGCAGGCACCTTGGGGATGTTTCGGAACTAGATGAGCTAGATTCAGAAGCGAAAAGATTGTATGAGACACACCACAGTCTCCGAAGTTGATTCGACAGCATCATGAATAGAGAGTGGTGCTGGAGATGCAGGTACTGAAGTCATGTGTTCATCATGCGTAGCAGATGCACTCGACAAAAAAATGGCAGGTAGCGTAGGTGACGTGGATGGCATGATGGATGCCACTGCTGCAGTATCCGAATGGGCGTTAGGTACTTCTCGGTCTCGGATCAGTTCGGTGCTGTCTGGTTCATCGTCGATAACTGTCTCATCACTGACAAGTCTGGACAAGGGTTCAATGTCGCAACGAAAAACTTAATGTATATGCAACATACTTGGTTGAACCGTCCAACTCAATAAGCTGATCCCGACCTGCAGACCTCCCATCAGCATCTGTCTCCTTGTCACCTTTGGGCTCCGAGTCGTTGAATCCAGAAGATTCTGGAAATAGTGGCGTCGCTCGGCTCAGGATAGGAGTGGCTGGTCGAGTTGAGGGGCCTGGGGAGCATTTACTCGTGGACGTTCGACGGATGACTGACTCTGCCAACGTCGACGTTTCTGAAAATACGGATGCATCTCTAGCAGGGACAGCGGCTCCAGGGAGTGCACGAGACTCGCAAATACTTCGAGCTATGCATCAATGAGAAACGCTGCTCCACCACGTCTGGAGACGACTTACAGAAGACCTTAGATACATGCTCGGTGAATGGCTTCTCAACATGCTCAACCCAGCCAGAATACGCAGCTCCGAAGTCGTTCCCAGCGGGGGTCCTTCCTTGATGGAAACTGATGGTATGTCAGCGAGGTTGGAAGTGAGTTTATTGCGAAAAGCCAATACCTCATGACGACTGGCTGACCTCCATGACGAGGTTCAGGGCCACCCACAATCACTGAACAGATAAGTCCCGTTTCGGCTTCAACCTGTTCTAACATCTTCAAGATCGTGAGTGGCAAGCAATCTTGCGCCCTGGTTGATATTATTTACATAAATAAAGTTGTGTTGTTCGTGTTTGGTGGGACCTTGCCTTTGAAACTTTAGTGCCGCAGCACGCCTCTTGAGTTCTTCTGAATCCAACAGTTCCTCTCCCTCGATGTCGTCGTCACTGGATTCCTCGCTTTGGTTCCGATACGCCTCCACTTCATCCTTGACTTCTTGAGTCTCTTCTTCGTACGCCTCTCTGATGACCTTGTTGCGAAACGCGATATTCGGCAGCGACACCTTTTTGCCCTCGACACAACCAGGTTGGCTAGCACAGTGGTCATTCCAGCGATCGGCAATAATGTCCTTGAGCTTGGAGTCGTAGTAGAGAGCGGAATATGCCTGTGTAATCTGAAGTTTCTTCTTTTTCTTCTTTGTGAGGTCGAGTACTTTGGCTCGCGATGTCAACTCTCCGCCATGGGCCCTCGAATGATTATTGAACCACTGCTTTACGCGCTTTTTTGACATTTTCAGGTAGGTAACGATATCGACAAACGAGAACAATCGTACTCACATTTTTTTTTGCCTTGAACTGTTTTTGGACCGTTTCACCCTCTGATATCATCTCCGGCGTGAGGTTCGGCTCTGGCCACCTCTCGAACCAATCCTCCCATAAGGGAGGCCAGAATTCAGCCAACCCTTTCGCGCCCTCCCTCTGAATCGACACGTATACCTGAAGTTTCTGAAGGAGGAATTGCTCTTGCTCCGCTGTCGCCCAGCTGGGTCGCCCGCCTTTGACAGCTCTCCCCATTGATTTAGGGGCAGTCCTTGCCATGAGGCAGTGAAAGTACAGCGAATGAGTTTGTTTGACTCGTGAAAGGGTCTGATTGTTTGTTTCTTCTTTAAACGTGTCCTGGTTGTTCCGAGTCCTAACCTAATTTGTAAAATTGTTCCGCTTGCTAGCTGTCTGTGTCTCACGGGTGGCTTTCTTTTCTCTTTCCACCATGGTCAGCAAAGTCGAGAATGGTATGCAATCAATATTGTGAATAGTGTATTGTAATAACTACATCTGTAGACACCAAAGACGCTGAAAACGCAGTCTCGGGGAGACTCGAACCCGTTAACGCCGTGAACATCTCAATCACCATGCCTGCTCCAGCATCCGACTCAGATACCGGCCAGGAAGTCACAGTTACGCTCACCCCGAAGAAAACGAGGCAGGGGTTGTCGCGTGGAGCTTTGATTCCTTCTGTTCCTCCGTTATCGTTTGCCCCTCAGCCTCCTTCAAGTCTGGAGGCTTCTTCATCTTCCTCTGTTATTCGTCCGCCCAGCCCGATCCCTCTTTATTCCCTTCCTGCCGAGGATGAGACGGATGGAGCTATCGCCGCGCACACTCAGAACTCCCCCAACTACGAATATGGCAGAAAACAGAAGGCTTTCTATGTGATAACCCGTGGCCGTAAGATCGGAGTGTTCTATGACTTTTGGTGTGTCGGTTTCACAGTATAATCTCTACTACCTGAGCTAAAGTGTTTTTTCTACGAAGGGGTAACCTTGTTCATTTAGTTAAAGGGAATAGTATCAAAGGAGCATCGTGGAGAAAGGCTCTGTCGTTTGAACATGGAATTGCGATGTACAATGCGGCTGCGGCTGAGGGAAAGATCCAAGTGCTTGAGTAATTCAGTAGTTAGTTGTAGACTGATACGTTGTGAGACTCGGACACCTTTTCATATGATAATCGTTATCCCTCGACTCGTTGAAAAGGAAGGATCACGAGTCGATTGAAGCTTGCAATACATCACGGTGGCCTCAGTACCGTGTCAGTCAATCTACTCGTGTGCTGTAATATACACATTCGCACTGTTATTGTACATATCACTGGCAGAAGCAAATTAATAGTCTGAATGGGTTACGGTCTGTGGACCAGTCAACAAGATGTGTTGCACTATGTACATTGTTACTACTGTACTAAGTAGTTAGTGATCGGTATCTGCATCACAGTGAGCTCATGCACACTGTCAACTTATTCTATGCCAAACCGGATGCTGTAACATACACATTTGAACTGCTATTGTCAGTTGAAATAGTTTAAATAGTGGGATACGGTCAGTGGGCGGCTTGAGAGTCGACATTTCAGTGATCACGGATTCACGATCGGTGCGTCATCCGAGTCTCATATGCATGATATATAAATATCTATCTACTCAACCATTCTGCGACGAATCATGTAACACACGTCTGTACTGCTATTAATATTTTGTACATACTATACATACACGTTCAGTTCTGTCATTCCTCACTGGCTGCAGTTGAAATAGTTTAAATAATGGGATACGGTCAGTACGGATTCACGATCGGTGCGTCATCCGAGTCTCATGATACATATATAGATATCTATCTACTCAACCATTCTGCGCCCAATCATGTAACACATGTCTGTACTGCTATTAATATTTTGTACATACTATAGTACATACACGTTCAGTTCTGTCATTCCTCACTGGCTGCAGTTGAAATAGTTTAAATAGTGGGATACGGTCAGTACGGATTCACGATCGGTGCATCATCCGAGTCTCATGATATATAGATATCTACTCAACCATTCTGCGCCAAACCATGTAACACACGTCTGTACTGCGATTAATATTTTGTACATACTATACATACACGTTCAGTTCTGTCATTCCTCACTGGCTGCAGTGACAATTCAAGTTGCGAAGTCTTACTCAACTTAATGATCAGAATTTGCAAGTAATTTGCAAGTCCGACTTCAACTTCAACTTCAACTTCAACTTAACGTTCATGTTCAAGTTCCTACCGTTTCTACTACTTATACTTCTCAACATATTTATGGCAAAGAATGGTCGAACTCGTTCTTCTGCTAGCTTCAGACTGTTCCGCCCTTTCCAATCAGCCCAACGACTAGTCCCTATTGCTAGGAACATCTCAGTTCATCGACAGTCAAACGGACGAGTCGGCTCAACAGCGTCACATACATTGGTTGCATTGTCGTCTGCACTACCCCCAGAAAATCCTATCCCTGAGGCCGACGAACCCCTGCCCACGAGCAACGAGCAGCTCGCAGACTTGTTTCCGTTGGAGCAGATGGATCAAGTGGATGGTCCAGAACCAAACTCCGAGGATGGAACCAAACGCCCTGCGGTGAGTATATCATTTGCTGTTGCTCGCATGCTGCTCATGTTCCATTTAGTATCGGCCCATTCAAGAATGGCTCCCGCATCGCGATGCTTATCTAGATGAAATGCTGCGACTCGAACGTCGTAGCGCAACCACATGTGCCACCCCTGGCTGTAACCAGGTTGCTGATTATCGATGCCTCGACTGTTTTTTCAGTCGATTATACTGTAACCAATGCACCATTCATCACCACGGAGATCTTCCACTACATCGGGTGCAGGTAAGTTCTGGTAAATCGATGATGAATAATTTATGACTTCAGAGAGACAGCGATGGACCGGATTCTTCTTCGACGACACGACTTTGAGAAACATGGGTCTCGTTGTCTCACTTAACCATGTCGGCGAGATGTGCCCAAGTCCAAGTGCCCCCACAGACTTAGTGGTTATGGATGTAAGTGGTGTGCACACAGTTATGGTGACATTCTGTGAATGTTATCATTCCGTCGGTGGGTCTCACGTCCGTAGCCAACTCCTTCGCCACCGCTGGTTCCCTGCTACTGTCGCAAGGCCTCGAACTGTTTTTACGTTTGATGTTCTCGATTCCTTTCATCTCCTCACATTGCAGGGGAAGACCTCGGCATATGATTACTACCTTTCTATTGAGCACAAGACCGATAATACGGGCATCTCCTCAATCAAAGTACCGGTAAGAACTCAACATTCTATTTTATCCGCTTTTAATTACTTAACTTGAGCAGTCTCGCTACGACCAGTTCCTGACGACTATCCGCATATGGCGGCATCTTAAAATGCTGAAGAGGGCTGGGCGAGGCCATGATCCTGCCGGGATTTCCGCAACGTCGGCTGGAGAGTGTGCAGTTGAGTGTCCGGCATGCCCTCACCCTGATCGGAACCTGCCACTCAACTGGGAGAGTGCCCCCCCGTTCGTGCGGTATGTGTAGATTCCTTTGTTGCACTGTGTGTTAACATATTCTTTCAGGTGGTTGTACGTGCTATTTCTCACCATCGACGCTAATTTTCGATTGAAAAACAAGGCTCGTGGTATCAAGAATGACCCTCCGTTGGGCGATGGCTGGGCTCATTGGGTGCCTGAAACACCCTATCAGGATTATATTTCGGAGTATGGTTACCAAACAGAAGTAGCTCGCTTTGTTAAGAGTGATAATATGGTATCTGACCTAATTTTTTGCAGCCAAACCTATGTGATTCGGAATTTCATGCGATTGACCATGCAAACTCAAGATTCTCGAAAGGGTATGTTTCGACGGGTGTTGGTGGAGTTTTATGTCGTCACACCCTCGTGCGGAAAAACGGAATGGGGAATCTACAGAAGGGCGAACGGTATTTCATTCTACTCCTCAACCGGTGTTTCATTGCTCATCAATTGTCCGCAGCTTCGCAAACATGGATTTTATCGCTCTATTCACACTGATCGGCATGTCAATCTTGCTCCCGATTACGTTTTCCTACGACATTGTCTGCCAATGGTACCGAAACCTTCCCAAGAGAATATTCCAGTTCCCCGAGTACATGCAATTACCAACTGCCAAGCTTCCGACCCTGAAATTTGTTATCCCAAAGTTTCATATATATGGACATGGCCTTAAGTGTCAGACGAAATTCTCGCTGAACTTCATGCGATGGATGGCACGTACCGATGGAGAGAATCCTGAACGATGGTGGGCACATATCAATCCGGTAAGCATGAGCACGAAGGAAATGGGACCTGGTGCCCGACAAGATACCCTTGATGATCATGCTTCGGCATGGAATTTCCGGAAAGTTACCGGTTTTGGTAAGCCAACTTTATTTGTATTAACCGTTGGTTTGATGACCATTTCTGTTTAGGCACTAGTCTGTTTGCCTTATTGGAGAACGCAATCCCCACAAGCAAAAAACTCAAGGACATAGCAGAGAGGTTCAGTGCAACATTCCCGCCAGACACCCTTGCGAAGTGGGAGGAGATGGTCAAAGAGTGGGATGCTGATCCTTTGAAGCCAAACCCATATGTGGAGCTGGCATCAGGCAAGTGTTCCCACGTCGGACAGTCCCATGTTCCTATTTTTAATTTGTTTTGACAGGTGTCACGACAACAACTGTTCGGCTCGAATTAGCTCGAGAGGAAGCTGCCACCATACAACGTGGCGACCCTAGGCCACATGAAACATCTCCTAGTGTCTTCATCCACATTGGCCTTGATCTCGAAGAACAACAGTGTGTTGGATTCATGAAAGTCCCCTGTATTTGCTGACTTGGGTTGTTTTTCAAGGCGTAATCTCACTCTCAAGGCTAAACACAAGTCCACTTCAACTGTGGAGCCTGAGTCCGAACCCCATCTGAAATCGAAACGCAAGTTCACTACAGTTGAGGAGACAGAATTGCAGGAAAAACGGAACGCATTACGTCGTCGCATTGACTCATGGCTTGAAATTCGCAAGATTTACATTTCAGAGATCTCTGCTACATCAGATGAGGATGCCCGCCCTGACACTCAACGAAAGGACCGACCAGAATCAATCCCGCTTGGATTACCCTCTGCTCTCTCACCTCCCCTACGTTCTTCGACATGCTTGTTTGGCATTGCTGATATAGAGCGGCGTATACGACTGGCACAGGCAGATGATGCTCTTAGTGAATTACGCCGACAACTACGAATTACAATGACCCTCTGGGACTACAAGCGTACTCAGGTCGGCCCAAGTCAAAAAGCATCAACGCGGACATATGCATTGATCAACCGCTTCAAGGAGAAGACAACTCGCTGTGTAGCACGCTATCGCTCTGCACGTGCTGCCCTTCTTGCACTGGATCCTGATGGGGGATGGAAGTCACGGCTTCAGGAGCTGCAGGATGCTGATATCCGAGGGCCAGGAAAGCAGGATGGCGAAACAGAGGGCACATGTGAGCTTTCGTGGATTTGGCTGGTAGAGAGGAGGTGCACTTCTTCGGATGAGGCGGAAGTTGTTGAAGGTGTGTTCTTTTCCTGCTGGCCACCCTGATGTGCTCAAATGATGTCTGTAGGCCTGCGTTGTGAGTGGGCAAAGTGTCAGGCACGGTCTGATCGATGGTCGGAAGAAGTTCAACTTCTGGTTGAGGAGATGCGCCGGGTAATATGTTATCTTGACTGGAGGGCTAACTGGTGGTTGCTGCGTGTAGCTTCACGGTCTACTGTTGATGTTGAACTTGCTGAAGGCCTCAGAGCTTATGCATACAAGCAAGAGCATGTCTCACGTACCATGGCAGCTTCTTTTGCAAAGCAGTGGTATCCACTGCTTCAAGCGAATCATATTGCCATCACATGGCCTGCCCAGTACATAGATGCATTGTGATAGACTGACACTGTTCTGGAACACTGAATATTATTTGTTTCATTACACAAAAATTTAATTCAATGGTACTATTTTAGTTCTTTGAATATTTACTGTGATTAGCAATATAGAAATTGTCCTATCTGCTAGCAGTAGCTGGGTCTAGTAATACTATACTACCTCCCCAAGCAGTAGCTGGGTGTAGTAAAACTACCCCCCAAGCTGTAGCTGGATATAGTAATACTATACTACCCCACCAAGCTGTAGCTGGGTATAGTAAAACTACCCCCCAAGCTGTAGCTGGGTGTAGTAAAACTACCCCCCAAGCAGTAGCTGGATATAGTAATACTATACTACCCCCCCAAGCAATAGCTGGGTACAGTAAAACTACCCCCCAAGCTGTAGCTGGGTGTAGTAAAACTACCCCCCAAGCTGTAGCTGGGTATAGTAAAACT
>Ga0193720_1000120_pt1 | contig 8779 bp, 9 predicted proteins | sample U2s1metaG_FD_143049 | JGI IMG/M metagenome (GOLD analysis project Ga0193720, IMG submission 143049) | Soil microbial communities from a riparian zone of the East river system, Colorado, United States - U2s1 | ecosystem: Environmental > Terrestrial > Soil > Riparian zone | place: USA: East River...
CTATGTGGATTCAACCGCGACTGCATTTACCTGGATTAATCCGGACGTTTTTAAAGCAGTCGCGGACGCGTATCCCGATGTCTTGTTGATTCCCGAGAATGAATCGATGCGTTACTTCGCGTACTCCGCTCCGCTTAATTCTTATATGCATCATAGGATTACCTCGACACCAGTTGGCGCGCGCCTGGTTTACCCGAAGGCGTTTAGCGTCCTCATGGCGCCTGACGGCGATCGGCCGGAAGATCACGATGCTCTGGTAAGCGCCGTCCGGCGTGGCGACATCCTGCTTTTCAACGGCTGGTATATGAACGAGGGAGCAATGAAAACTAAAAAAATTTACGAAGAAGCTGCCGCCGAACGGCGGCCAGAAGTCAGAGGTCAGTAGTCAGAAGTCGGATGTCAAAGAACAGTGGACAGAGATCACTGGGCAGAAGGCAGAGGACAGTGGTTAGAGCTCAGCCCGAGGTAAGAAACGATTCCGACTTTTTGATCATCCCGCCAAGCATTCGGCCAATCTCTGCACATTTCTCGGTCAATGCATGATGTTGTTCCGGCTAGATATATCCGCACTGCTTCGCAAAGTCTAAAGATGAATCAGTCTCGGCATTCTCACCATCACAGTCGGTCAACTTGCTCAGAAAATGGGCTGCGTAGGGCCTCTTTGCCCAGGCTTCGCGAAGGTTCAAACAGACGGATCTCGACGAGCGCCGAATCTGACTCGTCAACGCGTATTTTTCTTCCGATGGAAACCTTTTTGTGATCGCGAAAATCTCCATCGCAAATTCGTTTGCAAGTTTATAGACATCTAAGTCCTTTGCTGATTCGATTTGCATAATTTCCTCTGTACTCTGACTACTGACTTCTGTCCTCTGGTTACTGACCTCCGATCTCCGACCTCTGACTACGGCCCTCCGATCTCCGGCTCCCTGGTTCGTGATAGAGTATGCAAGTAGACTCGCAGCTTGCAGCCGCCACAAATTGCAATTTAACTTAGAGCGATGCTTTCAGCCGTCCGCGCACAGATTAAGCGACAGTTGCTCCGGCGCCTGTGTTACGATGCAAGCGTCAGGGTCAATCCGGAGGAGTTTGACCTGGCAACGGGAGAAATCCGGAGTGACGTGGAGTGGATACGTGTCCAGCCTGACGTCGATTTGAAGGTGTACTGGAAAATTTTGGCGATTGGAAAAGGTCCAGCTGTTTCGCTTTATGCTTTTGGGTTCCAGATTCTCAGGTTCGATTGTTTCGGTGCGAGAGATGGCCACTATCATCTTCTTCTAGGCTGGCCTTCGCCGGCCAATGAAGAGAGAATTTGGCTGCCGGAGCCAAGCGCGACCGCACAAGTGGAGCGGGCAATATTCGAGTTAACAAGAAACGTGGATTATTATCTCCAGCGCCACGCGCATGAACGTGTGCGTCGCCTGCATCTGGAACCAGCAACTTGGTCGACAGCATGCACACAGGCCCGAGACAAGATGCTGCATTTTTTGTGTAGCGTTCCGGAATTGGCGGACGTGAAGTGAAGTTTACAGCCTGATTTCCCTGAGGTTTAGGCTATTCTATCGCCGCGGACCGAGCGTTAATCTGTCAAAACGCTGGTGGTTGTTGGCGTTTTCTCAATCCAGCCGTCGCTGCGATCAGCGTCTGCAATCCAGATCGTTCGCCCGTTGGAATCAATCGCTGAGACGCAGCCCAAGCTCCAGCCGCGTTTCTTGAGATTGTCGGCGATAATTTCCCAGTATTTCATGCCGGAAACTAACGTCAATCGGACTTACGGCAACGCTATGCTATCCTTGTGCCGAAGGTAAGTGAAAAAATACAAGGCCCCTAGCGGAAACATGGTTTCGCGGCAAAGAATGTGGCAGATCCGACACAAAAAGAATGGGAAATGCCGTTGCTGTTCCGAGCCTATTTGCGACCAATCTAACTCTGTCTGCGACAAACATCGCATTTGGCAAAACCAGCTATCGAGAGAAGCGCTGAGAAAGCGCTACAAGCGCAAACAGCGATATTTTGGCGCTGAATCTTACGGCTTGTCACGTTTGCGCTCCACATAGCAACGACCAAATTGCTATGAACGGTGATGCCGTGATTCGCGTTTACGATGAAGCTGGCAACGTGATCGAAACGCACCAGCACAAGGGCGAGTTCAAAGGAGTCGTAAGTTACTATTTCGGCTTGCCGCCGATTAAGCTTTGTCGTGCAATCAGCCACACACGTCACCAATGACGAGGCTGAAACACATTCTTCGCTGGCTTGCAGTGCTCCCGGGAGCGATTCTCGCCGCACTCATCGTGATGTTTCCGATACATTGGGCTGCTTTGTACATTCACCACTTCGGGCCTTTCAGCGGGCCGCTCATAACCGATGAGGAAGGCAAGGGTTTGCTTCCGTCCATGCCACTTGAGTCGCTGGAGAGATTCGGCGATGCAACCGTGCACTAGATCGGCTTGGCGTGATCAAGCTTCTGCGCGTTGGCGATGCGCGGCCAGGTGGAAACGCATCAGAATTTTCCTCCTGTCTTTAAATTTGCACGATTTGGATCAGCGGCTTTCATACCGCCGCGGGCCGTTTTATAGTTCACATTCGATCTTATGAAAGAGTTCCTCATGTTTGCCACGTTCGCCGTCGCCAGCGGTGGCTCGGCTCGGTCTCGTTAAGCCATTGGCGCATGTTCCATTTCATTGAGAAAAGTCTTTCCACGGGCAACACTAGAGAGTTCGAGCGACCTCTGTTTCCAGCCGACACTAAGGCGCTACTCGTCCACTTCATCGAGTGCGCACGCGCTCTCAACGATACAGCGTTCGTGCGCAAGCGGGATCAGACCAAGATTTCTATTCACATGGCGAACGACGGTCGAATTACCGACCGTGGTTCGTTGCCCGCCGACGATGAGATTGCTGCATTCTTGCACCGGCTTCGGCCTATCTACCTCAACAACGAACCAACCAACTTCAATCGAGTTGCGAACGTCGCTTCAGCTCACTTCAACGATCCGTCGATTACCAGACTGATTCGCGAGTGTAAGCGTCACTACGATGGACGGGCATCCCGCGAGGTGTTCGAGATTGCGGCAGGCGGCATGGTTATCAATTCACAGGAGTTTCTCGACCACTACCTCAATGCGCTCGAATACCACCGCGATCCAGACCGCCGCCAGCACATCGACCGCGTTGCTGAACACTTTCCTCTAGATGCCCAAAAGCCGTTTGTGGTATTGCTTCTTGTGATGCGTCTCAATGCCATCAACAAGCTCGCTTCATTTCTACTAACCTGCTTCGACCGAGAAGATGGTCGAACACTCACGCTCGAAATGGCCTAACCAAGCGCAGCGGCCAACCCACGCTTACGAAGTCCGACCGCGTAAAGATCATCGCGGCGTCGATCTGATTTCCGATGCGCTGGAATTCGGTCGTTTGTGGTATGGCGAGCCAAACGCAGTCGGCAGCGCAATCGACTACGCAAAGTTTTTCAGCCGCTCACATGCTGTGATTCGCGTTTACGACGAAGCGGGCAATGTGATCATAGCCAGAGTTGTCAGCAGGAAAATTCGCGCTCTCACGCGATCAACATAGACGGTCCGAGTCCGAGAGGCGAAAACGCCAATCAGGACCGCACCAGCAAACCAATTCGATCATCCGTGCTCAACTTTTGAAACTGATCCGGCGAGATCGAGTTGAAAAACCACTGGATCTCTGGCCAGGCGGTCGAAACGTCGTCAAGTACCAGCAATCCACCAGGGCGAAGAAGTTGCCTAACGCGGTCGAGCTCTCGCTGGAGGTAATCCCCGTCATGATTCCCGTCCATGAGGCAGAGATCGAACACACCGCGAGCCAGCGCGTTCAAAAGATCCAGTTGATGTGTACACGAGCGTTCATTTTCCCAGTTCGCGACTGGATCGTAGCCCGCGAAGATTTCCCCCTGATTGCTCACATTCTTCTCCAAGGAATATCCAGTAAGAATTGCAACTCGATCCTCCAGCCCGAAATAGTTTAGCAGGACTAGGACTGTTTCCATGGTTCGCGGGATTCCGCGATGAGTAAGGTTTGGGTCGATCGACACCACGCGGCTGTCGGGATGCAATCGGCGGAGGGTGTGGACGAGATAGGCTAGCGATACCCCGAGGAAGTTGCCAACGTGTAATGCAATAATCGGACGGCTGGTGTCCAGGCGGTCGAAGTGACTTTGCATAAATTGCAGACTGGCCAAGGGCATGCTGCCCTCACGGCTTTGTGATGGGTCGATTCCGAGCCTGTCGAGAAGACTTAAAGCGTCTTCATAACTAAACTCGTGTGACGCCTTGCCCTTCGATTGTACTTCGAGCCGTCGCCGGATTCGGCCTTGCACACGTGCTTCGGTCGATGAAGGCGCCGGCGCCTTGAACTTTCGGAGCAGCTTTAGTAATCGCTCCGGAAGGCAAGGTTTTAGAACACGCGAAATTAAACTGTGGAGCACGACCGGGATCGATCTCCTTCTTCTCATGGAAGGTAAGCTATACCAGGGTGGCGTCTCGTCGGATTCCCAATATCTTAGTAGATACGGCGGCCTCCACCAGCGTGGCCCGCCGTGGGTTTCCCAAGGTCTTAGATCCGGCTGCGAAATATCGACCAGCCGACTTGCTATGAGGTTCCAAACTTCACGAAGTTGTTTGGAAGACAATGAATATTCTGATCCCCATCCCATTGCGATATCGTTTTTTCGCTGCCTAGTAACAAATTGAGCGTTGCGTTTGCGAACGCGCTCGAAACCCAAATAATGGTAGTGAAGCAATAGTAATTCGTCTCGCGCTGGCAAAACAACACGGCCCTTTGGCGCAGCGCTGTGACGTCCCTGAGTGTAATTGACGGCGTCGATTTCATTGGGAGAGAAGATGCCCAGTTTACTGTAAACTAGGTCACAAGCACCTCTGGTGAGCGACTGGCAAAGCAAAGTTTTGTGCTCGGGGAAGTGTTCCGAGAGCATTTGGTACCCTAGAGCAGGAATGATCGTTACGCCTTGTGCACGACATTGTGCGAGATAGCCATACATGTCCGGGTGATACAGATGCTCGTCGATATCTGTGATAATCACCCAGTCGGCAATGCCACGACTTTCTCGCCAGCAGGTCTCCTGAAGTGCGAGCGCGGACCTAATTCTGGACTCCGGATCGCTATATGGGGGCATTGGCCGCAATTCGACCTTGGGATTGAGGCGCAAAATCTCCTGGGAATTGTCGGTTGATGCATCATCGTAGATGACGTACCGCTGAACGAGTTTGTCGTAATGCAAAAAAAAGAAGGGCAGCATGTCTCTCTCGTTCCAGCAGCGCGCATAAAGGTCTATCTTCATTGGTATTTATCGGAAGCTGTGGTGTGGAAACCGACGGCGGCTATTTGATGCTTGGAATTTCAATTAGATAATGTTAATCGTGTCGCCGCTCAACAATCTAACTTCCGATAATTGCAAGAGTAAGCAGTTCGTAGCATGGCTCGCCCGCGTAGTGCGTCTAAAATAAAAGCCGATACCATCGTGATTGGTGCGGGTCCGGCCGGTTTGGGTGCCGCACTTGCATTAGGCGATTCCGCAATTGTCCTGGAGAGTCGGGAAACCGCGGGAGGACTTTGCGGCACGCTGACGCTGGATGGAGCGATCTTCGATCTGGGCGGGCATTCGTTTCACACACCGCATCCCGCCATCCGTCAGCTTGTATTCGATGCCTTGGAAATGGAGGAGCAGAACCGCGACGCGTGGTGCTGGCTGAATGGGGAGTGGGTACGTTATCCGTTCCAGCAGCATTTTTCAGAGCTTGCAGATTCTGATTCCCGTCATGCATGCCAAATTGGCCTCGACGCAGCGGGCGGCTGGCAGGATGCGGCAAATTTCGATGAGTACCTCGATCGTCGTTTCGGACGTGGCATCACTGAGCTGTTCATGCGGCCATATAACAGGAAGCTCTGGGGTGCCGATCTGACCCGTCTTGATACTGAGTGGGTCGCCGAGCGGGTTGCTGCTCCTGCCGGCACCGCGGAAAGCAGTATGTCGGAGAGCCACCGCCGCTCACCGATACCAAGAGAAGCCGTAATCGCCTATCCAGCTAGAGGCGGATATGGGGAGATCTTCCAAGCGTTGGCACGGAGGGTTGCCGATATCCGGTTTCGCCAGCGCGTCACAAGTATCAACCCCCGAACCTCAACACTGCGAACGGCGAATGGCGAAACAGCGTCGTGGCACCGCATCATTTCAACACTTCCGGTGCCCGCGTTGCTACGGCTGATCCCAAATGTCCCCACTGCAATTAGCTCTGCGGTGTCTGAGCTAGAAGCTGTGCCAATCACTCTTGTAATGTTGGTTTTAGATGGGCGATCCGAGGGGCTTCGCCAACGAATTTATTGTCCCGACGAAAATATCATCGGCCATAAGATAGTCCTCAATCACAACTCGTCGTGCTGGCTCCGGACGTTGCCACGCCATGGTGTCCAGGTTGAATTATCAGAGTTCAATCCTTTCAGCAGCAGCACTGACGTCAGATCATTGGTGAATGCCGTTGTTGCTGGTTTGCTACGAATGGGCGTGATCCCTTCTCCTGATTACGTTCGCCGTACTAAGGTGCTTCGGATTCCCTTTGGATACCCGGTTCAAACGCGTTCCCGCAGCAAGATTATAGCGCTCGCGCAACATTGGCTCAGCGAACACCGCATTTATACGGTTGGACGCTTTGGTGAATGGGCTTACATCAATTCTGATGAAGCTTTGTATCGCGGTCATTGCCTGGGTATGAAACTCGCCGAGAGCGAAAGCACTCTTTCTGTGAGCGCCGGAATTTCGCTCTAGGCCACGGCGATGCTGCGGAGTCGAGCACGCATTTTCCATTTTGGGCGGCATCTTATGGCGACGAGGACTCTCGTGGGGCGTCTTATCACCCGGCTTCAGCGGGACGGCGCCTTGGATGAGGCGACGATTGCATGCGCAGCGCGTGACAATTTTCCGTGGATGGAATAACGTCCGATTAAAGCACTTGCTCATACGTTGTATCTGCCGCACTCTCTCCCGTCACGGGCGCACATCAGATTCGTGACTCGTAACGGAGGAAACTGTGGGGGCATCTCGACAACCAGTCGCAGTCCCCGGTAATCTTTGACACCTGAGTTTTCCCGCAGATAATCGGCAAGGTCCGTCCATTGCAGAACGAGATGAGTCCATTTTCCTTGAACGTGTGTATCGCATAACGCAATCCCAGCGCCGAATTCGGGCCAACCGTCGGCTGGCAGCGGTTAGCACGTAACGCGATTTTGCGCTGCTTTCGCTGTCTTTATACCAATAAATGTTCCAAAGCTTTCGGCCTTGTAGAATCCGCAAAGCGTACTCTCTGCGATATTTGGGCCCAGGTTATCGAACTGTTCCAAGACGAGGTCGAAGCCAACATCATATATTGCCTGGAGTAAATATTCGCGTTGAATCCAGAAAGACCGACGGTTGTCCCAGGAGGCCCACTTGGCGCTGTCTCGATTACTAAATGCCTCATCGTTCGCAAATTCCGTATACCATCGACCCCGGAGCGTCTCGTTTTCAGTAAGTTCTGATAGGTTGAACTCGCGCCAGTGGCCATTCTTGGCGGCGGGTTCCGGATTATGTCTCTTCACCCTTGCCAAAAGCTTTCGTGCGATGCCGAAAGCCAAAATATGTCTCTTCACCCTTGCCAAAAGCTTTCGTGCGATGCCGAACCATCGATACTCTTTATTCTTAGTATCCGTTTTCTTGGTATCCGTTGAGAAGTGTGTCTGCAAAATCAAGAGCTTCGTTGTTACGGCTGATAGCGTAGTGAGAAACTCTTTAGGCTTGTCAAGGTGGTACAACAACCCTTTGCAGAACACCACGTCGAAGACGCCATACTTTGCGATGTTGCGGGCGTCATCCTTAATGAACTCCAGGTTTGGCAAGTTAGTGTTCGCTTTCACGTAATTGCACGCTGCGATGTTGGCTTCGCGCACTTCAATCCCGAGAACTTGGAATCCCATGCGAGCGAACTCTACAGCGAACCCGCCCTCCAAACAGCCAAGATCAGCGAGGCGATAGTGATTTTTGTCCCCCGGAAACACCGTATCGAGAAGCCGTCGTGCCGAAACGAACGACTCGTCGGCGTCCATTGAATAGCGCACATCGGGTTTCGTAAAAGATCCATTATCGAGGCGAATATTGTGAGAAGTGAATTCAATATGTTCAGTATCCATGTCGTTCGAATCGATTCCGCCTTCTAAATGTCGAATGTCGAAATATAGTTGGGCGGCTGGGAGTCGGGTAGAATTTTCTTCTCCTGACCAAGCTAATTCGCAAGGATGGCTCAATGTTGCAGTGGCCCAAACAGTTTCTCAAACGCGTGCTCGGTATGATTGGCTATCACATGGGGCTTCATGAAATCGCCAGCGAAATAGAGCGACTCCATGAAACGGTCCGGAAAATTCAATATCAAACGATAGTAGCTCCCGATGGCTTCCCCCTTCCGCCCGCCGAATTTGACTTCCTAGTTTCGGCCAGGCGAGATCTAGACGCTTTTCAGTTCCTGGAGCTGGGAAGAGATCACGCGGCTGAGATTGTCTCTACTCTGAGCCGCCATGGCATAGAGATTGATGAACTGGAAGCCATTCTGGAGTTCGGCTGTGGTTGTGGACGGATCACACGAGTTTTTCATTTCTTGAAAAAGGCAAAAGTGTACGGGACAGACTACAACCGCAGGCTGATCGATTGGTGTCGCCAGTGCCTTCCGTTCGCTGAATTTGAGACTAATGATTTGTCTCCTCCCATGGCT
>Ga0193720_1000128_pt1 | contig 8544 bp, 6 predicted proteins | sample U2s1metaG_FD_143049 | JGI IMG/M metagenome (GOLD analysis project Ga0193720, IMG submission 143049) | Soil microbial communities from a riparian zone of the East river system, Colorado, United States - U2s1 | ecosystem: Environmental > Terrestrial > Soil > Riparian zone | place: USA: East River...
ACAGTGAGGGTCGGCCGATTTTGGCAAAACCTGTGCCTATAACGAGTTGGCTTGATTACCGGCGCGTCGTGCGAAAGACGTAGTCCCAAAGCGGCGAGCTGATCCCGTATCCGGCGTGATCATCTCTGTAATGATGGCGAAGATGATACTGTTTCAGCCACAACCATATGCCGCGTTTCATTGGGAAATGATGCGTCGCGTAGTGGAGCATATCGTAGCACACGTAGCCGAAGACGAGCCCGGCAAACACGGCCGGCGTCAGTCGCCCAAAAATCAGAAGGAAGATACCGTAAAAAAGAAAGGCCAGTGGAACGCTAATGCTGGGCGGCATCACGAGCCTGCGCGCGTCGCTTGGATAATCGTGATGAACGCCGTGGACGATGTAGTGCAGGCGCTTCCCAATTCGCGTCTTCGGTTGGTAATGAAAGATGTACCGGTGGATGAGGTACTCGGTGAGCGTCCACAGTAAAATGCCTAACAAGAAGAGCGCCGCCACCGACACGAGCGATAATTGGCGCTGCCAAACTGACACGTAGAGCATGGCGCCGACCACCGGCAGGTAAAGCACCAATGGCGTTATCGGGTGCACCCGCGAAAAAAATTCCATGAAATCGCTCTCGAACATTCGGACCGTTTCGTTCTTATTCGAGACGTACAGTCGCTCCGCCATGGCTAAAACCTAATGGGCCGGGCACTGAGATCAAGGTTGTCGGTCTCGCCGTTCGCCGTTTCCCGAGTTGCCTGCGGTCGGTCGTTTTGTTTCATCCGTTCAACTCGCGAATAAAGGCTATACCGCTCGTCAAAAATGAACTGCAAAACCAAGCGGCTCCACGACGAGTGATACTTCAAATTGCCGTAAAATTCCGGCGCGGTTGCGCGCAGCTTCGGCAGATTGTTCCACGGGATCGACGGCAGATCATGGTGCTCGTTGTGATAGCCCATGTTCAGCGCCAGGCGATTGATTGGCCCGTAATAGCTAAAGGTCTCCTGGTCGAAATCGTACGTGTAATGCTCCTGAATCCAGCGCGCGCCGACCGGATGCAGTCCAATCGAAAATAAAAACGCGAACACGAGATAAAGAAATCCGGGCCAGCCGAAGAAATAAATTATCGCGACATCGTATAAGATCGCGCATACCAGATTGGTGGAGAACCAGCGGTCCCACATTTTGACGGCTTTCAATCGAGGCGGCCGCGTTACCTGAAAAAAGGGAAAGAGCATTAACCAGATCGCCTTCCGATACCATTTGTTGCCCACGAGCCGTGCCTCCCAATGGTTCGCCAGGTCGGCGTCCCATTCGTAATCGCCCTGATGCGAATGATGTTTCAAGTGATAAACGCGAAAACCCATCGCACCCGGCGTGAGATTTGGCAGATCGGCGATGACGGCCACCATTTTGTTCCAGCCTGGATTGCGGAAAATCAGGTTATGCGTTGCGTCATGAATGATCACGTAATTGGCATGATTCGCGAACGCTCCGATGCAAAACGCCAGGAGCAGACTCAGCCACCAATAGCTGAATCCAAGCTTGCCCATTGCGCACGCAATCGCTGTTTGTAGAACCACGATCGAGACCGCAATTAGCGCGGTCCACGGGTTGCGCACCATGAGTTGGCGAACTTCCGGATGCGCCTTGATGATCGCCCGCGCTCTGGAAGGATGCGGCTGATCACATTCTGACTGGTAAAATGCGGCCTCCATCAGTTTCAAATTATGCATCGCAGCCGTACCCTCAAACACGCTTTTTTAATCATGCTCACAGCGCCGCGACCCTAACGGGATTCGAACCCGTGTTACCGCCGTGAAAGGGCGGTGTCCTGGGCCTCTAGACGATAGGGTCATCCGGCAGCTGCCGGACGGCCAATATCGGAATTCCATTCTTCCACGCAAGGTAAATTGCCGAACTGTTGCAAACCTTGCGTCCAGAGCGAATTGAGACGGCGCACCCGCCTTCCCTGCGCTTCGGCGTGGCGGGCAGCGCCGTGGCTACGTAACCGAACGAACTTCGTGCACCAGCGCCGCTGCGCGTTCGGTTGCGCCTTTGTGCGTGCTCAAAACTTCACGCGCATTTTGGACAAGGCGCTGGCGCGCGTCGGTATCTTGCAGAAGTTCAACAATTGCTCGTTCGAGTGAATCGGCGTCGCGAACCTGAATCGCGGCCTTTCTTGAGACAAGAGTCTTAGCAAGCATGCCGAAGTTTTCCATGTGCAGACCAAACACGACCGGCTTGCCCGCCAAAATGGGTTCCACAGGATTTTGCCCGCCATGCGCAGTGAGGCTTTTGCCCACGAAAACAACGGTGGCAATAGCGTACCAGCGTTGAAGTTCACCTGTTGTATCGAGTAGCACGCAATCCGCCTCGTTGGCTTCCCCGTCCATGCGCGCCTTGCTGGCAAGCGCAACACGCAACCCTAACGCATCCAGTTGCGCTCGGATTTCCCGCAGCCGTTCGACGTGTCGCGGCGCAATGAACAACCGCAATGACGGAAATTGCTGACGCAAGCGCAGAAAAATTGTGGCTAGGATCTGTTCTTCACCAGGATGCGTGCTACCGCCGAACAGCATGGGGCGATCTGTTTCCCCAATCGAAGGCGCGTCCGGCACGAACGCCGCTACAGGTTGGCTTTCTGCCTGAACGTCGGGATCGTATTTGATGCTGCCTGTCGCACGGATTCGATCTCGCGGAACCCCGAGTGCCGCCCACCGGTCGCTGTCTTCTCGCTCTGGGACGCAAACCAAATCGAGAAGCCGGAAGGTCGGCGCTACAAAAACTCGAAACCGCCGATATCTTTGTTCAGATCGCGGGGACAACCGCGCGTTGACAAGCACGAGTGGAACGCGGCGCGCATGAGCTTCGGCTGCAAGATTGGGCCAAACCTCCGCTTCAACGAGAACAATCCGCACGGGACGAAGCACAGCAAACGCGCGGCGCAGGATCGGCCAGTAATCGAGCGGTGTGTATACGACGTCGATCCACGATGGGACAATTTGGTTCGCCAGGGCGAATCCAGTTGTCGTCGTGGTGGTCAAAACGCAGCGCAAATCCGGTTCCAGCGCACGCAAAGCGCGGGCGAGTTTGAGCGCGATATTCACCTCTCCCACACTAACCGCATGTAACCATGTTGACCTTTGCTCCGACAAACGCGTGCGCACTCCCTGATCGTAAATACTCAGGCGTTGTCCAAATTTTTCGCGGTAACCGCCGCGGCGAATCATTTTCCTGAAATAGCCCGGCAGAAAGAACAGAAGCCCGATGGGCCAAAGTAGATTGTAAAGAAAGCGAATCACTATTGTGGAAATTTCGCGGTCATACTGAAAGCGACACGAGAACGTGTCGCAGTCCAAAAGCTTCGCGAAACGGAAATCATCTTTTTAATAATTTAGCGCGCGCCGCTTTTGGAGTGCGGCGAGTCCTCGCGTCGCTTTGGCATAGGAAAAGCACCTCGGTTGCGCCGTAGGTCTTCTGACGAGTTACGCGCCACAACTTCATTTCAGGAAGAGTTTCGACGGTCCGTTTTTCTAATACAAAAATGCCCGCGAAGTTGAGCAACTGCCCCAATTCTTTATTTGCCAGCAATTTTTCTGTGAAATTCTCGCCTGATTTCGTTTTTTCGTAGGGAGGATCAGCGAAAATGATCTGAAATTTCTCCATCCCTGAGGAATTCCGAAGAAAATGGAAGACATCCTGATGTCTAACGTGCCCCGTCAATTTTGTCTTGCCGAGATTGCTCTCGATGACGTCGGCAGATTGCTGGTCTTCCTCCACAAACATCGCTGACGAGGCGCCACGGCTGAGCGCTTCAATTCCCAAAGCGCCGCTTCCGGCAAAAAGATCGAGGACCCGCGCACCGATGACGGCGTCGCCTAGGCTGGAAAAGATTGCCGCTTTTACGCGGTCCATGGTCGGTCGCACACCGCCCTTGGGAACTGCCAGGCGGATCCCGCCGGCACTGCCGGCGATCACCCTCATGGCGACGAGACGGGCGTTGGTGTTGAAGTAGCTTGAGGCGGAGCTTCCTCCGGCGAAGCAGAGGAGGATGGCACGGCGGGCGCGGCCTCTTCGACCTGTTTCTTTTTCTTTTTTGACCGCTCTTTTTTTCCGCCAAAAAAGCTGTTGAGCATGCTGCTGAGATCGCGGCCGACCAGGCGCTCCACCAAATTTGTGCTGGGCCGATCGATCGTGCCGCCGACCTGAAACTCGATGGCGGAATAACCAGGTTCATCGATGGGCTGAAAATTCGCGCGAATCGGTTTGAAAAGCTGGCTACGAATTCTGTCATTGATTGCCAGCCGCGAATCGAGTTTCAACTCGCCGTCAAACGCAACTGTGCCACTCGCAGTCAGACGTATATTCGGCGAACGCAAAATCAACTCGTCAATCGTGATCAATCCCGCGCTCAAATGATATTTTGCCTCGGCTTGCTCCAAGTGAAGCTCTTGCAGTTCTTCGATCTGTAGAATCTGCCCAAGCAACACCAGCAAACTATATTGTTGAACTCGTCCATCACGCAGGAAAATTTCGCCGCTGCCAACGAGCGCATTCGGGTCGGCAGTTTTTCCCGAAGCCTGGAAACTTCCTTCCAATTCGCCCTTCACCATTCCCTTCGGCCCGCCGGCATTTTCAACAATCTGATCGGCGAGCACATTGCGAAACTCTACGCTTGTCATGAACGGTGAATCCTCCGCTTCAGGCTGCATCCCGAAGTAGCCGTTGATTTCACCGTTTGCCGCGCGGGCAGAAATCTTGGAAAGTTCCAGCACGTCGGGCTCGTACCTAAGCGGGGAACGCAGTTGTTCTAGAAAAAAACGGTCTCGCAACGAAATCCTTGCTACCATTGCATCGCCGCGAAGCGCCGAGGCGCTGCGAATGTTGGTACGAAAATCCACTCCCGTAAAGCTCGCGAGCAGTCCACCCGCTCGATCGAGAAAACTGAAATTGCCATCCTTAACGCTAACTCGTCGAACTTCCGGAGCTACTGCCAGTCTCGGTTGTTGTGTCCGCGGTATCCGTGGTATCCGCGGTCTACTGTCGACAGTCATCTGAGCTGGCGAAGAAACAGTGGTTGACGCACTGGTGACCACCGGGGCGGCGTGCTTCGGGACGAATTTGCCTTCTGCTTGCGACTGGGAAACGCTTGCAGTCTGTTTTGGAGAAACTCCAGACGACTGCATTGCTTGTGAACTGGGTAATCTCCACTTTCCTTCCGCATCTTGCGGCCAGACAACGTTGGGTTCGATGAGCGAGACTTCTTTGATCACAAGTCTTCGAGAAAAAAGCGAGAGAAACCGAACGCGGAGCCGAAATGTTCTTGCTTCCAGGAAGTGTCTTGGGCCCGTTGAGGACGTCTGTGGAATTGTAATGCCGCTGAGTTGAAGTCCACTCCATGGGGTCACGCTCATGCTACGAATTTCCAGAATGGTGCCGAGCCTTCGGCTCAGCTCCTGCTGAATCTTTGCTTGTGTGCCTTTCGATTGCACATACAGGTTCACGCCGAGTAAGAGAATCGCGCCGAGAGCAATTACCGCACCTAAAGCGATTAAGGCGACTCGGCGCAATTTTTTCACCCTCGAAACGTTACGCAGCGCGAGTTTGAAGAAAAGACTAAAGCCCGGTTACTTTTCCCGTGTGACTAATACAGTTGTCATTCTCAATCCGACGGCAGGCAGCCCCGAAACGCTTGGAGATTGGCAAGACCGCGTCGAATCAATTGCCCGAGGTTGCCCGATCCGCGTTACGTCGCATCCGGGTGGGGCAGAAGCGCTGGCCCGGCGCGCTGTCGAGGACGGTTTTGCGCGAATCGTTGCAGCCGGCGGCGATGGAACGATTAATCAGGTGGCAAACGGGCTCGCGGGCAGCGACGCCGTGCTGGGTCTTCTTCCTCTGGGGACGGTAAACGTTTTCGCGATGGAGCTTGGCTTGCCGTTGCACGATCTCGAGCTTTGCTGGGGCATTATCGAAGGCGCTAATGTACGTCGCGTCGATTTACCGAGTGCGAACGGAAAATACTTCGTACAGCTTGGCGGCGTCGGGCTTGACGCTCAGGTAGTCAAGGAAACCAGCCTCGCTTTTAAGCGCAGTTTCGGGCCGCTCAGCTATCTCATCTCGGCAGCGCAGATTGCGGCGCGGCAACCACCGAGGCTGTTTATTGAATCCGATAACGCTCCTGTGAGCGAAGGATCGTTTGTCCTCATTGGGAACGGGCGCCTTTATGGAGGACCTTTCCCGTTTTTCAAACATGCAGTGATAGATGATGGGTTATTTGATGTCGTCGTGTTCAAACGGCTCGGCTACCTCGAAATCATCAAATACCTCCAGGACGTTGTATTCAGCTCTGATATCCGTGTTCCCGAAGTCGAATATTTTCAGACGCGGCGCCTGCGCATCACCAGCGAGCAGGACGTTCCCTTGGAACTCGATGGCGAGCTGGCCGGCAACTGTCCGGTTGATTTCCAAATCCAGAAGAAGGCGCTACCGGTTCTGGCGCCGCCTCCATCGTCGTAACTAGTCTTTCCATAAATATCGCGTGATGTTTTGCGCGATGACTGGGAATACCTGGATTCGGGAGAAGGCGGCGACATCGCTGAACCCTTCGCAGGTCGAGACTTCACTCGTACAACTCAGCGAACGCTGGCCAGCAAACGTGCTGCCTCTTGCGCGCGTCATCGAACAATTTCCGTTAGGCGAACCGGCCCTACTGCATCTCCTGGCCGTTTCCAGCATTTGCGCGACGAGATTGACGCAAAATCCTGAAACACTGCTCTGGCTGTCCCTACCTGAAGTATGTCTTCGCTCGCGCAGCTACGCGCAAATGCTTCAAGAGCTGCACGCAGTGGCGGGCGAGTCGATCGTAAGTCAGGATTTTGCAGCCATGCGGTTTTGGAAAGGCCGCGAGATGACTCGCGTCGCGGTGCGCGAACTTGCAAACGTAGCGCCGCTTGAAGAGACGACCGGGGAGCTTTCACAGATCGCGGAGATTTGCATTCGTCGCGTTTTGGAACACTGGGATACGGAACTTCGGAAGCGCCATGGTTCACCTACGGCGGAGTTCTTCATTCTCGCGCTCGGAAAACTCGGCGGCGGCGAGCTGAACCACAGCTCAGACGTCGATCTTCTTTTTGTGTATGACGAGGAAGGCCAGCTTACCCCGCGCATTTCACATCACGAGTTCTTCAACCGCTTGGGAAAAAAAGTCCTCGAAACGTTTTCGACTCCCCATCCAGCGGGTTCGCTTTTTCGGATCGATCTACGCCTGCGGCCGGAAGGCTCTGCAGGCCCGCTGGCGCGGTCGCTTGAGAGCATGGAAAATTATTATGCTGGGTTCGGTGAAACTTGGGAACGGCTTGCATTGATTAAGGCACGCGGCGTCGCTGGCAGCGGCGAACTGGCTTACGAGTTTCTGCGGCAACATCAACCATTTATTTATCCGAAAAGCACGACTCCCGAATTGTTGGACGAAATTGCTAGCATCAAGCAGCGCATCGAGCGCGATCTCGTTGGAACGGAAAACCTGGAGCGTGACGTCAAACTTGGCCGAGGCGGCATTCGCGACATCGAGTTCATCGTGCAGACACTGCAGCTGATCCATGCAGCGCGTCACCCGTTCCTACAGCAACCGAACATGTTGAAGGCTTTGCGAGCGCTTCGTGAATTGGACCTTCTTCCACGCGACGAAGTTTTAACGTTGGACAATACATATCGATTTCTGCGCCGGGTTGAGCATCGCTTGCAAATCGAGGCGGAGCAGCAGACCCACGTTGTGCCGCGTGAGGCGCAACACTTGCAACGCCTCGCACTTAGCCTGCGTTTTTCCTCCACCGAGGAGTTCACCGCGACGTTGCAAAAGAGGATGCGCGCTATCCGACCGATTTTCCGGCGAATCATCTCCGAAAAACGCGCGACTCCGGTCGAGCCGTCCAAGTCGGATGATCTGCAAATTTTCAGCGACCAAAAACGCGCGGCCAAGGCGCTGGCCAATCTCGCCGAGAGCGCTGCCGGTTTCCACATCGCGCCACGCACAAAACAGATATTCCGAAAGCTGCGTCCAATTTTGCTCGAATGGCTGGCCCAGAGCGCCGATCCGGACGCGACGCTGAATCAATTCGTTCGGTTCGTAGAAGGTTATGGTTTGCGCAGCTTACTATTTGAGCTGCTGGTCGCAAATCCGCGCTTGCTCGAGTTACTGGTAAAGATTTTCGATATCAGCCGCTTTGCGGGGGAGGTTTTGATTCGCCGGCCGCAACTTCTCGAAGACATCACTCGCGATCCAAGCTTTGACCAACGCCGATCGCTTACAGAGAATCTCCGCCGGCTCGATTCGTTAGGCGCGGACGCGAACAATCTCGACCCGATTCGCGCATACCGTCAGCGGCAGCTGCTCCGCATCATCTTGCGCGACGCGCTGGGGCTTGGCACCCCCGCAGTCACGTTGGCGGAGCTTTCCGACCTGGCTGAAGCCTGTCTCCTGTTTACGGCCAGGCTCTTTGAAGATCAGCAATTGACCATCATTGCGCTCGGAAAATTTGGTGGACGCGAGATCAGCTATG